>SDBU01004979.1_pt1 | contig 16067 bp, 14 predicted proteins | sample 2277071 | NCBI WGS metagenome assembly SDBU01 (sample SAMN10397929, study PRJNA504765) | marine sediment metagenome | isolation source: marine sediment core GS08_GC12, 126 cmbsf | place: Arctic Ocean: Gakkel Ridge, Loki's castle | collected 2008
ATTCCGATTATATCTATACCGGAGGTTGTCATCTCACCTACAATTGCGCAGGTTTTGGTTGTCCCGATATCCAGCCCGACTATGATGTTTTCCCTTTTCGCCATCTCTCATCCATCCTTCCGTCTATATGTCCGTTCGGTTTGCCCTGTCGAGAACATCAACAGGGCAAACGACGACTCTATCGACATCGGTAAGATGGATCTGTAAAAAAACACTGCCCATGTCTTTTTTGACCAGTTCCGCCATAACCTGGTTCAGCCTTCTCAATTTCTCTTTGTAATTGCCAAATCCCAGTTCAAGCAACAACCGTCCATCTGTAATAAGAGTAAACCCGTAAAAATCATCTCCCATAATCTCGGATACATTTCCTATCCCGGGGAATACACTGTTCCGGGAAAGGTAATGCAAAAGTTTCAACCCCTTCTTCAGCAGTTTCTCTTTCAACCTGTTCCCCTCGTAAAATCCGGAAAGGAGGGGAAGATCGACGGCGTCGCCCTTTTGAAACCCTTTAAATACCTCTCCATTCCAATCGACTATATATAATTTTTCATTCCTCTTGATGATTGCGGCAGCATTCCTCTCAACAATCTCCACGACGAGCCTGTTTGGAAGCTCCCTCCCTGCATAAACATCTTCCACCCAGGGGTTTGCCCGAATTCTTTTCTTCATCCTGTCGAGATTCATGCTCAGGATATTCATGGACGGAACTATGCCGGCAATCTCTAAAATCGCCTTTTCGCTGACCTTCTCGCAACCCCTGACAGTTGTGCTGCTCAACTGAAAATAGGGATCAATAATGACAAAATTGTAGGCGTAAACCATACAAAAGGCGATAGAGGTTGCAATACCGATAACGACAAAGACCTTGGCAGCTTCCCGGAACATACTGCCAGATCGCCTCCTCAGCCTGTTCTTTTTTATTTCAACCTTTGATTTCAGGGATTTTTTCATGAGTCTCAGTCTTCTCCCACTATCTTTACCTCTGCATCGAGGGCGATGCCCCTTTTTTCCATGACTCTCTGCCGGACTATCTCTATGAGAGAAATCACATCGCTCGCCATGGCATTCCCCAGATTTACGATGAAATTCCCGTGCTTTTCCGACACCTGCGCGTCCCCAACGCGGGTCCCCTTGATTCCCAGTTTATCTATTATCTGTCCCGCCGGACATCCCGGAATATTCTTGAAAACAGACCCGGCATTTCGATACTCAAGTGGATGTTTTCCCTTTCGCTCCTCCAATATCTCCGAAATCCTCTTTTGAATCTCCCCTTTTCTTCCCCTGGATAGACGGAGTGTCGCGCCCGCTATGGTCGTTCCCTCCGGTATTCCGAGATTTCTGTACTCAAAGGGAAGCGCTTCGCCGGGAACCTCCCTCACCTCTCCTTTCCCATTGAAAAGGCTTACCGATTTTATAATGTCTTTCAACTCTCTCCCGTAGGCGCCTGCATTCATCTTTACACCGCCACCCACACTCCCCGGAATCCCCGCGCAAAACTCCACCCCCGAGAGGGATTCCCTGACGGAAAGATCGACGATCCGAGAAAGCAGAACCCCGGCCTCGGCAGAAACGAAAACTGTGTCTCCCCCTCCAGCCTGTATATTCACCTTTTGAAGTCCCTTTAAAGAAATCAGGGCTCCCCGAAAGCCCCCATCCCGCACAATGAGATTGGTACAGTTTCCCACCGGAAGGAAAGGAATGTTGTTTTTCGCAAGATGAGATACCAGTCCCGTAAGTTCTTCAATACTTTCCGGAAATACCAGGAGATCTACCGGTCCTCCCACCCCCATCGACGTGTGGCATGACATGGGTTCATCAAACACAATCCTGCCGGATACTATCTTTTTGATTGCTTCTCTTGCTTCCCTGTCTCTTAACATTTCCATTACCGCTCACTCAGAGGCTGTCAAGTAATTTCTCGCCCACTTTCCACACATCACCCGCGCCGAGTGTAATAATCGTATCGCCGGGCTTTGCTATTGCCTTCAGGTGATTTACAATTTCGTCAAAGCTCGACAGATAACTGGTGTCCTCGTGTCCGCCATCTTTGATTTCCCTGCAGAGGCTTATGGCGTTTACACCCTTTATCTCCTTTTCACTGGCGGCGTATATATCTGTCATAATCAGGATATCGGCATCCGTAAAGGCGCCGAGAAACTCGTCAAAGAGGGCCTTTGTACGTGTATAGCGGTGAGGTTGAAAGACAACTACGAGTCTCCCCTCCCATACCTGCCGGGCAGCGGCAAGTGTCGCCATGATCTCCGTCGGATGATGGCCATAATCATCTACCACCGTAATTTCAGAGACTGTTCCCTTGACCTCCAGCCTGCGATGCACACCGGCATATGACTGAAGACCCTCCCGAATTATGGGGAATTCCATATCCAGTTCCCGCGCCACGGCAACGGCGGCCATCGAATTGTAGACATTAAAGAGACCGGGGGCACGAATGGATATATCGCCGAGAAGTTCGCCTCTGTAATGGAGCAGATACCCGGACCGCATCCCTTCAAATGATATATCTGTGGCCCTGTAGTCGGACTGTTCTGAAATGCCGTAGGTTATGATCCTCCTCTTGATCCTGGGGAGTATGTCCTTTATATTTACGCAATCGTTGCACAGTATTGTGGTGCCGTAAAAGGGTACGGAATTGGCAAACTGGAGGAAGGCATCCTTGATCTCCCCTATATCCAGATAATAATCGAGGTGCTCCCTGTCGATATTGGTGATCACCGAAATGGATGGAGAAAGCTTCAGAAAGGAGCCGTCACTTTCGTCCGCCTCGGCAACGATGACCTCTCCGTCCCCGAGCCTGGCATTGCTCCCTATGCTGTCCAGTCTCCCGCCTATCACCATGGTAGGATCGAGGCCGCCGTAGGCCAGCACCGTCGATATGATGGAAGTCGTCGTCGTCTTCCCGTGGCAACCCGATACGGCTATGGAAAACTTCATCTTCAAAAGCTCCGCCAGCATTTCCGCCCGGGGAATGACAGGAATGTTTCTATCGTGCGCCTCCACCACCTCAGGATTATCATCCTTCACCGCCGTCGATGTGACCACGACACCGGCATCACCCAGATTTGATGACCTGTGTTCATAAAGTACAGTTGCACCGAGGGAGATCAGTCTTTCGGTGATGTCTGTCTTGCTGATATCCGATCCGCTTACCGTGTAGCCGAGATTCAAGAGCACCTCGGCAATACCGCTCATACCGATGCCCCCGATCCCCACAAAGTGGATATGCCGTATTTTTCTTCTCATTAAATCTCTTTTTATGTTGTCTTTCATCATGCTTTCTGCAATGCAAGACATCTGTCGACAATGTCCGCCGCCGCTTTTTTCTTCCCCAGTTTTCTAGACCTCTTTTCCATCTTTCTGATCATTTTCGGATTTGAATGGAGGAACCGTACGATAGAGGCAAGGTCCTCTCCAGTAAGTTCATCTTCCAGTATCATATGGGCGGCATCGGCATCGTGAAGCGCCCGGGCATTCAAGACCTGATGATTTCCGATGGCATAGGGGTATGGTATCAGGATCGACGCCTTCCCCATCGCTGTTATCTCAGCGATGGACGTTGCTCCGGCCCTGCATATTACAAGATCTGCCGACCGGTAGGCCGATGCCATGTCCGTAATAAAGGGCGAAACCGCCGCATCCATACCACTGTCGAGATAGGCCTTCGACACCTCTTCTACATCCTTTTCGCCTGTCTGGTGCATAACCATCAGCTTATCTTTCACATCACCCAGATAGGGCAGGGACTCTGTAACGGCGCGGTTAATACTGGACGCGCCCTGGCTTCCCCCAAACACTAATAGCGTAAACATATCTTCACCCTCTCTGATCACTTCGGTATCTTCACATATTTCGGCTCTCACTGGATTCCCAGTAACGACAACCTTCTTCTCCGGAAAGGATTTCTCTCTATCCGGAAATGTCAAAAAAATCTCCTCTACAAATCTTCCAAGGATCCTGTTTGTAAAGCCCGGCAGGGCATTCTGCTCTGCAATGGCCGTTTTGATACCCATAAAATGTGCCGTCATGACTGCAGGGCCCGACGCGTATCCTCCAACTCCTAAGACAATATGGGGAGAGAACTCGCGTATGATCGACCAGGACTGCACCATGCTCCTCGGAATACGGGAAAGACCCCGGATGGATCTTAAGATCCCCTTCCCCTTGATTCCTTCCACCTGAATCGTACGAAGCGGATAGCCGTAATCTCCAAGAACCTTGCTTTCCAATCCCCTCTCTGTCCCTATGAAAAGAACGCTGTTTCTGCTGTCTCTTTTCAGGAATTCCCCGGCAATTGCCACAGCGGGAAATAGATGACCGCCCGTTCCCCCGCCTGCTATGATTAACCTGACACCCCTTTCATTTTCCCTTAACGTTTCCATCGGCATTCAAGTCCCGATGCCTTCCTTACCCTAATTACGATAAGAAGAAATATTCAGTATTATTCCGATTGCTATCATACTCATCAACAGTGACGTCCCACCATAACTCAAAAATGGAAGTACCAGCCCCTTTGTCGGGATCAACCCCATTACGGCCGCCATATTTACAAAGGCCTCCAATATCAGGATAATCGTCAATCCCGCGGATAAGAGAGTTCCAAAGAGATCGGAGGCATTGAAGGAAATCATAAAACCCCGGACAACAAGAATGGCGAACAATATGACAATGATGGTGACCCCTATAAATCCACTTTCCTCTGCAATCACTGAAAGAATAAAATCTGTGTGAGGTTCCGGGAGATAAAAGAGTTTCTGCATTCCATTTCCGATACCTACTCCGAAAGTTCCCCCTGAACCGAAAGACAGGAACGACTGGATAATATGGAATCCGGAGTCGGTGGGGTCCTTCCAGGGATTACAAAATGACAACCATCTCTGCACACGGTAACTCTCGCTGAGGACGAGCATAACTGCGACGGGGACAAATAGAGAGGCCAACATCGTGAGATGCAGCACCCTGCTTCCAGCCAGATAGAACATAATCATCGCCACCATTACAATGATTATCGAGGTTCCAAAATCGGGCTGTAAGAGGACAAGACAAACAACAACAGCAGTTACAGAAAGTGGAACGACAAATATCCGGGAAAACTTTTTTACATGACCTATCTTCTTTGTTATGTAATGGGCCAGGAATATAACCAGGGCCACCTTCACAACCTCCGTTACCTGAAAGGAAAAACCTCCTATCTTAAGCCATCTCGTGGCACCACCGGCCTTAATCCCCAGGCCTGGCACAAAAAGCAGAGAGAGAAGGACTACGGACGCGAACATCCCGACATAGGCAACTTTTTTCCAATAATAGTATGGAAACTTGGATAGGATGACCATGGCGCCGAGCCCCAGAAAAACGAAGAGTATCTGTTTCTTGAGAAAATAGTATTCGTCAAGAAACTTCTGAGACGCTATTATCGAGCTGGAGCTGTAGATCATAACGGTACCGATGGTAATCAAAAGCAGTGTGACAACAGGAAGAATAATATCCGGCCTCTTTTTCTTTGTTCGGGACCCGTCATTCAACTTTATGCTTTCACTTATTGGTTTCAAAGTTCCCTCGCCATCTCTTTGAAATAGTTTCCTCTTTCCCTGTAATTTGCAAACTCGTCAAAGCTTGAACATCCAGGCGAGAGGAGTATCACATCGCCGGGAGAAGAGCTTTTACAGGCCTCTTCCATGGCCCCCTTCAGATTCTCTGCCGACCCCGTTTCCACGACCCCTCCCACGAAAGATCTTATCTTCTCCCTTGCTTCGCCAAAAAGGACCAACTTCTTGACCTTTTCCCCTATCAGCCCGGCAAGAATTCCATAGTCACCACCCTTGTCTCTTCCCCCCATAAGGAGAATGACAGGTCCGGAAAATGACTCCAGGGCCCTCTTAACGGCATCCACATTGGTCCCTTTGGAATCGTTATATATCTCTACACCGCCCCTTGACCGCACAAATTCCATCCGGTGAGGCATACCCTTAAAGTTTTCCAGCGCCTCGACGATCACTTTCTGCGGGCACCCACATCTCTTCGAAGCGATTATTGCAGCCATAACGTTTTCCAGGTTGTGAACGCCTTTTAGTTTAACTTTACCCACAGGGTACTCCTCTTCCATTCCTCCGTTATTTCGATACCTCAATACCCCGTTATCGATAAAGATTCCCCTCTCGAGCTTTTGCGACGAACTGAAATACAAGATGCCTCCCCTGATCTTTTTTGAAACCTCTCCCGCAATCGCATCATCGGCATTGAGGACGGCAAGATCCCCGGGCGCCTGATTTGCAAAGATCCTCTCCTTCATTGAGACATATGCTTCAAAGTTTGCATGGTAATCGAGATGATCGGAACTTGTATTCAGGAGGACCGCAACAGATGGATGAAATCGCCTTACCCACTGAAGTTGAAAACTGCTTACCTCTACCACCAGATAATCGGCCCTTTCACCTCCATCCACGTATTCAATAAGGGGGTTTCCTATATTTCCACCCACGAATATCTTTTTCCCCCATTTTTTCAGTATCTCACCCAGAAGTTTTGTGGTTGTTGTCTTACCGTTCGTGCCAGTAATTGCAATGACCGGCTCTTTAAGATAACTGAAGGCAAGCTCAATCTCACTGATAATCAGTATCCCTCTTTCCACACCCCCTGTAAGAAGTTCATTGAAAGGGGGCACTCCGGGAGAGGGTATGATAAGGTCGACCTGTGACAGGATATCCGCATTGTGACGCCCAACGTCGAAAGTCACCCTCATACCCTTCAGGGCATCACAATTTTCTTTCAGTTCGGATTCGGGCTTGTTGTCGGATATAATAACCTCCGCGCCACGTCCCGCCAGAAATCCGGCGAGAGCTACGCCCGTCTTCCCCAAACCGACAACCAGTATCCTTTTCCCCTTTAATTCCATATCGCTTCGCCAGTTATTTTATACCTCTTTCGCATTTCGGTTGATGAACCCTCGCATAAACACCTTTTCGCTTGTCTAAGATGCTTTCTGATAAATCCAGGGCTTGCTCCAGGCGATCCCAAAACTCGCCCTTCGGGCTCAGACAGTTGGAATCGCTTGTCTTCCGCTTCGCCAATATTTATTCGCAAAAACCATCTTAATGACCACTCAAATGTATTTATGCTTGAACAACTCTATTACGAAAGAACTATGTTTATATTTCCTATCTGAGTTTGAGCGTACTTATCGCAATCAGGGCAAGGATGATGGAAATAATCCAGAAACGCACAATAACCTTGGGCTCCGCCCACCCGTTCATTTCAAAGTGATGATGAATGGGCGCCATCCTGAATATCCTTTTCCCGTTCGATATCTTAAACCATCCCACCTGAAAGATAACGGAGATCGTTTCGATTACAAACATCCCCCCCACTATGGCAAGGATGATCTCCTGTTTTGTCATAATAGCTATCGTTCCCAGGGCGCCTCCCAGTGAGAGGGAGCCGACATCTCCCATGAATATCTGGGCGGGATAGGTGTTGTACCAGAGGAAACCGATGCCCGCTCCGACCATTGCCCCGCAAAAGACAGCCAATTCCCCCGTCCCTGCCACGTAAGGTATCTGCAGATAACCTGATATCTTTATATTCCCGGTGATGTAGGCGAAGAGGAGATAGGTGGCAAAGCATATAGTGGCAGGACCTATGGCAAGACCATCGAGACCGTCGGTGAGATTTACCGCATTGGCGGCGCCCACGATGATAAATGTGGAAAATATTATATATCCCCAACCGAGATCGGGTAAAAAGGTCTTAAAGAATGGGATCGTTACGTTCGAACTGAAGTCCGGTTTCAGATAGAGGAGAACGCTTACAAAGAGAGCTATTATTATCTCTCCAATCAATCTCCTTTTCCCCGATGACCCGTTACTGCTCCTGCTTACAAGTTTTTTATAATCATCCTGGAATCCTATAAGGCCGAATCCGACTATTACCATGAGGATAAGCCATATATAATCTATATCGAGCCTCGCCCAGAGGATGGTGGATATGACAACGGAAAAAATTATCAGGATACCCCCCATTGTTGGAGTTCCCTCTTTTGACAGGTGTGAATCCGGGCCGTCGTCGCGTATCGGCTGGTTGATCTGGAGAGAGTGAAGCTTGCCTATAAGCCATGGCCCCAGGACAAAACATATAATGAGGGCGGTGATGGTCGCATATATCGTCCTGAAGGTTATATAGCGAAATACGTTTAAAAATGAATATGTTTCACTTAAGGGGTATAAAAGATGGTAAATCATTATCTAATCCTCCCCGAACACCTTTATGATTGCCTTAACAAAGTCTTCCATCCTCATCCTCCTCGACCCCTTGACCAGGATCCAGTCACCCCTCCTTAAAGATGAGGAAAGTTCATCCACCACCACTTCGGGAGTCGCCGGAAAGACAATCCGGTCTCTCGACAATCCCCCTCTTTCTGCTCCCACCGCCATTGACCGGACCAGATCTCCCTTCAGAAAGATCCTGCTTATGCCCATTTCAGCCATAAACTGTCCGACCTCTTCATGCATCTCGCAGGCCCGGTCGCCCAGCTCGAGCATATCTCCCATGATAACAACAATTTCATTATCTCCCTTCAGGTCACTCAATGTTTCAATGGCTTCCCTGGTCGATGCGGGATTTGCATTGTAAGTATCATCGATAAGATAGACTCCGTTTTTCAACTTGTGACTGCTCATGCGCCCCGATAGCTGTCTGAAGTTTTCCAGCCCCCGGCAGATCTGCTCGTATTCTATGCCCAGCGCCCGGGAGCACGCAGCTGCGGCAAGGGCATTAGAGATATTATGCCTCCCGAGAGCCGCAATGTTTATTCTCTTCCGGGTTCCTTCCATCGCAAGCACGAAACTTGTTTCCCTTTCCCCGCTTTTTATTATATCTTCCGCACGAACAAAGGCATCTCCTTCGATACCGAATGTTACGCTCTTTCCCCCCCATCGATCCTGTAAAGTCCTTATGGCATCATCGTCTCTATTTACAACCGCTACCCCGCCCTTCTTCATATTGAAAAAGAGATCTCCCTTTTCCTCGGCCACCACATCGAGGGATTTCAACCCTTCAAGGTGGGCAGGCCCCACGTTCGTTATAATGCCGATTTCCGGTTCAGCAATATTCGTGAGCCTCCGGATTTCCCCCCTTCTATTTGTGCCCATCTCAAGGATAACCGCCTCATGGCCGGCATTCAACTCAAGAAGGGTCAAAGGAAGACCAACGAGATTATTGAAATTCCCATAGCTTTTTAAGATGTTCCGGGAAAGAGAGACGATGGAGGCTGTCATCTCCTTCGTCGTCGTCTTCCCGGAACTCCCGGTTATCGCTACAACAGGGATTTCAAACCTTCTCCTCCAGAAAGATGCGATATCTCCCAGGGATTTCACAGTATCGTCAACAATAATGAGAGGTATATCTGACTCAAAATCTCCCGATTTCCCCCTCTGAATCAGTGTTCCTGCGGCCCCTCCTTCGACCGCCCCTTCTATAAAATCGTGCCCGTCATAATTCTCCCCCACAATGGGGACAAAGAGGTTTCCCTCTTCTATATTTCTCGAATCGGTAGACAATCCCTTGAAGACCTTGTCTCGCAATCCCCCTCTGAGATCGCCTCCGGTAGCTTTCGCAATCTCTCCTGCCGTAAAGGATGGAACCGGGTGATTCATCAGCCTCTGGCTCTCCTCCTGGCAAGGGCTTCTCTCGTAACAATCCTGTCATCAAAAGAGATTCGCCCGGTCCCCAGGATCTGATAATCTTCATGCCCCTTTCCCGCTATAAGTACAATGTCCGCAGTGTTGGCGATAGAAATTGCCAGTTCTATGGCCTCCCGGCGATCGGGAATTACTGCATACCCCTTCCCGTTCTGATTCCCATAAATATTCCCGGACAAAAATTTCTCTATAGAATTTCTGTTAATCCCCTCCTCTATTTCACCTATGATTCCCAGAGGATCTTCAGTCCTGGGATTATCAGAGGTTATAATGGCAATATCGCTGAGTTCTGTGGCAACCTTTCCCATGGGAGCCCTCTTGGTGCGATCTCTGTCACCACCGCATCCGAAGACAGTGATAATCTTCCTCTTCCTGAACTCGACCAGGTTCTCGAGGGCCCGCTTCAGGGCGTCTTCAGTATGAGCATAATCTACGAATACCGCAGGGTCTCCGGGGGCGTTCACCATTTCAAGACGACCGGGAATATTCTTAACCTTTTCTATCCCTGCCACAATATCCCCCCGAGTGATATCGAGTGAAAGGGCAGCCGTTACGGCGGTAAGGATATTGAACAGGTTGAACTTCCCTATCATTGAAGAAATCAGCCCAAATTCCCCGTCTGAAGTCCTTATCCTCGCGGTTATTCCGTCCATGGAGAGCTTAAAATCAAAGGCCGATACATCGCAGGATTTCTCTATGCCGAAGACCAGCGCTCGCGTTCCTTCTTCTTGAATAATCCTCATTCCCCAGGGGTCATCGCCATTTACTATCTTCTTTCCACCTGTAATGAGTTCCTGGAAGAATCTCTTCTTCACGAGAAAATAGTTTTCCATCGTTCCGTGATAATCGAGGTGTTCACTGGTAAGGTTCGTAAATATCCCCATCTCAAACTCGCAGGCATCTACCCTCTTCAGATCGATGGCATGAGACGACACCTCCATCACGGCGTGAGTAACTCCGTAATCGGCCATCTCTCTCAGTATCCTGTGGAGGTCGACAGATTCCGGCGTTGTATTGAGGGATTGAAACGTCCGTCTCCCATATCGATAGTTGATCGTCCCTATAACTCCTGCGTTAAATCCCGCCTCTTTCAGGATAGATTCCAGGAGATATGTAACGGTCGTTTTGCCGTTTGTTCCAGTAACCCCTATAAGACATATCTCTCCCGACGGATTCCCGTAGAAATTTTTCCCAAGACTCCCCATTGCGAGACGGCTGTCTCTGACCCTGACAGAGGCAACGCCTTTTGAGGAGATAATATCTTTTTCATGCACAACACAAACTGCGCCCCTCTTTACCGCCTCCTCTATGAAGTAATGGCCATCATGCTTGAGACCCGGAATGGCCACAAACAACGAGCCCTTACCGCACCGCCTCGAATCGTAACAGAGGTCCGAGACATCCAACGAGAAATCACCCGAGGATTCCAGAATATCCATGCCGTTCATGAGATGAGTAAGTCGCATACACACACCCTAAAGCCCCTTCCTGAACGAGACATAACAGGATTGGTGCTCATCTGCCGGAGAACCCGGCGCCGGTTTCTGACTCACTGCCCATCCCGATCCGGAAACCCTCGCCTCAATTCCCATCCTCTGGGAAATCCTTAAAACCTCCCTCATCGACATGCCTCTGAAATCGGGAATAACTGTGTCATTCGGTTCCTCATTATGAGAAAGCCCCTCATAGGTTGACACCCGGACGACATCCACTGTATTTCCCCTCTCATCTGCAACCACCTCTCTGAGTTCTATATCCCGGCTAAAACATCTGAGAATTTGCTCTGAAATATTTTTAAAGACCGGGGCCGCCGCTTCTCCTCCCCACTTCTGTGCCTTAGGTTCATCGAGCATGACAAGAATCGCCATGTGGGGATTATCTGCAGGTAAAAACCCGACAAAGGATGCCACCACCTTTTCAGAGGAATACTTCCCTTTCGAAAAGTCAAACTTTTGTGAAGTGCCCGTCTTCCCGGATACCGCGACGTCGGCCATTCTTGCCCGTTTTCCCGTGCCATCCTCGACAACATCCGCCAGAATGGACCTCATCCTCTCCGCCGTGACCGGTGAAATAACCCTTCTTATAACCGTCGGTTTGAACTCCTTTATCACCTGTCCATTTTTATCTATCATGCCTCTGACAACATGCGGTTTCATCAAAACACCATGGTTCGCTATGGCGGAAATAGCCGTAATAAGCTGTATAGCCGTCACTGAAATACCCTGGCCAAAGGCTATGGTTGCGAGATCCACATCCGTCCAACCATCGACATCTCTCAATATCCCCTGAATCTCTCCAGGAAGGTCGATACCCGTTTTGGAACCAAATCCGAATTTTTCGATGTAATCAAAATACTTTTCCTTCCCCAGCCTTTCGGCAATCTTGACAGAGCCTATGTTGCTTGAATGTTTTAACACCTCCCGGAATGTCATTTCCCCGAATTCTTTGTCCTGGGCCTCATGTATCGTCCTGTTTCCAACAATATAAGCCCCTCTTTCACAGTTGATTACATCGGATTCTTCCGCGACACCTTCTTCCAGGGCGGCAGCCGCCAGGAAGGGCTTGAAGATCGAACCCGGGTCAAAGCAATCTGTCACCGCCCTGTTTCTAAAGGCGCCGTGTGAATACCTGGAAAAGTCATTGAGGTTAAACTGGGGCATATTTGCCATCGCCAGCACCTCACCCGTACGGGGATCCATTACAATGGCAATTCCACCCTTCGCATCGGCCTTCTTGACAGCCTCTTTCAACTGCACCTCAACGATATATTGTACCTTGCTGTCAATGGTAAGAATCAGGTTACTCGTCCCCGTACCCTTGACGTCCCCTGAATGATCCTTCTGATAAAGCCTGTTTCCCCTGGCATCCTTTCTCCACGTGGCCTTATCGGGCACATTTTTCAGAAAATTGTTATATCTTAATTCAAGTCCCTCCAGTCCGTTGGAATCAAAACCTGCGAACCCGATAATGTGACACGCAAGTTCCTTATGAGGATAGAATCGTTTCGGTTCCTGTATCAGATAGACGCCTTCCAAATTCAACGCGCTGGTTCGCTTCGCCTGAGCCGGGGAAATCTGTCTCGCAATCCAGGAAAAATTTCTCGATCTCGACAGTCTTGTCTTGATATTGTCCTTTTTCACATAGAGGGCGGAAGACAGTTTTGCCGAAATTCCTTCACGATCTTTTATCTTTGAAGGATCGGCATAAACAGAATCGGCGAGGATAGTTGCCGCAAGTTCCTGTCCGTTTCTATCAATAATAGTTCCCCTCTCCGTGTGGAGCGCCAGGCTTCTCGTATGCTGTTTCTCTGCCATCGCTTTCAGGGCCTGCCCTGACATTATCTGAAGCTGAAATGCCCTCGATATCAGCGCTATAAAGAGTATCAGGGAAAATACCAGTACTGTTACAATCCTGAATCTTAACCATTTTTTTGATTTTGCAGTCATCTTACAAAAACCACCTGATCTTTATCCGGATAATACATCTTAAGTTTTGCCCTTGCGATGCCTTCTATCCTGCGTGAAGCCTTCAGTGTCGCGACTTCTACCTTTAACCGTCTGTTCTCTTCCAGGAATCTGTCCCTCACGGACATCTCGCTGGCTATCTTATAGTTCAGCCTAGTTATCTTTATATGAAACCATACATAGATGAGAGCTATCATCATAAATATCAACGCAATAAAGATAAAATGGGATAGCCTCGGCCTCGCCTCACTTTTGTTGCCATGTGCAGTCATCTCTTCTAAATCCTCAGGGCTGTCCTCAGTTTCGCGCTCCTGGCTCTCGGATTTATCTTGATCTCTTCCTCAGAAGGCCTAACCGGCTTTTTCGTCAACACCTTTAATTTCGCCTCCCTGTCACAGACACAAATGGGAAGATCGGGGGGGCAAATACACTCTTTTCCCCATGCGCGAAAGGAGTTCTTAACAATTCTGTCCTCTAGAGAATGAAATGATATTACAGAAAGCCTGGCTCCGGAATTCAGCGAATCAACCCCGTCATCAATCGCTTTATAGAGGTTTGCCAGCTCATCATTAACGGCAATTCGGATACCCTGGAATGTTTTTGTCGCAGGGTGTATTTTCCCCCTTTTAGATCTTTCGGATATGGCGCTTAAGACGACACGAGCAAGTTCACCCGTCGTCTTTATGGGAGATGTCTTTCGTCTAGCCAGAATTGCGCTGACAACCTTGGCGTATCTCATCTCTTCACCATAATCTCTTATAATTTTTCTTAATTTATCCCCTGTAAATCCATTTACGATATCTGCGGCAGTCAAATTACCCTCTTGATTCATTCTCATGTCAAGGGGGGCGTCGAGAGAAAAACTGAATCCCCTCTCTGCCCTTTCAAGCTGATGAGATGAGACCCCTAAATCGAGGAGAATCCCATCAACCCTTTCAATGCCGAGGTTCGCCAGGATCGCCTTTATGTCAGAATAATTACCCTTTACCAGAAATTTTCTATTGCCAAAGACATCCAATCTCTTTCGGGACTCAAGGAGCGCATCATCGTCAAGATCGATACCAACAAGGATACCGTCCGGAGCTGTTTCCTCGAGTATCCCATATGCATGCCCGCCACCCCCTACTGTTCCGTCCAGGTATACTCCCCCCTGCATGCAGTTCAGGGAAGCAATCGCTTCCTTAAGCATAACAGGCATGTGAAATGGCGGTTTCATTATATCCCCAGCAAATCCGCTGCCTTGTCAATAAAGTTATCAGTTGTTTCAGGTGTCATTTTCAGATTCTCCTCAAACTCTTCCCTGTTCCATATCTCTATCGTTTTGACCATTCCTGCCAAGACGATATCCCTTCCAAGTTTTGCACGCTGCCTGAGAGAAGGTGGGATGAGGATCCTCCATTGCGAGTCGAGGGTACAATCAACGGCGCCGGACATGAAATATCGCTGGAATGCGCGAATCTCTTTTTTCAGGATGGAATGCTGCTTCGCCTTTTCTTCAATGACACTCCATTCTTCATATGGGAGAACAAGTAGGTAATTATCAAGATTGGTAACGACCAATCTTTTATCCTTCTTTTCTTTAAACATTTCACGCAGTTTTGCGGGAAAGATTATTCTGCCCTTTTCATCAATCGTATGATAGTATTGACCTCTAAATGCAGACAATTGGCGTTCCTCCCTCCACAACAATCCACTTCACTCCACTTTATAGCGACTATAAAGGTGTAAAATAGCTTTGTCAAGAAAAAAATTATTATTTTCTTCTTTTTATTTGATAGGTTATAACGGCTTTGTTGTGACTTTTGAGATTTAACGAAAAATGGTGGGTTCCATTATTTTTTGACACAAAATAGAGATAATCGACTGGCGCCGGATACAGGGCTGCAACAATGGCATCCAGGCCGGGATTGCATATGGGACCGGGCGGTAATCCCCTTATCTGGTAGGTGTTGTAGGGGGTCTTCTCCTCAAGGTGCCTCTTCTTCAAATTACCATCAAAATCTTCAATATCATAAATGACCGTGGGGTCACTTTGAAGCCTCATCCTCCTCTTCAATCTATTATGAAAAACAGCGGCTACCATCGGTTTTTCATCTTTTCCCCCCCCTTCCTTCTCGACTATGGATGCAAGCGTTACGATCTCATCCATCGTAAAGCCAAGGTCCTTTGCCTGTCCTTCCATCTCCGGTGTTATCCTGCGCCAAAAATGACCGGTCATAAATCTGATTACTTGACTCTCACCCATGGGCCGGCTGAATACATAGGTATCGGGGAAAAGATACCCCTCTGCGCTTGCTCCCTCTATCTTAAGCGACGAGAGGAATTCTCTGTCCCGGGCGAGGGCAAGAAATCTCTTTTCATCCACAATCCCGCTGGCTGCAAGACGCGCAGCTATCTGGCGTACGGTAAAACCCTCCGGTATGGAAACGCGATACCCCTTGACCCTTCCCTCCATCAGCTTTTCAATTATCTCCCCCGGGCTCATCGAACTATTCAGCTCATATTCACCGGCCCTGATATGTTTCTCGGCACCTTTAACATTTGCCAGCAGGAGAAAATATTTTTTCTGCCTGATCAATCCCGCATCTTCCAGGAGATTGACTACGGTCGAAAAGCTAGTCCCCCGGGCGATTGCTATTTCCACTGCCCTGCCTTCGGAGTCGACGGGATTCTCTACATAGCTGTAGAAAGCGGCGTATAACACAATCACAATAACGCCGATAATAGAAAATATTATGAGTCCATGGCTCTTTAAAAACTTCATTCCGTCAGATCTTTCGCTCTCTTTAGATCCAGACTATCCAGGTATCCCTGAAGAATTATGGCGGCGGCCAGTTTGTCAATCACCTTTTTCCTCTTCTTGCGTCTCATATCCGCTTCAATGAGAATGGTTTCC
>SDBU01004980.1_pt1 | contig 16064 bp, 15 predicted proteins | sample 2277071 | NCBI WGS metagenome assembly SDBU01 (sample SAMN10397929, study PRJNA504765) | marine sediment metagenome | isolation source: marine sediment core GS08_GC12, 126 cmbsf | place: Arctic Ocean: Gakkel Ridge, Loki's castle | collected 2008
CAATTTTTTATTATAGCTAGTAAAGAAGGTGGGATTGACATCGAAGAAGTGTCTAAAACTAATCCTGAAGCAATAATAAAAGAAAATTTTAAGTTAACTGAAGGATTATCAAAGGATCTTGCTAAAAAGGTTTCTAAACAACTGGGATTTACTGGAGAGCTCTTAGCTTCAGCAATAATTTTATTTAAAAAATTATGGGAAATAACTAAAGGTGTTGAAGCTCAGCTCGTAGAAATAAATCCATTAGTTCTTACTCCGTCTGGGTTAGTAGCTGTTGATGGTAAAATGATATTAGATGATGATACTGCATTTCGACAACCAATCGTCCAAGAATTACAAAACAAAAAACTTTCACAGTTGGAAAAATTAGCGAAAGAAGCAGGTTTTTCATTTGTAGAACTTGAAGGTGAAATTGGTATTTTAGCAAACGGTGCTGGGTTAACTATGGCATTACTAGACGTGTTATCAGAATTAAGATTAAAACCCGCTAATTTTTTAGATGTAGGAGGAGGGGCAAGTAAAGAACGAGTATATAAAGCATTAGAATTATTGTTTAAAATGAACCCGAAAGCAGTTTTAGTAAATATTTATGGTGGAATTACTCGGTGCGATGTTGTTGCTGAAGCCATAATTCAAGCATTAAAGGATTTTACAGATACACCTCCCTTGGTAATACGATTAACTGGCACTAACGATAAGGAGGGTATCACACTTCTTAACGATGCAGGAATAACTGCCTTTCAAAATGTAATGGATGCAATACAAAAAGTTAAAGAAGTTGTGGAAGGGTAATATGTACATCAGTGAAAACTCAAAAGTAGTGGTTCAAGGTATTACTGGAAGTCAAGGCAAGTTCCATACAAAATTAATGCTAGAATACGGAACTAAGATTGTTGCAGGCGTCACTCCAGGAAAAGAAGGTCAAGAAGTCTATAATGTACCTGTCTTCAATGATGTTAAGAAAGCTGTTAAAGAAACGGGCTGTAATACAAGCATCCTTTTTGTTCCAGCACGTTTTACATTTGGAGCTGTTGAAGAAAGTCTACTGGCAGGAATCACCATTACTTGTATCATTACTGAAAATGTCCCCGTATTTGATATGCTTCGTCTTTTTGAACTTGCGAAAGAACAAAAATTACATCTAATGGGACCTAATTGCCCAGGAATGTTAATCCCCGATAAAATAAAATTGGGTATCATGCCCGGTGATATGTGCCATTTTGGTAAAGTAGCTATAATAGCAAAAAGTGGTACTTTATCTTATGAAATAACCAAAGCCATTGGTAACGCGGGAATCGGTGTTTCAGCATATATTGGAATAGGGGGAGATCCTGTGAGGGGTAAAACCATGGTTGAGGCTGTAGAGTACTATTCAAATGATCCAGGAACAAGTCATATTGTTCTTATTGGAGAAATTGGCAGCGACGACGAAGAGAAGACGGCTGAATTTATTAAAAAACGAGTAAATAAGCCTGTTATAACCTATATCGCTGGCAAAAGCGCTCCAGAAGGTAAAAGGATGGGACATGCGGGTGCTATAATATCTGGCGATTTTGGAACAGCTCAAGGTAAAATAAAAGCATTGGAAAATGCTGGAGCTCTTATCGCAGATACTCCTTGGGATATTCCAAAATTAATAAGTGATCTGCACCAAATTGAAAAATCATGATTATTAAGATTAAAATTGATAGAGATTTTTTCATGCATTTAGGTATCATCCGGAGCTGATAAGATGAAAATTCACGATATAATGAAAAATATTGATTCAAAGAAAAATGAAATAGTGAAATTGGTCCAAAATTTAATTCAGATTAAAAGTGTAAATCCTCCTGGAAGCACGAGTGAAATCGCTGGATATATTAAAGAATACATCTCCGAACGTGGATTGAAATGTGAACTTTATGAAGAAGAAAAGACCAAGGTTAATGCGGTGGGAACACTTTCAGGAAGTGGTGATAAAAAATTCATTTGGAATGGTCATCTTGATGTAGTTCCTATCTCCAAACCAGATGGGTGGTCAGTAGATCCTTGGGAAGGAAAAGTAATTAATTCTAAGATTTTGGGACGAGGAGCAGCAGATATGAAAGGAAACATTGCAGCGGTTATCTCTGCTGCATGTATCCTAGCAGAATCTGATGTAGAATTATCGGGAGATTGGGTTTTAGCTTTTACCACCGACGAGGAAACGGGCGGTGAGATGGGGGCTGAATATCTGGTTAAAAATGGAATATTATCAGGAGATGCATGCATTGTAGGGGAAGCGACATCTCTTACTAAGCTCGGAGTAGGTGAAAAAGGCGTATTATGGCTAAAAGTTAAAGCTGAAGGAAAACCAGTTCATGCTGGTGTATCTTTCCTCGGAGATAATGCTATAGAAAAACTCTACCAATTTTTAACCAAATTACATAAAATTGAAAAAGTCAAGAGGAAACACAGTAAAGAAGTTGAAAAAATTTTATCATTTATTATTGCTGATTCAAAAAGGTTAAAAAATACGGAATTTTCAAAGAAATTTTTTCAAAGGGTGATGAATAGATTAGTAATGAATGTAGGAATGATGAGTGGAGGTGAAAAAATAAATATCGTCCCATCTTCAGCTGAAGCCATAGTAGATATCAGAATACTTCCTGGAATGACCCATGAGACGGTAATGGAAGAAATTAAAGAAATTCTAAAGAATAGTGGGATTCAGGGAATTTCATTTGAGACGGTGTTAAAAGCTGATTCCTCTTATCAGAATATCGATAATCCATTCGTTAATTTCATGAAAGATGCGGTTAGTAAAGGGATCAACATTGAGCCAACACTTTACATGATCCCCGGATTTACAGATGCTAGATTTTTCCGCGCAAAGGGAATACCTACAGTAATTTACGGTTGTGGGGGGGAAAATATTCATGGTGTTGACGAATTTATTACCGTTGATAACCTTATTTCCACGACAAAAGCCTATGTACTAACCGCAATGAATTTTTTAAAAAAATCTAGTCATTAGCTGTAAAATTACTTGAAACAAAAGAAATAGTTAGTAAAATCTTATCTTTAGGATAATTTAGTTAAAAAATGTTAACAAAATCAACATTCCAGCACCCATCATAATTAAATCATAGTCAGAAATGATTAATCCTCAATTAAAGCATTTTAAAAAGTTAAAATAGTATTGTAATCATTATCTTTTGAAATCGATTTGGTAAGTGTTTTATTCTATCACCTAACATTGCTTGTAAATGGTTGAAATAAATTAATGAATAAGTATACTTTTTATACTCACTATACCATATATATCTTATGAGTAAAAGTACAACTATAAAAGTATCAAAAAAGACTCTTGAAAAATTGCATCGTTTAGCAGGGGAATTGGCTAAAGAAATGGGTAGAAGAGTGACTTTAGAAAGGGCAATAAATTATCTTTTAGAAGAAAAGCAAAAAGATACAGATAAAAATTCATCGAAGAATATAAAACTTAAGCAAGATAGAAAGAAATTCCTTGAATTAATAGAAGAAACTGTTGAAGGTGCAGGACCAGATGATTTTAAAGAATATGATTTTGAAGATATAGGTGTGTAAAATGAGAGTCTTTATAGATACAGAAATATGGATTTTTTCAAAAAAAAAACCTAAATCTGAAAGATTTCCCAAGGAATCAGATTTTCAGAATGCTAACAATTTCCATGTGAAAGCTAATAAATTTTTAAAAAACCAAATAAGTCAAAATGAAATATTAATGACGCATCATCAACTTTGTGAAATATTTCATGTCTTAGGTTTTCGTGGAATGCGAATCCCATTAGATACTGTACAAAGATACTGTTACCAATTACTTACAAGTGAGTTTATTATTTGGTATGATAATTCAATAAACCATTTAAATGAAGCTTTAGAAATGAGTTTAGAAAGTAAAATCCATATTTGGGATTATCTCTGTATATTACCAATTTACAAAGAAATCGATGTGATATATTCATGCGATGTTCACTTTAAGCATGAATCTTTTCAGTCTTTGGGACCAAAGATTGAAAATCCACTTGATGTGTGGATTACAATATAAATAAAAAAATAATCATTCTTCTATATGTCATCTTCGGGATAAGCGAATAGGTGAATCCAAAAGAATTGTCAGAGATGAACAGTAAATATCAAATTATTTAATAAATATACCCGTAATTAGATTCTCAATTTGTGGGAGATCCTTTAATTCGGTGACTTGACTCGTCTTATCAAATTTATCGAGAGTTTACCATATTGAAGTGGTGTCTTGTATTCTTTCTGAAATTTTATTAATAATATTATTCGATTCTTAGAATATTTAAAAGAATCCTATTTGATCTTGCAGATTTCTGTATAATTCAGATAATGTTGGGTGGGCATGTATTAATTTTCTGAAGATTGCAACACTATTTGGCAGATGAATCAGAGGGACGATCTCATGAATTAATATATCGGCAGATTCTCCAATAATGTGGCATCCCAATATCATGCTTTCATTATATATCAGTTTAATTAAACCTCTTTTTAGCTTCATTAAATTACCACGGGAGATAGTAGGATACGTTGAAATCAATACTTTATAATCCTCTCCTGCTCTGTCTAATTCTTGTGTGGTTTTCCCAACAGATCCAATCGGTGGATCCGTAAAAGCAGCATAGGGAATATTTTCAAAACTCACAGGGACTTTATCATCATTGAACATATTGTGAATGACTATTTTTGATTCACGTAGAGCCATGTGAGTAAATTGAGATTTGCCAATAATATCCCCAATTGCATAAATATTTGGTTGGGATGTTTGGAGAAAATCATTGACGATGATATTTCCTCTTGTATCCATTTCGACACCTGCCGCCTCAAGATTAAGATCTTGAGTATTAGGTATAAATCCAGTTGACAACATAATTTTTTCCACTTTAACTACATCACCGTTTGTTGTTTCTACAATAATTTCTCCAGAAGACTTAGAAACTTTAGAAGTTCTTTGATTTGGGTAAAATTCAATACCATCCTCTCTATAATACTTTTCAATTTCAGATGAAATTATCTCGTCTGCTCTATGAATTAAGTGAGGGTTTGATTCAATTATAGAGACCTTACTCCCAAAAGTATTAAACACATTAGCAAATTCTAAAGAAATAAAACCTCCTCCTATAAACAGAATTGATTTAGGTAACTTCTTAAGGTCAAATATGTTCTCATGGGTTATGTATTCCACTTCATCTATTCCTTCGATAGGGGGAATTCGAGGGAATGTACCGGTTGATATAAGCATGTTGGAACCGGTGTGGACTTCATTACCAACTTCAACAGAGTTCTCACTAAGACAGTGTCCCTTCTTCTTAACATAATCCACATTTTCATATAGAGCTATTTGCTTCTCATTGCCTAGTATTGCATCATTGACTAATTTATCTGCATAATTAAGTACTTTATTGAAATCAAGCTTTATATTTTTTATATGAATGCCAAAATCTTTTGCTTTTAGAGCCGATTTATAAAGACTTGTAGCATAAATCATAGCTTTACTTGGGATACAGCCCTTTTCTAAACACTTACCTCCCAGAGCTCCCTCTCCTAGCAGTAACACTTTTTTACCATAATTTGCAGCTATTTTAGCAGAAGGGAATCCTGAAGTTCCAGCACCTATTATTATTAAATCGTAATCCGAAATGATAAACCCTCAATTAGAGCAATTTAAAATTTTTAATATTGTATTGTTATCATAGTCTTTTAAATTCAATGCTTTTTCATTATAAAGACGATGTAATACTATTTTAACCTTCAAAATTTCGCATCTTTCATAGAATTTTATTAATTCTCCAGAGAAGACAACAAGAAGTTAAATACTGTATAAAAACAATTCTCTTATCTTTAAGCAAGTTATTCTTCTTTTTATGTAATTTTAAATTTTTTTACTAATTCTTCTGTAGTTATAACTTCAATTTCTTCCTGTTCTTCTTTCAGTTTTTTATCATTTGACCAAATTTTAGAATTAGTAGCTAATGCGCAAGCTAAATAAACAAGATCATTCGGATCTGGAGAAATTATTTCTGCTTTCTTTATAAATGGCATAATAACTTTATGGGGGATAATTTTAATTTTCTCGTTAAGTATATTTAAATATTGAGCAAATTCTATATTAGATCGCTTAGTTTTTTCACGTAAGTATTGCTCATATTTTGCAAATTCGTCAAAAAGAAACTCTGGGGCAAACAAAATTAAATTATCACTAATTATTAATTCAGCGGTTAAACTTTCTTTAATTAATGCGGCAAATAAAATATTGGCATCAACCACCAATCTCAAAATTAGTCCCTCTTATAACGCCTCACCAATAGTTGATTTACTTCTTGTCCTAACTTCAAGGCTTCCTCAGGAGTGATGCCACTATCCATTCTAAAACCTTTTAGAAAACTCAATTGAGCTATCTTTTTCTTTATGGAATCTCTCGCAACCTCGGACCAATTAATTTCAGGAAATTTTTCCATTTCTTTTTTAAGCTCTCTAGGTATTGATAATGTTATATTAGTCAATTTTATTATTCAACTTTTTTTTAGACTATGTGAAATTATGTGAATACACATATAAAACCTTACCTTTTCTACTAATAAAAATTTAATAATTTTTTTGGTCTTAGGACAAATTATTCTACTTTGATAGTTAGAGATTTTAAATTAATAATAGTAAAAAACTATGAATTTATGAAATCCGTAAAAGTTGCGAACTCCCAGTACAGATAAGTTCACCGTCACTGTTCCAGACTTTTGCTTTACAAAAAAAAATATTCTTTCCACTTTTTATACACTTTGCTTGTGATAATAATCGCCCTTTAGAGACGGGTTTAAGAAACTCAACCTGTAAATCAATGGTAGTTATATATCCATCAGGATAAGTTAATGATAGAGCCGCGCATGCGCATGAAGAATCAATAAGAGAGGCCAGAACACCGCCATGAACCATACCATTTTGCATTAACTCTTCTCTTAATAAGAGAGCAAAACAGGCTTTTCCATTGCCTATCTCCTGCAGTTCAAGACCTAACGTTGAGTAATATGGGATTCTTTTATAGAGTATTTTTTTTAATTCTTCCATATTATTTATTTCCGTGTTTTGAAATATAATCTTTTTGAATTAGAAATAAGAAGAGGATTAAGGGAGACCACACGAAAGGGAGTAATTTTGTATTATAGCTTAGAGAAGGTTCAATAATCAAGTTTTTTCAATGTCACTGTAGTAACTTGAAAGTTTTCTAATATTTTTTAGATTTTTCAACACTTTTTTCGTAATATTTCATCAAAAATTGGAAAACGAACGTTTCCCAGACTGTTCTAGTAAGAAAGATTTATATTAAAAAGGATTCTACACTTATTATCAATTTCTTCCTAAAGAGTGAGAGAATTTTGGCGCAAAAAAATATTTATGAATATGATGCAAAACGACTTTTAGCAAGAGAATTACCAAAATATTATCCAGAATTTAATTATCATAATAAACTGGCTGTTGCTGAATGTGATACAGATATAGAACAATTAATTAAGGAGAATCCGTGGATTGACACAGAAAAGGTAGTTGTCAAACCAGATCAATTATTTGGTAAAAGAGGTAAAGCAAATTTACTACTCCTTGATGCCAATTGCGATCAAATGAAACAATTTTGTAATGACAATTTAGATCGAGTCTGTGAAATAGGTGAAATTAGAGGTCAAATAAAACGTTTGCTTATTGAGCCTTTTATACCTCATAGGGAGGAATATTATGTATCAATTACTTCTGATAGAGAAAACGATATTATTCATTTTAGTTTTGAAGGAGGTATTTTTATTGAGGAACATTGGGATAGTGTTGCCCACATACCTATTCCCCTCGGAACAGATATAAGTTTTTTTGATTTAAAGAGTAAATTGCCTGATTTAGGAATTTTTCAAGATGTGGTTATAGCTTTTATAAAAGGTCTTTTTCAGGTCTATGTTGATCAGGATTTTGCATTCCTTGAAATCAATCCTTTTGCTATTACCGAAGATAAAACTATCATTCCTCTAGATGTAAAAGCTCGATTAGATGACACAGCTTTGTTTCTACATCAAGACACTTGGGGAAATCCAAACCAACCAATAGAATTTCCAGCAGGTTTTGGCCAAAAAATGACGGAAGAAGAGGCTCTTATAAGAGATCTTGATGAAAAAACAGGTGCTTCTCTAAAGTTAAAAATTTTAAATAAAGATGGTCGAATCTGGACGATGGTTGCTGGTGGCGGTGCCTCTGTCATATATACAGACACTATAGTTGATCTTGGATTTGGAAATGAATTAGGGAATTATGGGGAATACAGTGGAAACCCTTCACGCGAACATACTGAAATTTACGCACAAACAATTATCGATTTAATAACAGCGAAACCAGATCCAAAGGGAAAACCAAAATATCTTATAATTGGGGGAGGAATCGCAAATTTTACAGATGTTAAAGCAACTTTTACGGGAATTGTTAGTGCTATTAAAAATTCCGTTGATAAATTGAAAAAAGCTAATGTAAAGATCTTTGTTCGTCGAGGTGGACCTAATGAAAAACAAGGATTAGAGCTCATGGAGCAAGTTGGTGAAGAAACTGGGATCCCGATTGAGGTTTATGATAGATATACACACATGACAAGGGTAGTTGAATTAATTAAAAAAGCGGAACAAAGTTCCTAAAGAAGGTGAAAATGATGGAAGATTATGATTTATTTGATCGGAATACTCAAGCTATAATTTATGGTTTTCAGGTAAGAGCAATTCAAAGGATGTTAGATTTTGACTATGTTTGTAGAAGAGAAAAACCTTCAGTTGCATGTGTAATACGTCCAACTCAAGCTGCGGCTGTTGCCTATCATAAAGCATTTTGGGGATCTCACGAAATTGTTGTACCTATCTATAAAACCTTACAATTAGCTATTAAAAACCATCCAAATGCAGATGTCATGGTAAATTTTGCTTCTTTTCGATCTGCATATCCTACTAGTAAAGAAGCACTTGAGTCTGATACAATTCGAATTGTCGCAATTATAGCAGAAGGAATGTCAGAAAGACAGACTCGCCATTTAATAAAAATTGCTGACGAGAGAAGCAAGGTTATTATTGGTCCATCTACTGTAGGGGGGATTAGAGCAGGTGCTTTTAAAATAGGAAATACTGCGGGAACTATTGAAAATATAGTCCTCTCTAAACTGTATAGACCAGGATCTGTAGGGTTTGTGTCTAAGTCTGGTGGTTTATCAAATGAAATGAATTTCATGATCTCCCAAACCACTGATGGGATTTATGAGGGAATTGCTATTGGAGGAGACAGATATCCTGGTTCTAAATTGATTGACCATTTATTGCGTTATGAAGCTAATCCTAAAATTAAAATGTTGGTTGCATTAGGAGAGATTGGCGGAAAAGATGAATATGCAATTGTAGACGCTATTAAATCAAGAAAGATTACCAAAAAATTAGTTATATGGGTTGCTGGAACCGGAGCAAGGATCCTACCAGCAGGATTACAATTTGGACATGCAGGAGCAATGGCGGGGAGCGATATGGAAACCGCAGAAGCAAAAAATAAAGCACTAAGAGATGTCGGTGCAATAGTTCCAGACTCGTATGAAGATTTGGATAAGCTAATAAGACAAACTTTTGATAAATTAGTAAATGAGGGAGTTATTCAACCAGTTGAAGAGTTTGAACCACCTAAATTACCAATAGATTTTAATGATGCAATTAGGTTAGGATTGGTTAGAAGACCTGCCGATGTCGTTGTAACTATTAGCGATGACAGAGGAGAAATCGTAACATTTAATCAAGTTCCATTAGATAAAATAATAAGAGAGAATAAATCAATAGGCTATGTAATTGGCTTACTTTGGTTTAAACGGGAATTACCAGAATTCGCACAACAATATATCGAAATGGTTATTAAATTAACTGCTGATCATGGTCCAGCGGTCTCAGGGGCTCATAATGCGATAGTGACGGCTCGAGCAGGAAAAGATTTAATGTCAGCTTTAGCGAGTGGGATTTTAACAATTGGTCCTCGATTTGGAGGGGCCGTATCGGATGCTGCTAAGTATTTCAGAGAAGCTATGCAAAAGGAAATGAAGCCAGTAGAGTTTGTAGATTATATGAAGCAAGTTGTAAAAGTAAATATCCCTGGAATAGGACATAGAGTTAAATCAGTTCAAAATCCTGATATGCGCGTAGTTTTACTAAAAGATTTCATTCTAACGAATTTTCCTAAGCACCCTAACTTGGATTACGCATTAGAAGTTGAAAAAGTTACTACTTCAAAAAGAAACAACCTTATACTCAACGTTGATGGATGTATAGGTATTACATTTTTAGATTTACTGGAAAATTTAGATTATACAAAAGAAGAAATTGAAGATGTTATAGCTAGTGAGGCGTTGAATGGATTATTTGTCTTGGGAAGATCAATCGGAATGATGGGACATATTTTTGATCAAAAACGCCAACGTGCTGGGTTATTTCGCCAGCCATATGATGAAATTTTATTTACGGAATAAATTTAAGATCTAAGAATTGTTTACTGATGCTATTGTGAATCTTTTTAAGAAGAAGGAGTAATTCATACTTTAGAGCTGTTTCAATTTTGAATTTTACTAATTTGTCTGAATTATTAGAAAAGCTTTTATACTTTTGTGTAACTTTTTAATTTATAATGAGAGAGCGAACGCTTCAGTTAAATAAAGCTCAAAAAAACACACTTATATCACTAGGAAGTTCTTTAGCTCTAGGGATTTGTGTTTTATTTATAGGGTTAATATTCGGGTTTTTTATCAATTATATGGGAATGCTTAATCCAATTTTGAATCAAATTCCAGGAAAGATAATGAATCCTACAGATTATGACCTTGAATTAGCAAGAATTGGTTGGTATGAGCCTTTATCAATTCAGTTCATTATTTATTTTAAAAACTTCTTTACCGGTAATTGGGGAGAATCACTTTTAGTATCCCAAGGCACGTCAGTTACTGAATTAATGAAAACCATTGTCCCCAGAACTATTGAAACTTTGTTATTACCGATAATAATAGGGTTAATAGGAATTAAGCTTGGAAGAATTTGGGTGAAGAAGAGAAATAAAATACAAGGTTATATAATAAGGATAATTACCGTTATAGGCCTTGCATTACCAATATTTGTCATTGTCCCATGGATGCAATTTACATTTAGTGGAATTTTACCTGTGTTATATCATGCTAATCCAGTACTTCCCGGTTCGCCATTTATTACAGGTTTTCCTTTATTTGATTCTATTGTGAGTGGAAATTGGGATTTAGTTGGAAGTATTATATTACACGGTATTCTCCCAACGATCTTATTGAGTTTTGTGATAATCCCTCTTATTATTAAACAAACCCAAACTAATATAGAACGTAATTCAAAGGAAGCTTCTTTTATTTCAAATTCTTTTACAGCTGGAAAGATGTTTGGAATTCTGTTTGTTTTTGTTTTTATAGTAGAAGTATCTTTTAATCGGACTGGTTTTGTTTATTTTTTTTACATGTCTATGATCGTTGGGGATATTATATCTTTCATTGGTTGCATTTTTATGACAATCATCTTATTTTCGTTTACCATGTTTTTTTCTAACATAATTCCTATTGCCTACAAATTCTTACGGAAAAAAATACATAAAAGATTCAAATTCTCTCGGATAAAGAAAAGTATTAAATTCAAATTCTTTAAAACTAAGGATGAAGCATTACCACCAATAATTGAACCGATAATTGATACAGAAAAAAACAGTAAGACCAACCCTAAGATTGAATTAAAAAATTATGTTGTAACCTCATTGAAAAATCCTTTTACTATAGTCGGACTAGGATTAATCTTTTACTTTGTCTTAATTTCTATATTTCCTCAATGGTTTACGCTATTTTCTTTACAACAAGTAACAATGCCATATATTCCAGTAGGGGGTACGCCCTACGCTGGTCCAGCACCAGGTCATCCGTTAGGTACAACAAAATACGGTTACGATATACTTGCACTCGTAATTTATGGCATTCGGGATTCTTTAATCTTTGGAATTGTAGTAACCCTCATAGGATTAGCTGGTGGTTCTATATTTGGTTTTGTTGCTGGAAGATTGCACCGATATATTCACAACAGTATTATTGCCTCAATGTTAGTGTTTTTTATTATTCCTTTTGCTTTTTTCCCCATTCTCATTGGAATGTCCAATGTGATGACTATAGGGCTTCTGCTCATCACGATTTTTACGGGAATCATAGCTAATGCTATAAGACGTGAATCTAATTATATTAATGTATTTAAAGTAATAATTAAATATATTCCATTAGAAATGGCTTTTGGGATCATGTTATATCAAATGCTTGGATATATAGGTTTAACGCTTGAACCTACAGCACTATTAGTAAAAACTTTCAATTATGGTAGGGAATCATGGGGGGCATTTGGAGCAAGATTTTGGCCAGTATTATTTATATTTTTGATAATGGTGAGCTTAATTCTTCTTCATGAAGGTTTAAAAGCACCAACAGTGCAACGTGATGTTTTAATTGAACCAGTAATTACTACTTAGACAACCATAAATATATATGAAAATATCTATTTTAAATCATAAATTTAAAAAATGTAGGAGAAGTAGAATATGGAAGTATAGTTTGGATTTAACAAGGAACTAATGCCGGATTTGCTGATATAAAAACTAATGATTAGTTATAGGCATTTATTTATTGTGGGAAAGCTGGTTATGACTCTATTTTTGTGTGGGATCATTTAAATGAGTCTCCTACAACTTCAGATACTGTCGTGAATTATTTTAAAGAAAATGGTTAGGTATTCACAAGATATTTACAGAATAATTTTTTTAATATACAATGTTTTAAAGGTTAATAATTAATGAAAAACTACACTTTTCTAGAAGAGAAAAAAATTATCATTTACTAACTAAAAATTGAGGATAATTTATTTGAATGAAATTATTGAGAAAGCGAAAAAACATTTTGAACAGCTTGTTAAAGAACAACTCGAAAGAGTTGAAAGAATGAAACAGGCAGGAGATTGGATAGATTATTCCAAGCTAAAACCAATTATAATAGGAATTGTTGGTGGAGATGGAATTGGTCCATTCATTACGAAGCATGCCCATAAAATATTAAAGTTTTTGTTAAAGGATGAAATAGAAAACGGTAACGTAGAATTTAGAGTAATTGAGGGTTTAACTATAGAAAATCGAGCTAAAGTCATGAAAGCAATTCCAGATGATGTCTTAGTAGAAATCAAGCGGTGTTCCGTGATTTTGAAGGGACCTACGACTACACCACGAAAAGGAGATAAATGGCCTAACATAGAAAGTGCTAATGTCACAATGCGGCGTGAATTGGATCTGTTTGCGAATGTTCGACCTGTAAAAGTTCCGGAATTAGGGATTAATTGGATGTTCTTCAGGGAAAATACGGAAGGTGCTTATGTACTAGGTTCTCAGGGAATTAATGTCACTGATGACTTAGCAATAGACTTTAAAGTAATAACTACACAAGGATCAGACAGAATAATACGCTTAGCTTTTGATTATGCCGCAAAAAATAATATTAATCGGGTGTCTGTTGTAACGAAAGCGAATGTAGTAAAAGCTACTGATGGTAAATTTCTTGCTATGGCTGAAGAAATTGCCAAAGAATACCCACAAGTAAAATGGGATGATTGGTACATAGACATTGCAACCGCAAAACTCATTGATCCTGCCCGTCAAAAGGATTTTAAGGTTTTCGTCGCTCCAAACCTTTATGGAGATATTATTACTGATGAAGCTGCTCAACTTCAAGGAGGGGTTGGAACAGCAGGAAGTGCGAATATTGGTAAACAATATTCAATGTTTGAAGCAATTCATGGCTCTGCTCCACGAATGGTTCAAGAGGGACGAGCAAAATATGCTGATCCATCAAGCATCATAAAAGCTGCGGCACTGCTTATGAACCACATTGGTTTTACGGAAAAAGCTAAAAAGCTTGAGATGGCACTTGATATTTGTGCTACTTTAGAAAAGAAATTAGTAATAACTGGAAGGGATACAGGAGTAACGGGGGAAGAATATGCTAAATATATTATGGACACCATTCAAGATCCTAATCTAGAAAGACGCTATAAAGAATATAGTAAATAATATGAAAAAATACATTAAACAACAAACTTTTTCTAAAATTATTTTTTTAAACAATATGAAAAATATTATTACGCGAGTTCAATTCCATTCCGAATCCATCAAAATCTAATTAGAAAAAAGGTTATAGAAATGTCTGAAAATAAGGAAGAAATAAAAGAGGAAATAAAAAAATTAAGGAATGAATTAATAGAAGTATTTAATTCTGACCATGGAAAGGAATGGTTGAAAGAGAATAAACAACGAACTATAAATAGATACACTAACAATAAGATGCATAAATGGTAATGTACTACGATGAAGGAGATGTAGTATATGGCGATATCTTATATATGAGACATAAGGGTAAAAAAACAGAAAGACCAACAATTATAATATTAGAAGAAAAGAAAGAAACAGTTATAATTGCTCCTTTTTCTCACAAATTTAAAGCTGGGACATATCATTTACCTGTAATATCTCCTAAAGAAATTGTAGGAAAAAAATTAAAATATAAAGTATTATATATTTTAGTAGAAGAAACTCAAGAAATAGAAAGAAAATCTCTACAAAAAAAAACACAAAGAAGACTTAAAACAAGTAAATTTAGACAAGTTCTAATATTTGTTAGAGACGCTGAAAGAACAGGAAAATTAAAAAGAATGAAAGGAAATAGTGTATTTTCTTAAAAATCTGTACTAACTATTCTAACTGAAAATTACAGCTGTTAAAATGTCCTTATAGCTCTAAAGTTCTCAGTTTAATAAAAATTTATCAGTAAAATAAAAATAGATATTAAAAAAAGGGTTTAAGGCTTTATTCTAAGTCTTTTTTGACTTTAAGAATATATTGGATAATATTGTCTTCTCGTTTGTTTTTCTCTTTAAGTTCTGATTCTGTTAAGTCTGCATCATACTCAGTATTAACCTTTAGATTGATTAAATCATCTAAATCATCAATTTCAAAAGCTTTAGTAAATTCATCAATCGTTCTATTATCTCGAAATCAATTTTATTTCTCTTTAAAGTAGTGTTAAAGTATCTTCTAAGACTTTTGGGAGTAATATTTTTAATGTCTAACTTTCTGCATACAATTTTTAAGGCTTCAGAGAAACCATTAGTTCTACTCTTCTTAGAATCATCTTTATTATTAGCAAATAACCAAGAATCATCAGTTTTATTCAATCTCTCTTTTAGATATAATTCAATTATTCTAACACTTTCAGAATTGAAAAAAGTTTGATAATACATTTGAGTTTTATAATTAAAGTGTTGTAAAAGTGCGTATAATTTTATAAATTAGAAAATATTCGTTTTTATTTTTCCATTGAATTAAAAATATTTTTATAATAAATAATAAAATTAAACTTAAATCTTAAAATTCAATAATCCATAAAAGTTTTCAGTAAAATTTAATAAAATTTAAATTAATTCCAAAAAACACCGTTCTCTTACATATTTTAGTTTTTTATATCTATAATCAATATACTCAATCAAAATAATCTCAGTAAGCTTTTAATAAATATAGTATTAATACAAGGTTTAAAGGTAAAATAAAAAAAGTTATTTATATAATTCTCTAAATTCTTTTAGAATATCATTCATTTTATCTTTATTTACCTTTCCATATTTCCGTTTAATTAATTTTGTATCAATTGTTGCTGGTTCATTTAATAATATATATGATGGAGATTGCTTTAGTTTCTTCCCTGCTAATAAATCTTCATCATGTAAAATAATTCTATATGGTTCATGATATTTTTTATCTTTAGTTGTCATTCTTAATACATTTAACATATTGCCAATTGTTCTAAGAATTATTAAAACAGTTCTTTTTTCTATTATTTTTAAATTTTCTTTATGTGGCAATACAGTTTCTACTATATCTCCTTTCTTATAATAATACTGTTTTTTTGCCATAATTCTTTT
>SDBU01004981.1_pt1 | contig 16062 bp, 14 predicted proteins | sample 2277071 | NCBI WGS metagenome assembly SDBU01 (sample SAMN10397929, study PRJNA504765) | marine sediment metagenome | isolation source: marine sediment core GS08_GC12, 126 cmbsf | place: Arctic Ocean: Gakkel Ridge, Loki's castle | collected 2008
CCTGATCAAGCACCCACCCATATCGCTATTATTATGGATGGGAATGGTCGCTGGGCACTATCGCGGGGGTTACCACGCCTGGCTGGACATCGAGCCGGCACAAAAAACTTGCGGCGAGTGATCGAGGCTTGTGTTGAATTCGATATTAAATATCTCACCCTGTACGCCTTTTCAACTGAAAACTGGGGACGCCCGATTGAAGAAGTGCGAGGATTGATGCGAATTCTCGAGGATGTGATCGACCGCGAGCTGCAGGAACTGCACAAGCAAGGCGTCCGCCTCATGCATATTGGGCGCTTGGATAGATTAAAACCATCATTACATCAGAAAGTACTCGAGGCGATCGAATATACCAAAGACAATGATCGCCTGATATTGTGTGTGGCATTTAACTACGGGGGACGGGATGAGATCGTCTGCGCTATCCAGCAAATGATCGAAAACGGTGTCAAACCTGACGAGGTTTCTGATGAATTAGTCAGCAAGTACCTCTTCACTGCTGGCGTACCGGATCCAGATCTGATCATTCGCACTTCGGGCGAATTACGCGGCAGCAATTTCCTGATTTGGCAAGGCGCATATTCCGAATGGTATTTCACGCCAACCTTTTGGCCCGATTTTGATAAAGAAGAGCTGGCTCGCGCTCTGGAAGAGTACAAGCATCGCCAGAGGCGCTACGGCCACGTCCCCCAATCCGTATAAGAGAATTCTTCATGCTGAGAACACGAGTCGTCGTGGCAGCCATCCTGCTACCTGTCGGGTTGGTCATTATCTATATTGGCGGCTGGGTCTTTAGTGCTTTCGTCGCTCTGATTGTAGGTCTGGCGGCCTGGGAATACAGCCGGATTTTTCGGGGTAGCGGACTGGAACCTTCTGTCGTCATCGCTGTCGCGGGCGCAGCCGCACTTGCCCTGGGGCGAGCCTGGAATAGTTTTGAAAGCTCACCCTTGTTGATCAGCCTGATCTTGATCATCAGCATGATTTACCACATGGTGGCTTATGAACGCGGCCGGGACCAGGCGGGAACGGATTTCGCGGTGACCTTCTCCGCCGCGTTATATCCCGGCTGGTTAGGTGCCTACTTGATCTCGATCCGTGCGCTTCCTGAAGGGTTTTGGTGGCTGCTGCTGGTCCTGCCCTGTGTTTGGCTGGCCGATTCAGGCGCTTACTTCATCGGGCGCAGTTTCGGAAAACATAAACTCAGCCCTCGTTTGAGCCCCAAGAAAACCTGGGAAGGCTATTTGGGTGGTGTCCTGGTCGGAACGCTGGGTGCTGTTGGATTGATGTACCTGTGGCAGATCTGGGCTGGCCCGGCATTTTCGATCACTCCTCTCCAGGCAGCCCTGCTGGGCTTTACACTCAGCACCATCACGACTTTAGGTGACCTGGGCGAAAGTATGATCAAGCGTCAAAGTGGTGTCAAGGACTCGAGTAATTTGATCCCGGGTCACGGAGGCGTCTTTGACCGGATTGACTCCTGGTTATGGGCCGCGCTGATCGGTTATTATTTCATCATCTGGGTAGTGGGGTAGATTTCTTGCGGGTTCGTTCTCAACCACTATGCTGGCTTTGGCAATAGATCACCTCCCACCTGCGCGTGGGCTGACTGGGAATGATTACAGACTACCTTAAGCAGATCGGCTGCACATAAAGCCAGCTATCATCATGCATATTAATAATCGTCTGCCCTGAACAATGTCGTTTCCGCTTTTCTTAATGCCCTTTCGACTCTCTTCAATGATTTCCACAGTTCATCCAGATCATCAGGCGTATGAACGGCCGTTTTAGTAAACTCAATACTGGCTCTTACCAAACTAAACGCTGGACTTTGGATTGGTGGAGCCCCACTACTCGACTTAAACTTCTTCACTTCCAGTGAAATTTCATCAACAATTGGCCGCCAATCCTTACTTGATTTCTTTCTTTCTACCCGTTTAACAGGTTCAAAACTATCAATAATTCTCCCATTTTGCTTCGCGGTCATATAGGTCTCTTTGAGATCCGATCTCATTCCCCCCCCAAACGAGATGCTGTAGCCCTGCAATATCCCATCGTAGATTATCTTGCCTTTGAAGGGTAACAACACTGCCTGCGTGTAATATGGGAGCCGCACATAAGATAACACTTCTTCAAATGATTTATACAGTGCCAACACACCATATACATTCTCGTTACCGATAAAAACCGTGTATTTCTTGAGAGATCGTTCGATGAAGAATTTTCCCTGAATGAACTGTTTCCAACTCTTTATAATTTCAAGTTCCTCTTTTGGGAACTGTTGCGGGTTTTTCTGAAGAAAAGAATCGATCAGTTCAATGTTGTCATACAGCGCATCTCGAACAGGGATTCTCTCTCCAGAGGTGAGTTTTCGATATTCATCGACTGTAGTTATTTGGGGAAGAATTCCCAACTTCAGATTTACATATAACTGAAGTGATTCCATCAGCCTGAAAAAAATTTCAGCATCTTGAATTGTGAGTTTCATGAGATTATTTTACACTCAAAATACACCAGTGAAGATCAAAACCTGGACTGATAAAGGCTTTGGCTATCCATCGCTCTGGCGAGACTCGTTGCTTTGATCATGTCCAATAATGGTGCATTTAGCGCTCCTTACCCCAAAGGATAGGCAGATCGTTATTACTAGGCTCGCACCCCAGCTAGATCGTCTGTGTGAAACGGGGCCTTTTCCTCAGCTCATAAGGAGCATTTGCACGCTCAGCGTAATCAGGCCAACCAGCGGAGGTTAAGACAATCTTATTATGAATATGTCGAAGCCATTTTCTGGTTGCCCAAAACTGTTCCAGGTATCTCATTACTACTGGAGCAACCCATTCAATTTCAAAAAATAGAAGATGTTCCAGCAACATTCATATATGAGGCAACGATACCCCTAAAGCAAAATTTTCTTTTAAGGCATTACGTTACTCCGATGTTCGGGAACGAAGCTATTAGCTGCACAATGCCCTCTAGACATCCCCTGGTTTACCCCAATTGACATCCCATTCCTGGCATGGTATCATGCACCACAACAATTAAACAGCCTTATTCGGCACTCTTATCCAGAGAGGTGGAGGGACCGGCCCTGAGAAACCTCGGCAACCTGACCAGCATCTGGTCGTCCAGGAAGCACAAGATTGCAAATTTCCTGATGACCTGATCGGCAAAGGTGCCAATTCTGGCAGACGGATGTTCTGGAAGATGAGAGGGCAGCCGTGCAAATTTGTCATTGCCCTTTCATGTCTCGAAGGGCAATTTTATTTTATTGGAGGATAATATTAATGAGCACTACCTTCATGGAATCACCAAGCTTGATGTTCACCTCGGAATCAGTCACCGAAGGACATCCAGATAAGCTATGCGATCAACTCAGCGATGCCATCCTGGATGCCTGCCTGGAACAAGATCCATCGTCTCGCGTCGCTTGTGAAGTCGCCACCAAGACTGGCTTCGTGATGTTCTTAGGCGAGATCACAACTCGGGCGAATTTCAATTTTGATGAACTCGCCCGTAAAGTCATCATCGATATTGGCTATGATGACAGCGCAAAAGGGTTTGATGGCAACACCTGTGGCGTACAGGTAGCGATTACCAAGCAATCCATGGATATTGCCATTGGAGTAAACAAATCCTTGGAAATCAGAACTGGTGAAGTCACTGAAGAGGAGATCAACTTGGTTGGAGCTGGTGATCAGGGGATGATGTTTGGATATGCTTGCAATGAAACCCCGGTGTTGATGCCCATGCCAATTTACCTGGCACACAAACTCACCCGCCGCCTGAGCGAAGTCCGCAAGAACGGCACTTTACCCTGGCTGCGCCCTGATGGGAAGAGCCAGGTGACAATTGAGTACAGCTTTGGCATACCAAAACGAGTTGATACTGTCCTGGTGAGCACCCAGCATGCACCCGAGATTGACCAGCAGGGCATTCGAGAAGCTGTGATTGAACACGTCATCCAACCAGTGCTACCTTCAGAAATGGTCGACAGCCAGATGAAGATTTATGTCAACCCGACCGGTCGCTTTGTGATCGGTGGACCTTTGGGTGACTCCGGATTGACCGGGCGGAAGATCATCGTCGATACTTATGGCGGTATGGGTCGTCATGGAGGTGGATGTTTCAGCGGGAAGGATCCCACAAAGGTCGATCGCTCGGCTGCGTATGCTGCCCGCTGGGTTGCCAAAAATGTTGTCGCCGCTGGATTAGCCGATCGCTGTGAAATTCAGGTCGCTTATGCGATTGGTGTTTCCCAGCCCTTGAGTGTAAATGTCGAGACCTTTGGTACGGGACGTATTTCAGCCGATCAGATCAGCGATCTGATTGATGCACACTTCGACCTCCGTCCTGGTGCCATAATCCGTGACCTGCAGTTGCGTCGTCCGATCTATCGCCAGATTGCGGCTTATGGACATTTCGGTCGTGATGACCTGGACCTGACCTGGGAGCGCACCGACAAAGCGGAAGAATTGCGCATCGCAGCTGGACTGGGTGAAAAAGTGTCCTTGGCTGCTGACTGATCGTTTGACAATTAGACCAGGGCGTCTGCTGCCAGTGTTGGTTTGCACCCCTGGTCTTTTTAGTTAAATTTCCACTGGATTAGAATGGGCGTTCCAGACCATGTGAGTCAAGCAGCTCTTTATCTTCCATCAAAACGCTGGTTGGGCCATCTGCAACTATCCTACCCTGATCGAGGATCACCATTCGGGGAAAAAGATCTTTGACCAGGGGCATATCATGGGTAGAAACCAGCATCGTCAGCGGCAGCTCGTGGAGCAAATTGATCAATGAGCGCCGGGCGCGTGGGTCGAGGCCAGCTGTGGGCTCATCCAAGACAAGCACCTCTGGTTTCATGGATAGTACAGTGGCTATGGCAATGCGTTTCTTCTCACCCATGCTCAAATGATGCGAGATTCGCTGAGAATAATCGCTCATGGCGACAGCCGCTAAAGACTCCTCAACTCTTTCTTGGACGGTCTGCCGCGGTAAACCTTGGTATAAAGGTCCATAAGCGACATCGTCATAAACTCGCGGAGAAAAAAGCTGATCATCAGGAGATTGGAAGACCAACCCAACCATGGCTCGAACACGCCCCAGAGTATCTTTCCCAACCTTCATCCCGCATACTACCACGCTGCCGCTCCCAGAGAGAATGCCATTCAAATGCAGAATCAAAGTTGACTTGCCAGCTCCATTGGGCCCAACCAAAGCGACTTTTTCGCAGGGCTTGATCACCAGTGATACATCATTCAGTGCTTCATGCCCATCGGGATAAGAGAAAGTCAAACTTTCAATCTCAATAGAATGGTGCATCCCTTCACTCCTAAATCAAGAGAGATAGAACCACCAGAAGAATCAAGATCCCCCCACCGAGGATCAATTCGATCCAGTTGGATGCCTCAAGCTTAGGAAGCGGCATGCTGCGAACTTCACCATCATAGCCCCGGGAGAGCATGGCGACATAGATGCGATCGCTGCGTTCGATGGAACGTAAGAATAAGTTTCCCGCCATCCCACCTGCTGTTTGCGCTCGCCAGGAAATTCGACCACCTTTGCGATGACCCGGGATATCTACTTCACTACTCCGGGCTGCCCGAGCACGTATCAGGCGTAGCGCCTCATCCGCTAACACAAACAGATAACGCCACATCAATCCAATAATTGCGACCAAGAGGCGCGGAACACGCACTGCGCGCATTGCCGTTAATATGTCTGGAAATTGGGTTGTCGCGGTTAGCAAGATAGCCACCTGCACAGAAATCCATGATTTCAGCGCAATACTGAAAAACCGCTCCCCTCCAGAAAGTGTCACTGGGATTTCCCAAGTCCCTAATGTTAATGAGAATAACTGAAGTCCGGGAGTGGTAAATATCAATGGCAGTGCAGCCAGCACAAAAGGAAAGGCCAGTGCTGCGCGCTTAAAGACATAACCCACACCTAAACCAGACAGAATAACTAAAGAAATGACCATCGCAAACAGCAGAACATAGATTGGCCAGACCCCAATTGGGATCAGAGCTGTTGTTAAGATGAACCCTACAGACAAGACAAGCTTGACTCGCGCATCTGTGCGGTGAATTGGGCTACGCCCTCTCTGGTAAGGATCAAGGAAATGGATATGCAATATTATCCACCCGAGGTTCGCTGATTGCGGCGTGAATAAGCAACGCCAAAACTTACCCCAAAGACGATCGCTGCCCCCAGGATGCCTGCCGCAATTGTCGCCAGAGTCTCATGAGAAACACCAGGATACAAATAATCAGGGAAGATCCGGTATAACGGTGCTTGAGCTCGATCGAAAAAGCCATTCTGCATCGCCAACCACTCAAGACCGTCAGGGCGAGTTGACGCCAATGGAGAGGCGATTGCCAAAACCAATGCGACCAGCAAGCCGACGACCCACACCAGTCTGCCACCAACCGGACGCGATTCGCCAAATTTAACCAGATCTGGACGGGCAGAAAGCAAGAAGGCTAAGGCTCCAACAGTGATCAAACCTTCACCAATACCGATCAGCGCATGCACCCCCGCCATGGCTGGAATTGCCAGTTTTGCTGGCGAGGTTCCCGAAAAGACTAACTGCATAGCGACCGACAAGGAAGCAATCTCAATTGAGAACCAGGCCGCGACGAATCCGCCAATCAGTATTCCCCTTTTTGCATTACCGGCGATTCTCAAAACCGTGCGATAAGCCATATAAGCCACCGCCACGCCAACAATGGCCATGTTGAAAATATTCGCCCCGAGCACCAGCAGTCCTCCGTCCTGAAAGATGAGCGCCTGGATACTGATTACGCTGGTCATGATCAGGATCGCTGCCCACGGACCCATCAGGATAGTGGCTATCGCGGCGCCCATCAGGTGTCCAGATGTGCCACCGGCAACTGCAAAATTGAGCATCTGCCCGGCGAAGATCCCAGCAGCTAACACACCCATTAAAGGTACCTGGCGTTCACCCAAATCTTGGCCCACTCGCCTCAATGCATATCCCACGATCAGGATAGAGATAATCCACAGGGTAATTGAGACCACGACCGACAGGAATCCATCTGGTATATGTAACGCTTGAACTGATAGCACTACTCAGACCTCCACCGTCAGTTTCCTCAGACCTCAATATCAAGGAGCTAAGTTTTCAAGGCATTCAGGGCAATGGCCAAAAAAAGTGGCATGGATAGTATTGATTTGGTAGCCTGTATTGTTCAGGAATTGTTCGTAAAGACCCTTAAGCTCTAAGTGATCTATTTCCCTCATGTCTCCACATTGCCTGCAAATCAAATGGTGATGATCATGCTCAGCAAGTTCGTAAACCAATCGACCACGTCCCAGGTGAGCAACAAGGACTAACCCTTGTTCAGCCAGGAAATTTAGTGTCCGGTAAACCGTGGCTTCGGTCAATCCAGGGATGGCCTGCGCCACCCGTTGGTAAATTTCTGTGGGGTTTAAGTGGCCATGGGTATTGCGTAGAACATCCAAAATCGCTAACCTCTGTGGTGTCAGACGGTAGCCTTGTTCACGCAACCAGGATAATTCGGGATAATCATTTCTCATAATACGAATTCTTGCTATTGCAATTATTTGCAATAGCAAGAATTATAACTATGATGATGAATTAAATCAAGTCCCGAGGGCAAAGAAATTCCCAGCCGTAAATCACGACTGGGAATGGGATGCATTTGAAGTAGGCCAGCTAAATATTGTTGATATAAGGGTCAAGCTTGGATACGATTCTATTCTTTGGTTGGAAGCCGGTTATGCGCTCGCGCGACTCGCCATCGACGAAAAGCATCAGGGTTGGCACGCCTAAAACCTGGTACTGCATGGCGATATTAGGCGAGTGATCGACATCAATTTTCACAACCTTTAATTTTCCTGCCCATTCGCTTGCCAACTCCTCAACAATCGGGTCCAGCATCTTGCAGGGACCACACCAGACCGCAGAAAAATCGACCAGCACAGGATCCGGAGCCGTCAGCACCTCACTCTCAAATGTGGCTTCATCGATCTCAGGAATGTTTGCCATCTATACCTCCACCTCACAATATTGCTAAAATTTAATTCGTCGTTGATTGTCTCGCCGATGGTACCCAGACTGATGGTAAAAGTCAAGGGTTTCCCAGGCATTTTGACATTTAGTTAATAGTTAAGAGTGCAATTAGCTCGATAATCTTACTTATGTGATCTGAGGTACAATCGGGGCTGGTTCATCTTCTGATCCATGGTGATTACTTTACGTCAATTTTCGGAGATCGCATGTCAGATTGGAAAATCATTGTTGCTGATGGACTTGATGAAAGGGGCTTGGAGATCCTTACCAAAGCTGCACAAGTAGATGATCGCGCTGGTATCTCTCCTGAAGAATTGATCAAGATGATAAGTGAATTCGATGCACTGATTGTCCGCGGCCAAACTCGGGTAAATGCCGATGTTTTTTCCGCCGCATCCAACCTTAAAGTTGTCGGTCGGGCTGGTGTGGGAGTGGACAACATCGATTTAGCAGCTGCAAACCTGAATCATGTCACAGTGGTGAACTCGCCCTATGCTACCACGCAGGCAGTTGCAGAACACGTACTGGCGTTATTATTTTCCCTTGCCCGATCGATCCCGACGGCAGATGAAACGATGAAATCGGGCTTGTGGCGTAAAAAACAATTTATGGGGGTTGAAATCAAGGATAAAGTGCTTGGCATCATCGGTATGGGTAATATTGGCAGCTCACTGGCTCAAATGTCGAAGTCGCTGGGGATGCAGGTCATTGGATACGACCCTCTCATATCAGATGCAGATATCGAACGCCGGGGAGCAAACCCCGTGAACATTCAAGAATTATATGTCCAATCTGATTTCATTTCCATTCATGTTCCGCTCAACCCCGAAACGCGGGGCATGATCAATGGAGGATCCTTTGGCACCATGAAACGTGGAGTACGTCTGATTTGCACTGCCCGGGGAGGTATTGTTGATGAAACTGCCTTGCTGGCGGCTTTGGAATCGGGACAAGTTGCTGGAGCAGCTTTAGACGTATTTGCAAAGGAACCTCCTGGGATGTCTGCCCTGGTATCTCATCCAAAGGTGGTCGCTACCCCACACATCAGCGCTCAAACTGCCGAAGCACAAGCACGCGCCGCGGTCGATATCGCTAGGGAAGTATTAGCTGCACTGCAGGGTGACCCACTCAGATCGAAAATTGTGTAATTCCAAGTCTAAATCTTAGGAGATTTCATGAACCCCGAGACTAAGCTTGCCCAATTGAAAACAATGCTCAACGAATACACAGACCTTGTTTCTACGATCGGCTTGCTGCATTGGGATCTTGAAACATATATGCCCGCTGGTGGCTCTCATGGACGAGGGTACCAGATGGCAACCCTTTCCAGGATCGCCCATCTGAAGTTCACCGCAGATGAGGTTGGACAGCTGCTTGAGGATTTAACTCCTTATGCGAATGAACTTGACCCAGATTCAGATGATGCCAGATTGATTCGGGTTACCAACCGCTTATACAGGAAGAAATCTAGGGTTCCCGCAACCCTGATGGCTGAGATTGCTAAAGCATCCAGCGATGCCCATCTCGTTTGGGTGCGCGCTCGCCAGGATGCGAATTTTGGCGATTTTCAACCTTCACTGGAGATGATGCTCGATCTAAAACGCCAATATGCTGAATGCTTTCGCCCATTCGATCACATTTATGACCCATTCCTAGATGATTATGAGCCAGGTTTAAAGACTGCGCATGTGCAGGAAATATTCACCGCATTGAGACCGCAGCAAGTTGAGCTGCTGCGCGCTATCGGTAAAAGCCCCCAGGTGGATGACTCCTTTTTGCACCAGAATTTTGACGAAAGTATTCAGTGGGAATTTGGAGTTCAAGTGATCACTGATTATGGATATGATTGGCAGCGTGGTCGCCAGGATAAGTCAACACATCCCTTCACCCAGGATATTGGCCTGGGCGATGTGCGCATCACCACCCGCTTTATGGATAATTTTTTCCCTTCCGCATTTTTCAGCACAACTCATGAAAGTGGGCATGGACTATACGTCCAGGGGATTGATTCAAACCTGGATCGCACACCATTAGCTAACGGTGCTTCATTAGCGATCCACGAATCCCAGTCTCGCATGTACGAAAACATCATCGGACGTTCACGCCAATTCTGGACTCGTTATTATCCATCACTACAGGACTATTTTCCTGCTCAATTGGGCAATATCACCCTTGAGACTTTTTATAAAGCCATCAACAAGGTTGAGCCATCTCTAATCCGTGTCGAAGCGGACGAAGCCACCTACAATATGCATATTATGTTACGGCTTGAGCTGGAGATCTCCTTAATTGGAGGTTCTCTCGAAGTAAAAGATCTACCCGAGGCTTGGAATAACGGTATGCAGGAATACCTGGGAATCTCGCCCCCTAACGATGCTTTGGGAGTTTTGCAGGACGTCCATTGGTCGCAGGGTTATCTCGGTTACTTCTCAACATATGCTCTTGGGAATTTGATTGCAGCACAATTATGGGAATGCATGGCAGAGGATATCCCCGATCTTGATGCTCAAATCCAGCGCGGAGAATTCAATGCCTTAACCTCATGGATGAGGGGTAAAGTTCACCGTCATGGGGCAAAATTTGAACCTCAAGAACTGGTCCAGCGTATCACCGGTGGCAAGATCGATCCGCGTCCATACATGCGCTACCTGACCAACAAGTACACAGAGATATATCAGCTATAAACACCTTCTTGGGAGACCAATAATTATGGCCCGCATATTATTTGTTGATGATGATCCGCTAACTTTAGAGACATTGAAAAGATCTGTCGAATTATTCGGCCATGAGGCGCTTCTCGCCAGCTCTGGGGAGCAGGCCCAAACATTGGTTGCCGATCTTCAGCCTGACCTGATATTGACGGATATGATGCTGCCTGACATGGATGGTTTATCGCTGGTAAAAACGCTGAAGAATACCCCGAGCGCTGCGGAAATCCCTGTCGTTGTTTTATCCGCCAGCCCAGAATTAGATATCAGCGAGATATCACTGGCTGCAGGTGCAGAAGAATTCCTAACAAAACCAGTCCGCTTACAAACGCTGCAGGACGTGATCCAGCGATATACGGGCGAATGATCATCTCCTCATTGACCAGGATATCCCAACCCTGTTAATAAAACATGTCAGCACTTAACTTGTCTCATGTTTTCATTTTCGTCTTGGTCAGCAATATGCTATCCAGCTGCAGTGGTATGGCTGAAACTCCCATACCAACTCCCTACCCAACTGAATACATCCCTACGGTAATTGCCATGACCTTAGAAGCTCAAGGGATCGAGCTGCCATCAAACGATCCGGCGACAGATTATGTAGAATCTCCAACTATGCCAGCTCCCCCTCTCGAGCTACCCGCAACCCAAACGCCATCACCTGAACCGATCGAAATCACAACCATTCCTTCGTCAACTCCAATCCCGACTGAACTTGCTCAGAACTCTCCACCCCCAGAAAACATCCCGCAATCTATCAATCAGATCATCAGTCCGGGCTCTGGCTCGAAAGTTATTTCACCTTTTATTCTCAGAGCAGCAGTTAAACCCGGCCCGAATTCTGTCGTCCGCATTGAACTGTTGGGAGAGGATGGTCAATTATTGGTGCGTGAAGTTCGCAGATATCAATCCCTGCAAGATGAAAGGGTCAGCTTGGGTAGCGAAGTTACCTATGGGATCAACGCTGTCGCTGAAGCCGGGCGGCTGCAGATCAGTATTGAAGATGAACACGGCCGGCTTCGATCAGTCTCATCCGTAGATTTGATTTTACAATCAATGGGAAACCAGGATCTCTACCAACCTGTAGATCAGCTCGAGGATATTGTCCTGGAATCTCCCAAGATAAACAGGTTGATCCAAGGTGGGACAATGCGTATTGCTGGTCTCGCACGCCCCCGATCAGGACAGCCATTGATGATCGAAATCCTGTCCGGCGATGGTAAAATCGTTGGTACCAGGCAAGTCTCCGTGGTCCCACAACCGGATATTTTGTATGGGACATTTGCCATCGATGTCCCCTATACCGTGGATTACACAACCCGGGTGCTTGTGCAAGTCTGGGAACCTGGCGAACGCATTCCAGGCATCGTTAATCTCTCAAGTGTGGAGGTATTAATCAGTCCGTGAAATCTTACTTTTTAGCTTTTGTATTAATCCTGATAGCTTTCCTCGCTGCTGCTTGCAGCAGTCCAACACCCACCGCAGAGGTCCAACTGCCGTCTCTACCAACACCAGATGTTCCACCAATAACAGAAATTGAGGATGCCATTACCAGTTGGGAGAACAGCAATACCACCGATTACTTTATTGAAGCAGATGAAAGAAACCAGGTGGAGCAATGGATGATCAAAATAGTAGTTGCAGAGGGTCAAATTCGGACTGCTCAACGATTAGACTTTGATGCTGAAGGTAATTTGGGAGAACCCTATAGTATTTCACATGAAGAAGCCCAGGCTTATACCATAGAATCACTATTTCAGAGGGTCCGGGAAGATGCCCTCGGCGAGGGTCCATCTCTCTTCAACATGATTGTTGTGTTTGACAATTCGCTGGGTTTTCCGCTTTATGTACATGCCGAAGCCTTACCATCTTATACGGATAATGGAACCCTAGAGTTAAACCGTCAGCACAGCTATGACTTGACCGTCCAGGTCAAGACTTTGCAGGAAGATACTTTTGGAATAGATCAACAACCGATCTATACCCTCATCCGTAGTGATGGTCCTGATGCATGGTGTCACAACTTGAGGATCTTCCCTGACGGTTCTTCAATTTATTTGGATGATTGCAGAAATGAGTTCTGGCAAATACCAACCCCAGAAAGTCGGATGGCTCTACTGAATGAACTAAGATCCTCGTTTGCCAGTTTGGATGATCTGCGCATAGAAGACGGCCAGACCGAACGCTTGATCATGCTGGGAACGGGCGCAGGCACCCCAAATGCCTCCACCCTTGAAGAAGCCTGGCAGCTATCGAAAGAACTTCACGAGATACTCTCTGAACCCACTGGATTAGGGTTAGTGATGTCTTACATCTATGATGGTGAATTTTTTGGATTCGATGTATTCAACAAAATCACGTTGCCCTCCCAATTGGTCAGGAGAGGGGAATTGCGCGGTGTTGTGCTGACACCGGATGGCGATCTTCTCGCATTTAGCGACGATGATGGTTTAAGTGTTTTTGATATCCAAAGCCAGGGATCGACGCTGCTGCTCCCGACACCTGAAGATGGCTATTACCTGCCTCGCTCATGGTCAAATACAGGTCGTTTGTTGGTGTTTCATATGCCGGAAAGTGAAAGTGAGCCGATCCGCCATGGTTGGATATCTCTGGAGGCTAAAACTTGGCACGAATTGCCCATACCGGAGGGGATCCGCGGCTACGGTTGTGATACCGGAGCTGTTTGGTCACCGGAGGGGAACGCGTTAGCAATCACCGGCCTGGAATACGGAGAACCATGCAACGCCAGCCCGGGGTTAACCATCGTAGACTTACCCTCCAATAGAGCGCAAGTCGTTATTGCCCCTACAATAAATGCGATCGAGGAAGATGACAGCACCTTGATCCTCGGCGCGCATACACCTGCCTGGTCGCCAGATGGCACCTGGATCGCCTTTGGTCTCGATCAAGATCCAACCGAGATGGCCAACTTCCCAACCCGTCTATATCGCGTCCATCCCGATGGAAGCAATTTAACTCCGCTAACGAGCAATTCTCAAGGCAATGCGACTCACCCAGTATGGGCACAAGATGGCTCACTTTATTATGGTTTGAGTGGAGCGGGCGCGGATGTGGATGGTCTTTATCAGTATCTCCCGAGCGAAAACACCCATGTGTTACTCCTGCCAGGCTCAGGCATCCACCCCTTGAGCATCTCTCCTGATGGAGATTTCCTGCTTTTTGAACAGGAACAGGTATTAAAGATTTGGCGAGTACGTCTTCAGGAGATTGTTGCGGAAATTGCTGGCGAGGATGACAAGCACCCATCTTTCGCAGGCTGGATTTTCATAGAAAGAAATCAGTAAGCAAATTATTGGTAGCCAGGAAATTCATTAGGAGAAACTTTCATGTTGAATCAACCCTTTCCTTCTAAACGTGCCCCCGCTTTCGCGGATGTTCCGGATGAAAAGTGGAATAATTGGCGTTGGCAATTAAGCAACCGTATAAACACACCCGAAGAATTTGAAAAAGTGATTCCACTAACTGATAGCGAGCGAAAAGCACTGAGTGCAGCCCATTTGTTTCGCGTTGACATCACCCCTTATTTCATCTCACTGATCGACCCCGACGATCCGAACGACCCCATACGTAAACAGGTCGTCCCCACTGAAATCGAGATGACGCCTTTTACCGCCATGATGGAAGATTCTCTTGCGGAAGACCGTCATTCTCCAGTGCCCGGTCTTGTCCACCGTTACCCTGACCGGGTGTTGATGTTAGTGACAACTCAATGCGCTTCTTATTGTCGTTATTGCACCCGTTCCCGCATCGTTGGCGATCCCTCAGCCACATTCTCGCGTTCCGAGTTCGAAATGCAGATCGAATATCTCAAACGCACCCCCCAAATCCGCGATGTGCTCCTTTCTGGGGGAGATCCACTGGTCCTGGCTCCCAAGATCCTGGAAGAGATTCTTAGTCGCTTAAGAGAAATTCCTCATATCGAGATCCTTCGCATCGGTTCTCGAGTTCCTATCTTCTTGCCCATGCGCATCACCGATGAGCTCACCGATATTCTCCAGAAATATCACCCCATGTGGCTAAATATTCATGTCAACCATTCAAACGAGATCACCGCTGAGCTGGCAGAGGCCTGCGATCGACTAACCAGGGTAGGAATACCGCTTGGCAATCAATCTGTGCTCCTGGCAGGGGTAAATGATAATGTACATGTGCAGCGACAGCTGGTACACGATTTGGTGCGTATGCGCGTCCGCCCATATTATCTTTACCAATGTGATTTGGTTGAAGGTGCTGGCCACTTCCGCACGCCTGTGGCCAAAGGGGTAGAGATTATTGAAGGGTTGCGCGGTCACACCTCGGGATACGCTGTGCCAGTCTTTATCGTTGACGCGCCTGGTGGCGGGGGCAAGATCCCCGTCGGACCCAACTACCAGCTCAGTATGTCGGATCACAAAATCATTTTGCGCAACTTCGAGGGCTTCATCACCACCTATGAGGAACCTGTTGATTACAGACCCGAAAATGCTGCTCAACCTACCCTAAAACGGCCAGAACCAGGGCAATCAGGGATAAGTGGTTTACTGGATGGTGAACATCTATTTATCAAACCAGAAGAATTTGACACGGTCCATGATCGCGGTGGTTTCCAGCATCGCCTGAAGGATGAAAGCAAGTGGATTCCTTTGGGGATCGGCAGTGGTGATGAGGGTGAGAAGGACTCAGATCAAGAATAATCTTGGTTGTGTCGGCTACTATGCAATCATCGACCACACCCCGCCATAATTTGTGGCGGGTTTTCTGCTTAAAGTTTACTTGAATTGAAAATAACTCGAAAATTATCATGCCTTATATTGTTAACATCGTATTAGAAGGAGAAATAAAAAAATTGCATCAATTGTCAGGCATTTCACCGCGTGGTAGAATGCAGCTACGGAAAAGGTTCGTATTTATCCTGGAGGTTGAGAAAGTATGGAAAAGCAAGTTGCCACTTTTGGTGTTAAAAAGGGGTTGGCTCAAATGTTAAAGGGCGGCGTGATCATGGATGTCGTCACGCATGAACATGCGCGTATCGCCGAAGACGCTGGCGCAGTCGCTGTAATGGCTCTGGAACGTGTCCCATCCGATATCCGTGAACACGGCGGGGTAGCCAGAATGAGCGATCCGGAATTGATCCTGCAAATTATGGATGAAGTGACCATCCCGGTTATGGCTAAAGCACGTATTGGGCATTTTGTAGAAGCGCAAATTCTGGAAGCGATTGGTGTTGATTACATCGATGAATCAGAAGTATTAACGCCAGCGGATGAGGCGTATCATATTAATAAACACGATTTCAAAGTGCCTTTT
>SDBU01004982.1_pt1 | contig 16062 bp, 14 predicted proteins | sample 2277071 | NCBI WGS metagenome assembly SDBU01 (sample SAMN10397929, study PRJNA504765) | marine sediment metagenome | isolation source: marine sediment core GS08_GC12, 126 cmbsf | place: Arctic Ocean: Gakkel Ridge, Loki's castle | collected 2008
GTTAAAGTTGGGATTTTCGATGATGGAATAATCTATGATCACAGAAACAAGCAGGCATTCTACTACTACTTAAACGAAAATCGGCTAGAAGAAATCGACAAACGACTACGAGAAACGGACAACAACGAAGCTTTGGCGCATAAGCAACTGAAAGTCAACATATCCAAAGAGAGGTTTGAGAGAGCGGCAGCAACAGCTAAAGAGTACATAACCGCTGGGGACATTTTTCAAGTTGTTCTCTCCAAACGCTACGATTTTCGAATCAGGGGCAACCTGATTAGCTTCTACCGCAACCTCAGAAAGATAAACCCATCACCTTACATGTACTTCCTGAAGTCTGGCGAACACCAGATAGTTGGATCAAGCCCAGAAATGCTTGTGAGAGTCGAAAACAGGGCAGTTGAAACGTTTCCGATAGCAGGCACAAGACCGCACGTAAAAAACCCAGCAGAGAACAAACGGCTGACCGAAGAGCTGCTGGCAGACCCAAAAGAACGCGCCGAACACGTGATGCTGGTGGACCTAGGCAGAAACGACATTGGAAAAGTTTCAAAGTTTGGAAGCGTTCACCTCCCAGAATTCATGAAAGTACACCAATACAGCCACGTACAGCACATCGTTTCGCGAGTTGTCGGCAACCTCAGAGACGAATGCGACGCGTATAACGCGTTAAGAGCTGTTTTCCCAGCAGGCACAGTCTCAGGAGCCCCTAAAGTCAGGGCAATGGAGATAATCGAAGAACTTGAGCCGACAAGAAGGGGACCATACGCCGGAGCCGTAGGCTACTTCTCCTACAATGGCAATGCAGATTTTGCCATAACAATCAGAACACTCGTTGCCAACGGAGACAATGCCCACATCCAAGTTGGAGCGGGCATAGTAGCAGACTCTGACCCAGAAAAAGAATGGTACGAAACGGAGCACAAAGCCCGTGCGCTAATCAAAGCTTTAGAAGTGTCAGGAAGTGAAAACAAGTGAAAGTGCTGGTTATCGACAATTACGACTCGTTCGTCTACAACCTCGTCCAGTACATCGGAGAGCTTGGAGGAGAACCCATCGTCTACAGAAACGACCAGCTAACACTCCAACAAGCAATTGAACTAGACCCACAACGGATAGTTATCTCTCCAGGTCCGGGAACACCCGAAGACCCCCACTATTTTGGAGTTTGTTCTTCAGTCTTGCGAGAGATGAGCTGTAAGATTCCCACATTAGGAGTTTGTCTTGGAAATCAGGGAATAATCTCCGTTTTTGGCGGAAAAATTGTGCGCGCAAAACGGCTTATGCATGGAAAAACGAGTATGATAAGGCATGATGGGAAAGGCGTCTTTGAGGGCGTTACAAATCCGTTTACGGCAACGCGCTATCATTCCCTTGTTGGAGACAAAAGCTCTATCCCCTCATGTATTGAAGTAACCGCGGAATCCACTGACGATGGCGAGATTATGGGAGTCCGCCACAGAACATACCCAATTACAGGACTGCAGTTCCACCCCGAATCAATATTGTGTGAGAATGGAAAAAAGATAATTAAGAATTTTCTTGAAGGAAGAAACGAAAAATGATCAGGGAAAGCATACAGAAACTGGTCAATGGCGCCGACTTAACCTACGAAGAGTCTACGGCAGTCATGAAGGAGATCATGTCTGGCGAAGCAACAAACGCGCAGATAGGTGCATTCTTGACTGCCCTAAGAACAAAGGGTGAAACATCCGAAGAAATCACCGCCTTCACCTCAGTTATGAAGGAATGCTGCAACAGAATTCACCCAAACGTGAAGGGGCGGCTTGTTGACACCTGCGGAACAGGAGGAGACAGGGTCAAAACATTCAACATCAGCACCACCGCAGCTTTTGTTGTTGCCGGAGCAGATATTGCAGTGGCTAAGCATGGAAACAGATCAGTCACCAGCAAATGCGGTAGCGCCGACGTCCTAGAGAGATTAGGGCTTAACCTTAACGTGGAACCTAAAGCCGTAGAGGCGGCTATCGAGAAGGTTGGCATGGGTTTCATGTTTGCTCCCGCATTTCACCCAGCCATGAAATATGCTATTGTTCCAAGAAGAGAGCTGGGCATTAGAACTGTTTTCAATGTTCTTGGTCCCCTGACGAACCCGGCAGACGCCAACGCCCAACTGCTCGGAGTTTACGACCCCAAATTAACAGAGCCCCTAGCCTACTCTCTGAAGAATCTTGGCTGCGAAGAAGCAATGGTCGTCCATGGTTTAGATGGATTAGATGAAATATCCACAATCGGAAAGACACGTATTTCGTGGTTAAGAAATGGCGAAGTTACAACAAGGGAAACGGCGCCAAAAGATTTCGGCATCAAACAAGCCAAACTAGAGGACATCAAGGGAACCACACCAAAAGAAAGCGCTGAACTCACCTTCAAAATTTTGTATGGATGCTGTGACGCAGGTGATCCGAAGAGGGAAATTGTTCAGGTCAACGGGGCTGCCGCTATTATCGTAGCGGGAAAGGCTGAAGATTTTGGTTACGGAATAGAACTGGCAAAAGAATCGATTGAAAGCGGCGGCGCCTACAAGAAACTCAAGGAACTGGTCAAATTCTCGCACGGAGACATTTCAAAACTTGAACAGTTGGAGACAGAACATGCCTGATTATCTTGATACCCTAGCAAGGGACGCCAAAGAAACCGTTATGGCAGGCTACTATGAAGCTTCAACTCAACTCATAGCTCCTTCTGTTAGTCTCAGAAAGGCGATAACTGAAAGCAAACGAAATGCAGTAATAACAGAGGTTAAAGCTGCGTCACCCTCCAGAGGAACAATCAAAACCAGTTTTGATCCAGCAGAAGTTGCTAGAGCCATGGAAAATGGCGGGGCAACAGGAATATCGGTTCTGACAGAACCAAAACATTTTAGCGGTTCTCTCAGTTACCTAGCAAAAGTCAGAGAAGCGGTAAAGCTTCCGATCCTCATGAAAGACATAATCATCAATCCAATACAGCTTGAAGCAGCATCAAGAATCGGCGCTAATGTTGTTCTCCTGATAGAAGCCCTTTTCGAACGGGAATATTGCGAATGTAGTCTCGACGAGATGATCACACAAGCACACTCGAAACATCTTGAGGTGCTGCTAGAAACCCACAGTGAAGACGAGTTCCAGTCTGCCATAGAAACCGACGCTGATTTGATCGGAATCAACAATCGTGACCTACGAACGCTTAAGGTTGATCTTGAAATAACGGAGAGAATCCTGAAGAAACATGAAGGCAATGATAAGGTTGTTGTCAGCGAAAGCGGAGTAATGACTCCCGCAGACCTGCTGTTTCTCCGAGGATGCGGCGCTCAAGCTTTTTTAATTGGGTCATCGATCATGATGGCTGACAATATCGAAACAAAGGTCAAGGAGTTTGTTACTGCCCATTGAGAAACGTCAGAGTGAAAATTTGTGGGTTAACAAGAGAGGAGGATTTGACTGTTGCCGTAGCTGCGGGAGCGGACGCAGTTGGCTTTCTTGTGGGCGTTCCTTCGTCGCCTAGAAACTTAACGCTAGAAAGGGCTAAAGTGTTGTTGAGTCAGGTGTCAATTTTTGTTGACAGCGTAGTCGTTACTGCGCCTCAAAACATTGAGGAATTAGCTGAAATCTGTGAAACCCTAAAACCGTCAGCAATTCAAATCCACGGAAAAAAGCATTTTGGTGCTTCAGAAATTCGTGAGATGGTAAGATATACTCGTTTGATAAAAACTGTTTACGTGAAAGCGGACAGCCTAAACGATGTAAGGTTAAGGGATTCAAAAAGTTTTGACGCAATTCTTTTGGACTCGTTCACGAAGAATCAATATGGCGGAACAGGTAAGGTTCATGATTGGACTTTAAGCAGGCAAATCAAGGAAGCTGTTGCGCCAGTTCCAGTGATTTTGGCTGGAGGATTAAAGCCCGAGAACGTCAAAGAAGCAGTTCTCACGGTTCAGCCTTATGCGGTTGATGTTGCTAGCGGTGTTGAACTCAGCCCGGGAGTTAAGGATCATGAGAAGGTTCGGGCTTTTGTTGAAAATGCAAAGAAAATCAAATTACCAATATCTGTAGGTGAATGAAAGTGAAAAAGGGAAAATTTGGAGATTATGGCGGACAGTATGTAAATGAGATACTGATGCCGATTCTAATCGAGCTGGAAGCAGCGTTTGAGAAGCATTACCCGACAACTGAATTTCAAGAGAAGCTTAACGGATTACTGAAGGATTATGCTGGAAGACCAACTCCTCTCTATTACGCGAAGAACTTCAGCAAACTTGTCGGATGCAAAGTTTACCTCAAAAGAGAAGACCTAGTGTGCGGAGGCTCACATAAACTCAACAACGCCCTAGGACAAGCGCTCCTGACAAAAGAAATGGGAAAAACGCGCATGATCACAGAAACCGCAGCAGGACAACATGGACTCGCAACAGCCATGGCAGGAAACGTCTGCGGACTAGAGACAGAAGTCTTCATGGGCGTGAAGGACATCAAACGGCAGGCAAGCAACGTGCAACGCATCAAACTGTTGGGAGCAAAAGTAACACCCGTCGACATCGGAATGGGAGTTCTAAAAGACGCAGTATCAGACACGTTAAGAAAATGGACTACCTGTTCACAGACCAGCCATTATCTTATGGGCTCAACTGTGGGTCCCCATCCGTACCCGGAGATTGTTGCAACGTTTCAGAGCGTCATCGGAAAAGAGATCAAAGAACAGATACTCGAAAAAGAGGACAGACTGCCAGACACGATAGTGGCTTGCGGAAGCGGAGGAAGCAACGCATTAGGAGCCTTCAGACCATTCATCAACGAAAAAGACGTGAAGCTTGTTTTTGTTGAGGGAGGAGGCGAAAGCCTAGAAGCCGACAACAGCGCTGCTGCTTTCAAAATAGGCAAACCAGGCGTTCTGCATGGCGCCGTAATGCAAGTTCTGCAAGACGAAAACGGGCAGATAAAGCCGTCAAGAACAAGAGCGGCTGGACTCAATTACCCCGGAAGAGGTCCAGAAATATCATTTCTAGTTAACAGTGGAAGGGTACAGGCAAACTGTGCTTTCGACAAGGAAGTGTTTGAGGCAGTAAAGGTCATGTGTAGAACTGAGGGATTGATACCCGCCCTTGAAACAGCACACGCCATCTCGTATATGGTGAATAATAAAGACGAGTTCAAGGAAGGAGAGCTTGTTGTTTTGAACTATTCTGGAAGAGGCGACAAGGACCTTGAAACAATTATGAGGTATTTCCATGAATCTTGAAGACAAGTTCAAAGAGCTACAAAATAAGGGAGAGGGCGCGCACATGCCCCACGTTTACTATGGGGATCCACACGAAGAGTTTTCCCTTAGACTAATCGAAACGCTTGTGGAAAATGGCGCAGACATACTAGAGTTTGGAATTCCCTTCTCTGACCCGACAGCGGATGGACCAACCTTTCAGGCAGTATGTGAAAGGGCGCTAGAAAATGGCATGACCCCCACCAGATGCATCGAAGGAATAAAGAAGGTGCGAGATAGGGGCATAGAGAATCCGATTGTAGTTACGACTTACTATAACATCCCTTACGTCACGGGAGTAGGAAACTTCCTAAACAAAATAAAGGAAGCAGGCGCCCAAGCGATAATCGTGCCCAATGTCCCAGTTGAAGAAGCGGACGAATTGTTAGCTGAAGGAAAAAAGAGCGGCATACACCCCATATTCCAGATAGCGCCAACAACGACTGAAGACAGGTTGAAGAAAATCGTAGACATCGCATCAGGCTTCCTTTACGTCATAGGTGTTGAAGGCGTCACAGGAGTAAGAGAAAGCATAGGCGACTCCACCCTAAAACTGGTCACAAGAGTCCGAAAACACACAAACATGCCCCTACTAGCGGGATTTGGCATTTCAACCAGAAAGCAAGCCTCAGCGGTAGTTGCTGCAGGAGCAGACGGCGCAATAGCAGGAAGCGCCTACGCTAGGGTCTACGAGAAGAACCTCGAAAAACCAGAAGAGACATTACCGGAGATTGCCCGTTTGGTGGGGCAGATAAAGCAGGGATGCATAGAAGGATACGGGCAACGAAGATAGAACGAACAAAACGTAATGCTGTATAATTCCAGAATATTGGCACCGCTATTTCATAACGTTCTACATTGGTAAGGGTCTAGAAGGGCTTATTAGATTCGAAGATATGACAGAAAACAGTCCTTATCGTTTGGTTGTGAGGAAGAAAAGAAGTGCATATCCGTGAATTTCAGAATATGATGCGGCAGTTATATTTTGATAGAGACTCTGATCGAGGAACAGAGGGAACACTGGATTGGCTTGTGGATGAAGTAGAGGAGCTGAGAGAAGCCCTAAAGGAGGGGGACACGAAGGCTATTGAGAAAGAATTCGCTGATGTTCTCGCTTGGTTGGCTTCTCTGGCAAACGTCGTAAACATCAACTTAGAGAAGGCAGCACTATCAAAGTACCCTAACAAGTGTCCAAAATGCGGATTATCGCCCTGTGACTGCCAATTTTAGCGTCACTTCTCATCTGTCAGCCTTTGTTGCCCCACACCAGTTAATCCCCAAACGTAGAATCGCCTGCCCCTGTGACTTATGATATTCTCTGCTTCAAGAAGATGAAGATGATACAGAACAGCGGCATAGCTCAGCCCCGTTTCTCGGGAAATCTTTCTAGTTGTGGATATTCGTTTCTCAAGCACAAAAATTATTTTTGTTCTAGCCGCCAAGCCTGGTTGAACGTTCCTTTTTAGGTTCAGGAAAGCTTTGGGATGATGGACTAGCTTGAACATATGTACCCTCAATACAGGTTAGTCTTTGAGACAAAAAAGATTTGCACATGTGCAACTAAGTCACGAAAAAGATGTGAGACTGATCTGTCGAGGTTTCTTGCCTTCAAACAATTTCAGGATTTCTTCTTCTATCATGTAGAGCCTCTGAGCATAATATTCTGATAGACCATACTTTTTAACCAGTTGGATCGCCACGGGCAAATATTTTTCGATCCCCCCACGGTACACGGTAAGAATCAGATCACTCTTGCATGCTGTACACTTGCCCAGAAGAGGCATTCTTCTGAATTTTTTGTTACATCCTTTGCAACGAAACTTTTGAGTAGTGAAGGCTCTTAGGTTTCCAGCTATGTCACGCATAAAATGGGTGTTCAAAACCTTTCTGGCCACTACATCAGCGTCAACAGCTTCGATCTTTTCTGCCAACAAGAGCTGACTATGAAGCTTGTCGGTCATCTTTCCAAATTTTTTGTATATGCTCTCGGGGTTGCCCATGTTAACGTTCGAAACAGGAACAGTATATTTGAAGCCCTCAAACTGAGCCTCTGTGTTTAATCTATCTTCAATAGTGTCGATTATTGTGCTTGTTTGTCTTGGGTCTGCTTTCTGCAAAGTTTTTTCATAAAACAGGAGGGGATACTTTCCTGCAACATCCACTTCGTGAGCTTGCCGCTGCACTTCCATAGGATTCACGACTGGGATAATCAGGATAGGGGCATCCATTATTCCCCCGATATGAGAGGGCAGAAAGACTTTAGAGAAATTCAGGATTGTATCCAAAGCCAGCATCAACGCATCTTCGTCACCGTCACAGTCTCTACGTTTCGCCGAATGCCATATAGGATGCGCGTAACAAACTTTCAGGGGAGTAAAACCGATAATCCTTCCGATGATACCAACTGAGGTGTGTGGCGCCAAACCCACGATGATGCGTCCAATTAGGTCTGTGGCTTTTTTGATTTTGTAGTATGGCGGAAGCTTGTATGCCTTCTCAAGCAGTTCATCCAGAAAGTTGGCAACATGAACAAAGTATGCTGCGCAGTTACGGGGAATAACTACATCCTGCAACTTAAGCTCGCAAATCTGGTCAGGTTCAATTAAAGGGTTTCCTTCATGGTCATGCAGGTAACCATTGATTCGAAGCTGCTCAACCGAGACGCTAATCTCCCTAGGAGTAAAATGTGTAAGAGGTGCATTCGTGACGTCGAAACGAATTGTTCCGTCCTTAAAGACGGATAAACCATGTTTAGCGCGTAGAATCCCCTTTTCCAGAATCTCGGGGGTCTTCGTTTCGTTCGTCATACCTTTCACGCCCTTAACAAGGCTGGGCATGTGAAGACGTAGATTTCTGCAAGCTGAAGACATCAAATCCCTTATGTTGATTCGTTGTCTAGCGTAACTTTTTGTTGAAGACTTACAGACCGGACAAGTATCTTCTTTTAAATTTCTCCCACATTTAGGACAAAACTTCTCTAAAACAGTCTCTGAGCCACACTGAGGACAGCTAATCCTGAAAGTCACGCTGTTACACTTTAGACAGCGACGACTCACAAGATCAACTTCAATCGCAACCTTCTTCGAAGCCTCAGAGAGGTTACGTCGGGAACCACCAGCAAGACCAACAGGAAAGAGAGCATGAACAAGCGGCTTCATTTCTCTATGTTTAGCCTTCTCTGGGCGCCCCATTCTGGCGCCCACAAAGCTGGGAGCCTTCGCCCTAATCGAAATACCCGTGAACTTCTGTATATTCTCGAAAACGCTTCCTGAAGAGTCTACCATACTATCAGGGGCGTTCAATCCAAGACAAAAAGCGAGAATGTGTGCCTCATCATCTTTTATGAGGACACTGTTTGTGATGACTGCGTGGGGAATACAGAGTTTCTCAAGGATACTCTTCGCCGCTTTATCTTTCAAGCCAACAATCTCTTTAACCACAGTATCCTCAACTTTCGTTTCAGAGGTTAACAACCAGTTTCTTAAGACCCCAAACTCTTCAAGGGTAATGTTCTCCCAGAAAAAGGTGAAAAAAGGATGAAGAGGAACCCCCAAAACAGAGGAAAGCGCAATGGCTTCCTTGGCGTTCGGCCTAGTTTTGAAGGGATCAGCCAAAATGTCATCAAGACGCGAAGTAGACAAGCCTACAGCTTTGGCAACTTCCTTCAAGTCAGCACCAAACTTCTGGTCAAGTGCTACCACAAGTTCTTCATGCCACCACTCTTCATTGTAGCCAGACGGACGAAGAGGCTTATTGGTGTACAAAAAGTCGCCAAATCCGATGAGAATGTCCCCAAGAAACAGAATCTTGGCAATCAGTTTCTCCAGTTGCTTGAAATTTTGGAGAGTAACACGCACAACGGACCCATTTTTTAAGCGCACAACAGGAGGCTCAATACTATCAACGGGAACTACAATCCCACCTTTTCCAGGACCCTCTAAACGAAGCTGAGTTCCAGCGGCAAGGAAATTTTGGACAACCAACATGGTTGCGGGGTGGATGCCGACCGCTGCGAGTCCTGTGTTTCGGGATCTTCCGTAGCGAAGCCTGAAACCTCCGGTTCTAGATGGAAACGCGAAAATTGGTCGCCCAGCTATTACGTCTTCCATGAATCCGGCTTTCTTTTTCTTCGAGAATTCTTTTAGGCCTCCAAGCCATTCCCATCCATCGATCTTGAGTTTCTCGATGATTGTCAATACTTTTGCTGATCTTCCCACTATCCCGTCGTTTACGACTCTGAGAGCTCCGCCTCGGACTTTGTTTGTTTCGATTCGAGGGAGGTTTCGGAAGGACGAAACTTCAACGGGGTCTGATTCTGTGCCAGTGACCTCAACGGGGATATTCTGGATGGCTCTTCGTAACTCTTCGTCTGAGATGTGATACTGAAATCTGGCGATCGAGCGTTCAAACAGCCGCACTTCTTCTATGAAACGACCAACCTCGTCTTCTGTTGGTTTGTAGGTGTCTAGCTTGAGCAAGCGACGAATGTGATCACCAACGATTAGGGTTAAGGCTTGTTCTGTGCCACCCGCTGAGCGTATTGGACCAGCATAGTATATCGCCAAGTAGTTTGTCCGATCAGAATTAGTTTTAATTTCTATTCGAGCGATTCCTTGTATAGGAGCCGCGGTTATTCCTTCAGTTAATATGGCAAGAGCGGTTCGTATGGCCTGTTCAGCGGCTTCACGAGCATCCATGGCCCCAAATTTTCCATTTATGATATGTTCAGTAATTTTGAAGGCAAGCGCCTCTCGAGACATCTTCTCACTCAAATCGCGTATGCCTTCAGCGACCCCAGAAGGACCAACAAGCCCCTCAACTAGTTCAGCTAAGTCCTTGGCAACCTCAGGCTCGGGAACAAGAGCAGGGTCTAACCCTTTTTTCCGCGCTTCTCGCGCAACAGCATATATGCTCTCAAGGCTTTTCTCCAAAAAAGCAGCATATTGCTTGTACTCTTCGCTCATCGGGATCGTCAAGATCGTCCTCCTTACTTAAGTTTCACGAAGCAAGGTATTGAGCTTTTCTAAAAAGTAAACAGAAAAAAAGCTTCTCAGAAAATAAAGGATCCATGGTGTGACTGGAAACTTTTTTTAGTGCCGTTTTTTGTGGGCTTTCATGTTGTCTACCAGTTCGGTTATCTTGTTTTTCCCTTTGTTTTCTTCCAGAACATTACCGGTTACAACGATGCTGGCGCCAGCTTTCACTATCTCTTTCACGTGTTCACCGGTTCGTATACCGCCGCCTACAATTAAGGGAAGATCAGTTACAGTCTTGACCGCTCTTACCATATCAGCGGGCACGGGGTTTCCGACTCCGGATCCTGCTTCCAAGTATACGAATCGCATACCAAAATATTCGGCTGCTAGGGCATGGGCAGCTGCAAGTTCAGGTTTGTTGTATGGAATAGGAACAGCTTTTCCCACGACACTAACCGCGCCGCCCTCGCCCACAATGATGTAACCAAGAGGAATGGGCTCCAAACCGAATTTTTTGATGATTGGCGCGCCTAATACTTGAGCGCCCATAAGAAAGTATGGGTCCGCAGAATTAAGAAGAGACATGAACCAGATAGCGTCAGCATATCTTGTTATTCCAGTGATGTTGTTAGGGAAAAGGATTACAGGTATTTTCACAGACTCTTTCAGAGCTTTTGCGACGTTATCCAGATGAGAAAAGGAAACAGAAGTTGAACCGCCCACCATTATAGCCGCTGTATCGCACGCTTCAGCATCATTAGATATACGAGCGGCAGACGATGGAGTAACCTTTTCGGGATCAACAAGAGTCATATGAATGGTTCCTTCTTTCTCAATCTTCTCTAAGAGATATTTTTCTACTCGACCAACCATACCTAATCCGCTCACTAGACAGCTAACCTTGAATAAAAAAGGTCTGTGAATTGGCAGTAGATGTCGATCGCCCCAAAAGCAGGCCTAGTATCCAATTCCTCAGTTAATTCACAACTACTACAACGCACTTTAGCACGTTCACCGCCAGGGAATATTTTAACATTGATTGCTTGCTTGCCGCACCGAGGGCAGAGGTAAACAGTAGGCAACTTCTTCTGAGGTATACGAACTACGTTTCTTCTCCTTCTGCCCATTTCAAAGCCCCGGTGATATGAATCTATTTAATTCCGTGATTACACTAGTTGTTTCAAATTATAACTCGACAATAGCTTAAATATTTGTCCTAAAAGCACAAGTGAAAACGCTAAATCAAGAGAAAAAAAGGTCGTGAAAAGGGAACTCAAGAACAGAAATAAGGGTTTACAAAGCAACAGTAACGAATACTGTTTTGAAGATCAGAACAGTCAATGGTATAAAGCATAAGCCATATTTTATTAATAATTATGTTCACAAACCCCAATTTTTGGGGGGTTATTTGAGGGATCTAATGCGGAGCCATAGGTCCGTAACAGCAAATGTGTCCCAGTCTTTTTGCATCAGTGCGTTAAGTTATTGCAATACCGAGGAGAAAACAGGCAGAATTGGCATCAACAATTTCAGGTTTTATTTTCAGTCAATCGACACAGCTCCTACAGGACGGAACGCTTCCGAGCTCCACCAATCTACGGTATGTGATGATGTTTCTTGTGACATTAACAGAATCACAAAACGACAGGCATACCATCCAACAGCATGCGTGAAAATCCCGAAAAAGGAAATAAATCAAGAAATAGCCTCAAAAAAGGCCCCTTCAAGAAGAAGCTTGTGCGTGACGTCACACGTGATTCTGTGATAATCACACGTGATCTAGTTGTGATCAGAAATCACACATATCATAAATCACAAGGTCACAATACAGCAAATAGAGCATGGCACAGAGCAAAGAGTTGGCTTCTGGAGGGAGTAATTAGTCCAAAGAAGAAAGCGTGATGCAGTTATTTGAGGCGACACCAACAGATTTTGGGCTACTGCAATATTTTCCAGCAAAAGGCAATGGAGGGCTCTGTTTTTTTAGTGATTAGATAATTCCTTAATCCTGGTTTTGTGTAGTTTATTAAATGGTTTGTTAGTATTTTATTTGTTTTTTAGTAATTACAGAAAATTTAGAGTGTTGGTTTTTTGGACGAATTCCGGTAAAGTTTTTTATTGTAGGGTGCCGTATACAAAAGCGTATCCTTTAGAACAGAGGTTGGGGCAGAGAGTTTGAACTTGAAGAAAAGGGCTCAAAATTGGCTAAACTACTCACTAAACGACCCAATGGTAAAAATACTGTCAAAAAACAGCAATTTAACCAAAATACAGTTAGAAACGCTTCTAATAGATGTTTTAGCCGAAAATATATCCGATAAAAGCCTAAAATACGACGAAAAAGCCAAATTACGGATTTTCGCCGTAAGTAGAGGCGCTTTTAACAGGAGTTTAAGGCAAGCCAGACAAAATGTCACACAATCAATCTATACAATTCTGCTCCTCGGATATCTAGGAATTCTCGAAGAAATCAGCTTAGAACCATACTTAGAGGCTGCAAACAAGCTAAAAACATACATAAACACTCAAAGAGAACTCACAAAAAAGAGGCCAACAGAAGAGCACATCAGGACCGTGGCACGACTCCACGAAGAGCTCAAAAACAGCCTAGAGGAACTCTCTAACCCACGAAGAATATCAAAAAGACTGTGACATCACAAATCACAGCAGTTTTATCACAAAAAAGGACAATTTTGTGCTCAGACAAAGCCCCCAAACAGTGCAGCCCACGTACTCACAGAATAGGAATTTCCGCTCCACAATTTAACCCCATTTTGGGGTTTATTATAAAAATAAGGTGTTTTTAACAGTTTTTAGTAGCAGAAATGTGAAAAGGGGGGAGAGAAAAACTTAAGAGATCGTGTCAGTCAGCACAGGTTTACTGCAGCTTTGCTGTGAGGTGTGATGTCACGAGGTCTAATTTAGGGAAAACTTTAAGTTTGTTTATATACTAATGTGATATGTGATTACGCATGCATATCACACGGCATCACGATGAAATCACATGTGAGGAGTGTTTTTAGTGATTTCAGACTTTATGCTAGTAGTGACATCGGTTCTGTTGTTTGGCACAGTTTCGGCACTGTTTCTTTATTATCGCCGAATAATGACTCTGCGCCAAGAGTATGACAGGGCAAAAGGAGTTATAGATGATATCGTTGTGAGTGTTGCCAGCCAATTCAGGAGGCAAAAGGACAGGGTTCTTTTTGTTGCTCAAAAGATGGAGAACACCTTGTTAGAGAACAAAAAAGTCGTAAAAAAGGTAGAAGAATATGAGGAACGATTAACAGACATTACCAAGCTGATGGATGGTGCCCCACAGATTGAGAAGAAGTTTTCTGGGCAAATTAAAGAGATGCGCAACGAAGTTGCGGGTATAAAGGAAGCCCAAGACAAAGTTATGAAAAAGCTTGTTGAGATCGAAAAAATCAAGCAAGAGGTTTATGTCCCTGAGGTTAAGATAGAGACGGTTATTCCCATAAAAAAGGAAAAAGTCTTAGCCCCACTGACTGAAACGGAACTGATGGTTATCGAGACAATTGGGAAAGAGGGAGAAAAAACGGCGCCTGAAATAAGAGAAAGGATTGGTCTCACACGGGAGCATAGTGCTCGCCTAATGAAGAAGCTGTACAAAGACGGCTACCTGGAGAGGGACACCCATAAGATGCCGTATGTCTATCGACTAAAAGAAGAGTTAAAAAAGATACTAAAGAAAAGAGAAGCTAGCGTTTCCTAGACCTTTATTCAGCCGCAAGAAACTCCCCTGCAGATTTGATTCGTTTCAATTTCTCATCCATCTCAGAAAGAGGCTTTGACGGCGGCAAATCATAATCCGCAGTTCCCCTTTGTTTTAGGTAATCAGGGTAATGAATAACCTTTATAGGAACGGCAAATCGAATCTGTGGTTCTGAAATGAGCAGGGCTTCTCCGATGTCAAGCATCTTTATTTCGGTGTCGCTGTATTCCATGTAAGGCGTATTTTGGGTGAGATAGTCCCGGTCTCGTTTCAATTCAGTTTTCATGATAACTTTGGTCCAAAGCTCGGCGAAGACATCGCGATTTATCTTGGAAGGCCTCGGTGTGACAGCATTTAATCCAACTCGATACTTCCGGTATGTGAGGGCAATATCGGAAAAGATGGTTTTGCGTATTTCAGGGTCAAGAAACGCGTGTGCTTCTTCAAGAGTTATCAATAGAGTTGGGAGCTTTTTCCATGCTTCGAAATTGTTTTCCCACAACCGTTTGTAATGTTGTGCAACGTTTGTTGCCGTTAGACAGGTGACGTTTTGTTGCTCTTCAGAAGTTAAGCCTGAGATGTCAATGAGGCAGGTGATTCCTTTGCTTATGTTTTGGACCACATCGTTTATGAAGTTATAGTTGGAAGGCGGAAAGAGATGCGATGGAAGATCGGAAAGCCTACTCATCAGAGCATTAATTACATTCGGAGATTTGTAGTTAATGATTTTTCCAACACCTAAGTAGCCCTCTAAAATGTAGGCTTCACGGGATTCCTCTATCCAACATTTACCCAGTTGCTCATACAGCCTCCGGGCAACTCTTATTTGGGGTCTCCCAATTTCAGGAAAAATTGTCCATAATCTTCCAGGAGTAAGAGTGCGCAAGCCTATGCATAATTTGCCACCTCTCGCTGAATAATAACGAACCTTACTATGAAAAAGAGGATGATCCCCTAGACCACTCCCAGACCCAATATCTTTACCGGACAACAACTGACCGGCAAAATCGAAGATAAGACCAACAGTTTCAGGGTTATCGATTATACGCGCGTTTAGAACAAGTTCTGTGTTGGTTTTTCCTGAGCCGGTCATTCCGAACATGCCCATCATCTTTGGGATAGCCTTAACACTTATTCCCACCGCGCCCAGAACGTTTTCTCCTGAACGCAAAAGACCTATCTCTAAATCGCCAGAAAGCCGCAAAATCGAGTAGTCTTCCTCGTTTGTTGTGTACACATGATCCATATAATTAGGGTTAAAGGTTGGAGAACGAATATTTCCAGCATTACTTTCAAGTAACAGAATCGTATCAACATGCCTAAAGCTGGAGTAAGGACCAAAAGACTCCTTTCCCTCAGCTTCACGAAGCTGCTCATTAGTTTTCAGCGTAGAGGAACTCCCAGCATCCACGACACGAGCATAGAAGCTCCGATTATCAGAATCTATTCTAACAATCTGACCAAAAGAAAGAGTTATTCCCTGATTTAGGAAAAAAGAAACAGTATCCCCCTTCACTTCACGAACAAAACCAACAGGCTCAAATTCGGTCAAAACTTTCATCCCCCTCATAAGGACGCGATATTCCATGGATTTTGTCAGCAAAACTGCAGGAAAGCTCTTCCCGGCGAAGAGTGTTTAAGATTCCATCATCCGACAGTTCTTTCTCAATTAAATCATAATATTGAAGAATTTTTGAATTTGATGCCCCAGAAAATTCATGAGCAAGCCAAAGGGTAACGGGATACCCTAAACATCTTGGGTCTTCGGAAAGCGATGTAAGGGGAGAAAGGAACTCAGATACGTCACGAGAGGTCAAAGACCCCATTATGTCACAACGGAAAACGTGCGGACTGTCTTCACACAACTTCACAAGCGATATGTCTCCATACAGATGTTCAGCCATATTTGCTTTTTTAATTGGATGATAAGCCCAAAGCGAATGGGGTGCAAGTATACTTGTTGACGCCATAAAATCGCGCCCCTTCTCATCACATAACATAGGAGACTGTTTACTCACGGCGAGAAGATTAACCTTTTTACGAAGAGCTTCTTCGTATAGCGAAGTCTGGAACCCTCGTTTTCCACCAAAGAAA
>SDBU01004983.1_pt1 | contig 16061 bp, 6 predicted proteins | sample 2277071 | NCBI WGS metagenome assembly SDBU01 (sample SAMN10397929, study PRJNA504765) | marine sediment metagenome | isolation source: marine sediment core GS08_GC12, 126 cmbsf | place: Arctic Ocean: Gakkel Ridge, Loki's castle | collected 2008
CGAGGTAGTCAAAAATGAGGATGAGGTAGTCAACGAGGTAGTCAAAAATGAGGATGAGGTAGTCAACGAGGTAGTCAAAAATGAGGATGAGGTAGTCAAAGGTAGTCAAAAGGTAGTCAATTCTGAGGAAGAGGTAGTCAAAAACGACAAAAAAGGTAGTCAAGAGGTAGTCAACGATGATGAGAAGGTAGTCAAAAACGATACAAGTGTATCGTCCAAGCAAGAAAATGTATCGTCCCCTGATACAACCTTTCCATCCGAAATGGTAGATTACAATCACTGGGTATGCTGGAAAACTGAGATGAGGGACAAGGAGGTGAATGGTAAGAAAACGAAGGTTCCAACGAAGGTTCCATATTCACCACACGGAGGGAAGGCAAGCGTAGATGACCCAACTACATGGGGCACATTTGAACAAGCACAAGCATACCTTGAGAAAAATAAGCATTTATCGGGACTAGGCTTTGTATTCTCGGATGATGACCCGTTCTGTGGCATTGACTTGGACAAATGTCGAGACCCCAACACAGGCAAGATTGATAAGGAGGCACAGAACACCATTGAGGACTTCGCGTCGTACACGGAAAAATCGCCATCAGAGGAGGGCACTCACATCATCATCAAAGGCAAAAAGAAGGGGGCAAGAGCACGCAAAGGAAACATTGAGATATACGATACCGGACGCTACTTCACCATGACCGGAAATGTGCTGAATGAACACACAAGGATTGAGAATAGGCAGGAGCAACTGGATGCGCTATATGATGCACTATTCGCCAGCAAGGAAAAGCAGAGCGCGCCGGCTCAACCGCAGACGGTTTGGTTAGATGACCCAGAGTTAATCGAAAAAGCTAAGAATGCTAAAGACGGTGCGAAATTCACGTCATTATGGGAAGGTGACATTACAGAATACGCTTCGCAAAGCGAAGCGGACTTGGCACTGTGTTGTTTGCTTGCATTCTGGACCAGCGGGGACATAGATAAAATTGACAGGCTTTTTCGGCAGTCAGGACTATACCGCGAGAAATGGGAACGTGAAGACTATCGTGAGGCAACTATCAGGCAAGCAATTGAGAATACAGTAGAATTTTACAATCCAAACAAGATTGGTGTTATCAATAATCAATCTGTCATAGTAGAAAATGCGAGACTTGAGACAACCTTTACAGAAGGATGGCTGGCACGTAAATTTGTTGAGCTACACGGCGAGGATATGCGCTATTGCTATGTCTGGGATAAATGGCTCATGTGGACACGGCGGGAATGGAAAATTGACCACACTGGAGAAGTCAATCGAAAGGCGAAGGATGTTATTAAGAGACTTCTCAAAGAAGCAAGCGAAACCGATGATGATAAAACCCGCAAATTGCTTGCAAGTTACGCTCATAAGTCAGATACACGAAGCAAATATAGTGCGATAATAGAGTTATCCAAATGTGAAGTGCCGATTTTACCTGAAGATTTGGATACAGACCCCATGCTTTTCAACTGCACCAATGGCACAATTGACCTAAGAACTGGTGAACTGCGGAAGCATAAGCGTGAGGATTACATCACCAAGTTAGCACTTGTGGAGTTTGACCCCAATGCTCAAGCGCCGCGATGGGAGAAGTTTTTGAACGAGATTTTCAGTAGCAATCAAGGTATCATTGAATTTCTCCAACAAGCTGTGGGGTATGCCTTAACTGGTGAGATACGAGAGCAAATACTGCTAATTTTATATGGCACCGGCGCTAATGGCAAGACAACGTTTCTGGAGACCTTGCTGAATATCTTTGGCGATTATGGGAAACCAGCAGAGCAGGATTTGCTAATAGTCAAGAGGCATGAGCAACATCCGACGGGAATAGCTGATTTGATGGGAGCAAGGTTTGTGTCTGCTATGGAGATTGGGGAGGGAAAACGACTTAATGAGGCACTTGTCAAAAGACTAACTGGCAAGGATAGGTTGAAAGCACGGTTCATGAGGCAAGACTTCTTTGAGTTCGAGCCGACGCATAAGATATTTATGGCGGTCAATCACAAGCCACATATTCGAGGGACTGATACAGGGATATGGCGGCGTATTCGATTGATACCTTTTGCTGTGGAGATACCTGAACATAAGCAGGATAAGCACTTACAGGAAAAGCTACTTACAGAGGCGTCAGGCATATTAGCGTGGGCGGTGCGTGGTTGTTTAGCATGGCAAGAACAAGGCTTAGGTATAACCACAGAAATCGAGGAAGCTACCGATGAGTATAGGGTTGAGATGGATACAATCGGTGCATTCATAACTGAATGTTGTATTGAGGGGGATAATTATAAAGCGAAGGCATCAGAATTATATAAGTGCTATTGCGATTGGTGTGATAAAAGCAGAGAACAGGCTATTCCACAGAAAAGCTTTGCTTTTTATCTTACCGAGAGGGGTTTTGAAAGAAGGAGACTAAAAAACGGCTACCATTGGTTTGGAGTTGGAATTTTGGATACAAAGGATGAACCGTCAGATGATGAGGACGTAAGATTGTTCACCCATGATAAACACAGTGAGGGCGTAAGATTGAGCGATTCTGATATACAAAAGGTGAACCCTGGTGAACCCAAATCCATATTACATGAAGAAGCTATAGATTGTTCCGGGGAATGCGGCACAGGGTTCACCAGGGTTCACCCTAATGGCGATGAACCCAATAGTGATAAGGGTTTGGATAGGGTGAACGATCATTCACCATCAGAACAAAAGAATGAACACAAAGGGGGACTGTCGGAAAAGTTAGATGAATATCTAATAAAATGCCCGGATAGTTGGGTTAGAATGATTCAAGACGGTGTAAAGCAAAACAGATTTACATCATTAGGGATTGCTATTGAGGCATCGCGGCGCATGTCAAACGGTGATTCGCAAGGCGCATGGCGAATGATACGACAAAATGGAGGCACATTGTGACAAGTGAACTCTACAAAACAGCGAACGCCCGGACCAGTTTCATTTGCGAATCGCTACTTGGATATGTTGCGCAGGATGGCTCAGAATACAATAAGATCTCGCTGGTGTTGGTAATGAGCAGAACAAGATACAAGCGACGCGGCGGAAGCTGTGGAGCACACAGGCGTCGCCAAGCGCAGCATCGCACCGCGCTAAGCACAAGCGTGGGGGATTCTACAACGGCAAAAGTTGGATTTTATAGCAGACCATATCGCTACGCGAGATCAGTAGCGTGACGTAAATTCTCCCCCTTTTTAAGCGAAAGATTAATCTTTTTTTTCATTTTTTGTTTCTCCAAATTCAAAAAAAAATAGTACAAATTATGGACAAACAATGGACAAACTAGCCCCCTTAAAAGGCATATTAGGTACCAAAATAGCCATTATTTGCTGTAATTTCCGTTATCCGTTTTTTATCCCAGCGCGGTGTTCGCGGTGTTATTGACGTTTCACCGTCAAAACCTTCCGCGTCGTTGAAAGACGACACGCCTTCCGCGCCCAAAGTTTTTTTTCGTTACGTGGCTATGAATTTACATTCAGTCTATCCGTTTTTTATCCTGAAATATCAAGATTTTCATGTTTCTTTCTGTATTACGCGTGTGCTTGCACGCGTACGGAGGTATCATTATGGCCGAGCTAATAAGTGTTTAAATGCTGACCATCGCCGCAGGTTAGCATCTTTGGCGGCGGTTTGGAATTGTAGCAAAACCGAAGTGATAAAAAGGCTTTTAGACACGACTGGGTAGGTTATTTGAAGGGAATTCCGTTTTTTGGGTAAGCTCCGCCCTTGTTCCTTTTAGTGGTTTTTAAAAAATATGGCTGCAACCCCCGTCGTTATTAGGTTTTCTTCCCCAATCATTGCCAATTTCTCAGATTTCTCGCGTAACAGAAGCTAAGATAAGTGGAACGACTACGAGAGAGAATGGAGTAAAGGGCTTTTTAACCCGATTTCTAACTTCTTTCCCTGAGTCACCTAACTTCTACGCAACTGCCACGAGGCTTGTAAGTCAATTGGAGGAAGCCACGATTAGTTGAAAAATCAATGTATATTATACCATATTGGCGACAACATTCCCAGTCGTGTTTAGACGCTCCTTCGCTGCGCGGTGCTGTCCCGGCTTCGCGTGCGAATTGCACGATAAGTTAGTGGGAAGCCTTCCGCGCCAGAACAACGGGATTCGGGTATGTGGGTACAATTGCCGCCAGGCGAAATGTTAGTAAAGGCAAAGTTCCCTCCGTGAGATAAGCAGGGAACATCATGGAACACAATGCAAATTTATTCCCTATCTCACGGGGGGAACCGGGTTATAAAAACACATGGATTAACAAAATTGGTGTAGAAATTGGTCAAAAAAGGTTGTGAAATTGGCTAGCAAAAAATGCTTACCAAATCTACGTTCTTATGGTATGATTTTATCGGTCATAAAGGAAGAGGTTTTTGAAGGCTTTACAATGTTTTAGAAACGGCACTAAGATATTGCAAGTCTTTCGATTTTAGAAGTTCAAGTTTCTATCGAGAATTACCTTGAACAGAGTTGGTTGAGTTGGAGAAGCAAAACCCATAAACTAACTATTACCTCAAGTCTAGAGGATGTAGAATATTCGGGAAAACAAGATATGCCAATAGCGAAATTACAAAGTAAACTTGAAGAAACCCAAAAGCAATGGAGTCAGTTGTTGGATAGCGTTGGAAATCTATCCAGTATAGATGCAGATGAGTCGTTTTCAAGTGTAGAAAGCTCTGTTTCTACACTACAGGAGGAATTGCACACTCTATTACAGGGGGTTCAAGATCTCCGTGGGATTGCAGAAACTGTTAGCAAAGACATCAAGGAGAGGCTTGCAGATGTGGCTCTCTCGACGGGAGATATAGATTTTTCCTTAGCAGAACCAGTGTCCATGCGAGCACTGGGAATATGGATGGACAGATTTGTCGGCAACTGTCAGCAGGTAGAACAGAGATGGAATGAACTTCTCGAGAAGGAGGTAAAAGATTTAGAAAGCGTTATTGCTCGAATTGAAAAAATAGATTCTGAGGAAAAGGAAAGATGGCTCAAGTCTATTAGCTCTCTATCAAGTGCCTCGTTTTGGGCTTGCAATCCAAAGGAAGTCTTTGAGAATTTAAATAGGCTTTCTAGTAAGATAAAACGGACAGAGGTTGAAAACAACCCTCAAGCTGCACTTCGTGTCCTTGAAGATAATGACTTGAGAGACTACTACGATATGGACAGCGCGTTTCTCGACTATCTGCAAGTAGCTGTTGTATCTTCTGCTGTTATTTCTGATGGCTATCGTGAAAAAACTTGGGAAGCTTGTAGATGGCTCCTAAGATGCACGGAGGATTATAATCGCTTTGAGTCCCAGTGTTTGCTCCCTGCCGTGAAACGCGCTGTATCTACGGCATCGGCTCATGGTAAGTGGTATCAGGCTCTGGGTTTTGTCAATATCGATTGGCCTAACAATGAAGCTTTGCCCAACCTGTTTTCCAGCGAGGAGCTAGTGGATATCTTTCCTAGCGGGAAGGAAGAGAGCATCCGATGGGGGATTTCGCCAGAAGTTGCGAGAAGTTTCACACAAAAGGAACAAGATGAACTGACTCTATTCTTGCCATTGGCAAAAAAGGCTGGCTTCCCTTTGGAGTTGCGACACCAACTTTCAGGTTCGTTACTAATGGTGCTCAATCCAAAAACAGAGGATTTTGCGCACGTTGCTCGCGTTTTTCTAGATGGACTTTTGGAGGCCAATCTCCCTGGTCTCGCGTTTGTGATGTGGAGAGAATTGGCAGAAATTTCAGTTCGCTTACAAGAAGAGAAAAATTATCTCAAGTACATTAAAGACTATGTTGAAGCGGGATTGGAAAGTTGTATGGATCTTAAAAGCCTTTTGATGCCACTTGTTGATGACATAATCATTCAAAGACTCGCGGAATCTGATAATCAATAGAGTAGAGTGGGGACGCCTTTTCTCTTTCGGGTCAGGTTTTCCCCAAGCCCTCTCCAGAACCGTGCAAGCCTGTCACCATGCACACGGCTCAACAGAGTTCGTCTACCCTTAGGTAAGCTCAGATGATGTAACTTTCTGAACCAGCCTTTTCTGTGGAAATGAATGCCTTTCAGCCTACCGATACATGGTTAGTAAACTTGAGCAGGATTTCACTGTTTACTTCCTTCCTCGGTATACAGAGTTCCACTCTTAATTGTATTCATTTTCCTAAGAATTGGCTGACAAACTTTACCCGACCTCCTTCGCCTTGCCTTCTCCATTACAGAGAACACCTTGACTACCATGAGGTCGCCTTTCACTGTTAAGCTCTTTGAGTTGCAGCTAACTCTATTCCTATATGTAGGAAATTCCTAACAGCTTTCCAAGTTCCGTAATCTGCCGTAAGACGAAGTCGTCGGGCTTTATCCGACTATTACGATAAATGAAAGTTGCCATCCCGTATGTTTTCGTATGGCATCCATACATTAGATAAGATAGTCTGCTTATACCCTTATAGCAGTGACTACGCCCCACTAATGTGGGTTTCGTCTGGGCGCGAATTATCCCCCCCCTCTTGTCTCCCCCCATCCCCAGATTTAACAGGGGTCCAGCAATACGGTAGATGATTTGCGTTCGCTCAACTCTCAAATATCTGTCCCGAGTTGGTCAGGATTGACTGGGGTAGCTTTCACATTTTCCAATCCAACCCTTATTTTCTCATAAACATTACTGCTCACGATTTCCAAAGGGCTGTCCCCCCTGTGCTTTGAGTGAGCTTTTTCGGCGTGACAGGCACTAAAGGCTCAACCTGTATGAGCATAGGAAGAAGCCTCTCGACTTCCCCCCTGCTGTTAAACCGTGCTTGCGACTTTCACCGCACACGGCTTGGCAGAGATGACAACTGCTTTATATACAAAATTGGCAATTTATATGTCTCCGTTGTATCTGACCCGTAGGTACGATAGTTCCACACTTAGCGGAAGGCGTTGCGCCGAAACGACGCAATCGCACCGCGTCAAAGACTTTATTATGCCTGCATTGTTGCCCGTACCTCAGTATGCTATATCAGAAGTTAAGGTCTCCCTTAAATTCCTATCCCTCATTCGGCTTACGCTACAAACGTTTCCATCTGTTACGCCTACGCCTTTGGGGAAGCTAACTGTTCTCTGCGAACTTAGCTTTCCCTACTGTTAAGTAGGCTAAGTCTCTATTCCCTTGCCACTCTACCAAAATCTGCCTATGCTAAAGGCAGACAGGTAGTCTGGTTTAGGGTTATCTCTGGCTTCCTTACAGTGCACTTCACCGATGACTTAGGTTCGGTCTATGCCCCGACATCCGTTTGGTCTATTGACTATAGTAGGCAAAAGAGCTATAGCCCAGATGTGTTGCTTTATTAGCCACAGGCTGCAACTGGTGGATTAACCTGATTAGTGTTGACGAGGCTGCAACCGTTCACATTTCTATTTTCCATGTCATCGTAGTCGGACGTGCCTATCTCAATATCCACTTTTTCTGAGGCATTCGCCATTTCCCTTTGCTTCCCACCCCGCCATTTCTGGCGACGCAGTTAAGGTAGAACTTACAACAATAGACTGTCGTAACGGGAATTCAACCCGCATTGCATTGTAATTCGCACAGAGCGCACTCTGCCTTACACTCCACTTTGGGGACATAGGATTAGGGAAATCCTATGACTCCACCAGCATATCTCTATGCCTTGAAGCATTGCAAATTACAGCACAACAGACAGTTTCCTTTCGGACTTGTCTGTTTATCTTGTCGCCCACTCACCATCCTGTTATGTAGCATTGCATTGTACGGATATGACGCTACCGAAGATGAAGATTTTTTATTAGTAATATACATGTATCTTGAGCGTCTTCAGCAATTGGCTCCGAGTCTTACAGAGCAAATTCGTATACATATATCTACTATGGACCGCTCTCACAAGATATTCCAATTCAGACAGGCTATAGAGGAAATCAAGAAGCTTCTTGAGAAGCATCATTCTTACCGAGGACTTAGTTTAGCGCAAAAAATATGGCAATATAATGCTTCTATTTTTGGAGAGATAGTCGAGAAACTCTGCAGTGGTGTCTCTTTGGACGATTCGGTGGACAATACTATCGTATCGCTTGATGCGAGGGAATTGATCAAAGACTGTCCACACCAGAAGGAGAGTACACATCCAATTGAAGGGGCTGTTCTCGGCAATCTAATACGTGATACTCAAGAGGTAATCGACTTCACTCACAAAGCGTACAACATTTATACTCAAAATCCTGAGATAGTCCGTTCACTTGGTGATAGGGAGAGTTTGAAGGAAAAGATAGAAGTTGAGCTTAACCGACTCACCACTACTGGTAATCTGGCATTTTGGTGTGTAGAGCGCTTCCTGAAACCTATTTTCGCAATGGCTGAAGAATGATTTAGTTCCACCGAGAAGCTTTACAGTAGGAGGTAAAAATGGCTGAACCCAAATTACAAGTGTTCAGAGAACTTTTAAAAGAGGATGCTTCGCGTCCTCTGCAACTTCCCAATCTTGAGAATGCAATCCGGGCTTATGGAATAGATTCTGAAAAGGCTGTGAACCTTATTCTTAAGGACGCATCACAGGAGCTAAATTCTGAATCTCGAATTAGAGAACTCGCCGCGAATGGAGCAATTCGTCTAGCGCGTGTTATGCTTGATATTGCTGCCAAGAGTACGGAATCAGAAGAGGAAGGGTTAGATAGCAAAGCTATGTCAGCGTTAATCCAGCAAGAGGAGGAGAAATGGAAATCGGAGGTGGAGGAAACGATAGCTGATACAATCAAGCTATTGAATGGATTGCGAGGCAAGGTGAATGAGGAAGTAATTGAAGCGACTGAAAAGATGCTAGATGAAGCACGAACGGAGTCCGATGAGGGCTTCTATGAGGCTTCCTGGGAGAAAGCGGAACTCGCCAGAGAGCAGATGGAGAATGCGTTACAACAGCTTCTAGAGGAACAAGAAAAACGTCGTGAGAAGGCCAAGCAATTAGTTGATGCAGCAGAAGAAGAGTTTCATAGAAAGCGACGATTAGCATCTGAATCAGCAGAGAATACTATTAGAGTTATCTTAACGCGAGCTCGTGAACTATGCCTGGAAGAAGAAGTAGACTTTGAAAAGGTTCAAAAACTGTGTAATAGCATTGAGGAGGTGCTGGAAGGCAAAGAGTCTATTTCTCAAGAGATTCAAAAATGGCTTTCTGAGATGGTTGAGCGACCATCAGAGGAAGAGCCAACCCCGAAGGTATTGCAGGAAGAAGAAGCAAAGGAGCCGGGTGTCGAAACTCCGAAGCAAATAGTTCCAGCCATAGAAGATTCTATCGTAGATGCTTTAAGTTCCCTTGATTCCCATGATATAGATCTACTTTTGAACCAAGTGCTAATCCCGGCAGGCCTGGTGAGTCCTGGAACTATAATCTCTATGAATGAGCAACTTTCTCAGGACTTCAACGAAGCCCAAGAGCACTATGAAAATGGTAACTATCAGCAGGCCTACCAATTATTTCTTGATTTACACGAAGAAGTCCCGATTTATGCACGCGTAGGACAACGTCACACGAGCCCACCTCTCTTCAATGCTGTAGCCAGTGCTGTGGCTGAAGGAATGTATGACACTGTAATCAATTTATTGGAGGGTGTTGAAGACCGACTTTTTGGAAATCCTCTCTGGAATTTGATAGTGGCCTATCATAGGGGTGGAAAAACGCAGGAAGCTCTAAATGCAGTGTATAATTGGATTCGACGTGCAAAGGCGGGAGGTTATCCCACCGTACGAGGGCATTACGCGGCTGGATTATTGTCATGGCAACTGGGTGATTTACAAGGCGCAAAGGCATCCTTGCGGACAGCTCTTCAAGACGATCCGCGCTATGTTCAACGCCAATTGCGCACTCGTGGCTATGATCGAATCCAAGAAGGTATAGTTTTCCAGATCGATATAGATCAACAGACTCTCCATTGGACTACAGAAGTGCTGTATGATATTCTTCCTATCCGTCCTCCTGAACGGTACCCGCAACTATCCATGGTAGGATCTTCAATGCAATCCACCATCGGGCAAGCTATTGAGCGAGTCGGTGAAGGAGATACTGAAGGTGCTTTGAAAGACTTATTAGCCCTTGAACAACAGGGCTTAAAGGCTGCGCCACTCTCGTGGGCGATCGGCTCCTGCTATCTACTTTTAAGTGATGCAGAGAATGCCGCGGACCGGCTGACCTATGGCACGGCCCAAGTGAACCCTCCAGGAAGCATTTGGTGGAATCTGACCATAGCTCATATTCGCATAGACGATATTGAAGGAGCACTCTACAGTATTAGACGATGTGTATCAGAGCTCTCAACGAGCCCCAATGTTTGGTTAGCAAATGGACTGTTGGAGTATATCGCTGGTAATAGGCAACAGGCTCAAAACTTGATACGTAAATCGGCCCGAATGGGTACAATGGCTCAGGAGCAAGCCGCATTGGCGCTAGATCGAGTTGGAGATTCCGGATTGTTTGAAGCCCTTTCGGGGATTTCCTCTGATGCATTCGAGTCTTTAGAGCTAGAGGAGATTCAGGAAGAGAATCCCGAGCTTCAGAATAACTTCCAAAAAGCTATCCAAAAGGCACGCAGAGTATCGAAAATCAATTTCAATAGGCGTAGTTCATTTTTTGCGCAGATGGCTCCCCAATCGATAAAGGAAGTCTTTGAAAGTCAACTTGCGGGCTTCGATATTGCATTTTTTGAAAACCTATCTCCTTCTATATCTAGTGAAGGACTGAAGGAAACATTCCTGAAATCCGTGATGGCATATCGCGATAAACAGTATATGGGAAGTGCCCAACTTTTTGAACGTTACGCGAGAGAAGTGGAGGATCCTTATATCGCTTCCATCAACCAAGGTGCGGCACTATTTCGGGCAGGGCGTTTGAATGAAGCGGTAAATGTTTTTCGGACGGCTGCGGAAAGCCGAGGGATTCCTCAAGGTGGAGATGGATGGTGGAATTTATCTGTTGCCTTGTTGAAACGTGGAGATATAGAGGATGCATTGGACTCCTTAACCAAAGAACGGCAATGTGATGTACAGGTACAACACTCTATACGTAACTTTAATTTGGCGCTACTTGCTAGTGAAGTCGGGGATCCAGAACTCGTGGCGACCACTCTATATGATGCTTGTCGTTTTTTGGAATCACCTTCAGTTAGTCTTCGCTGTTATACCATAAAAATTTGCCGTGAGGTTAAGGATTGGGAGCGCGTAACGGCTTTACTGGGGAACTTCATCAATGAAAAGGAACTTTCCGAGGTTATTGCAGGCGGAACACGACCCCGAGAGAGCCCAGAAGCGTGCCGTAGACTAAAGGATATGGAGGAGAACTTCCGACGTTTCGAGCAGAGCCATGACCGTCGGGGTGCCGTAGATTTCTTTGACCGCGTGGTCAGTGCTCGAATAGAAGAAGTCTACGAGGAAGATGCTCTGCCGCCTGCGAAGGAAAGTGTTATCCTTGCTCACATTTTCCATGGAGCCGCTTTAGCTCAATACTCTCAAGCCATAGAAGCCGGACAAAGATATATAGAAGCCCTTGAACACCTGGAGAAATATCGGGATGACATCGGAGGACATATCTATGGCGAAACTTGTGTGCGTCTCGCACAGGAAGTGCTTGAGAATCATCCAGTTTTCGCCTTTCAGATTGCTCAAAATGGACTCAGAATGCTCCCCTCAGAAGCGCAAGAGGAAGCGCTTGCAAAGCAACTTCAGAATATTTGCGAAAAGACCCGGAAGCATATGCCAACTTCATGGCGCGAGGGGAGTAAAATAACGAGGGAAAATCTCCATGCTGTCCCCGCGCCTCCTGATGCCAATGCAGGGCCTAGCGCATTTGCTCAATATGCACAGAACCTTTTGAACGCTGTTACGGAGCTACTTAAACCTCCCCGTCAATTATCTTCTGACGTTCAAGGGATGGTTCGAGTGATTGTCGAAGGTATCAGTTCTTTCGATCAAGTATCATTCTCGAATCGACGTCGCAAGCATTCGGAGATTCGAGGAAAGCTCCGTCAGCTTGGTCTGTATGTCAAGCTAGATATGCCTGAGTGTGCTCAAGAACTTCTTGAGGAAAGTATCGCGATGTTCCGCCAGGCTGTTGAAGTTCTCTCTACGGACGTCCCGGCTATAGAAGTGGGCCCCGAAGAGGAAGACGCTTGGGTTCGAGAGGATGCTGCCACCGTGTATGTTCGGGCTCATAACAAAGGCGCAATGGATTTGCGGGATATCGAGTTGACGCTTTCTCCGACGCGAGGAAAAGAGTTAATCTGGATTCCCGAGGCTATTCAAAAAATCCCTCTCCTTAAGGTGGACGATACCCAATGGATTGAATGGGAGTTGATTTTCAACCAAGAGCCTCAGATTGGATCGGAAGTGCTGGATCTAACTGTTGATATTAAAGCAGGGATTCCCGAAAAAGAGAGTGAGCCATTTCAAGAGAGTTTTCGTATCTCACGAACTTTACGGTTATTCCGAAATGTGACTATTGCGTATCCTGCTGGTGCTTTGAAGCCAGGACAAGTGGACGAACTTTATGGACGTTCCGAGATTCTCAGAGAAATGCGCAGGAGTATTACGCGAGCGGGTCAGTCTCAGATTTATTTTCTAGGGGGTGTACGGAAGGTTGGCAAAACCTCCATTATGCACTTCCTTGCACATGAAATGTTGACAAGTTCTGTATGGATTTATGTGAACTTTGAGACCAGTTGGCCAGATGAGAATATTTACAAAAAGATATCTGCTGGAATCCGTGTCTCACTGAGAGACCAGAAGCTTGAATTGGAGGTGCCGAATATTGAAGAATCCGAAGAATTGAAGGTGTTTGTAAATTTGCTTCTCGAACAATCGGGGAAGGAGCGCGTTCTATTTCTATTCGATGAATTTGGAACAGCCACTCAACGCTTGTCTGAACTTCCAGAAGGAATATCGTTTCTCGGAGATCTTCGAGATCTATTCAACAGTCTGGGAGGCCGAATTGCTGTTATACTCGCTGATTTTCACCTACTGAGAGAACTCAAGCAAATGTTGCCGTCTCAGATATGGGCCGATATACAAAGAAAAGAGGTGGCATTTCTAGCTACTCCAGCATCACGCGATGCCATTCTGGGACCAGTTCGAGGGGATGCACAAATCTCTTTTGAGGGTGGAGCTGTCCAGAAGATCCATTGGTATACCGGTGGATATCCATGGCATTTGCAGCGATTATGCTCGAATCTTATGACACGGATTGATGACCGTAGACGGTATAGGATCTTTCCATTCGACGTTGATGAAGAGTCAAAGCGGTTGGTCGAAGAAGACCATCTTTTTGAAGAGGGTTTATGCCGGACAGGGAGGATCCAGGAAGCTGACGAGCCAATCTTGGGAGCACTCGCAAGATTGACCTCGGAAGAGGCCCTTGATTACTCGGTATCAGTCGTTCATTTGGCTCAGGAACTCAGAATTGATGAACGAGGTATTCGCCTACAGGTCGCAAATTTGTGTGATATTGGAGTTCTCAAGAGCGATGATGGCTTCGATACTGTCAAATTCCGTACCCCCCTTTTGGCTCTTTGGTGCAAGAAGCAAGAACAGAGCGGAAGATTCGCTCATACGGATTTGTCACGATTGGAGGAGACCATACCAATAAAGAGCCCTTTGGAGGTAGACGATCTTGGGGAATTTCAGAGCAACGAGAAAATGGGTAATGATTCGTTGTCCTCGCGCCTGCTGAAAATTCCACAAGGCTTGCGATATCAGAGCAGGCAGATCTTTAGTGTAGACATCGATGCATGGGTTCGTCAATTTCCAGAAGAGGAATGGCGTCATTTCGCCGTAAAGCTTTTGAAGCGATGCCTTGAACGTTATTACTATGATGAAGCCCATGTTCGAGATAAACTTCATCATCTCTGGAGTAAGTCCCTCGAGTGGATAAAGGAACAGGAACCTTTTTTAGGAAAATCGGAAAAAGTTTTGATGCGGGACCACATAGTATTTGCAAGCCTTGGAAAAGCCAGCAAAAGTGAAGACGCAATGCTGCGGTTACTTCGTCAGGAAGCGAATATTAGTAGCCACTGCGTTGTCGAATGGGACGAACTGCTCTCAGAAAGAAAGGAAACTCCGGGGGAGACTATTATAGTAGTAGTAGATGATTTCGTCGGCACCGGTAATAATTTGTTTAAGAAAGTAAATCAACGCATCGAAAAGCTGAAAGAGCATTTTGAGTGGGCCGAACAGTGGTTTAAAGAAGTTACCCTAGTTGCCTTGGTGGTTGTATCTTCTTCCGCAGGGCAGGAATACATCGAAGAGCAGCTCTCTGAAAAGTGTAAGCTACATCTTTTCATCGAAGATGTTCTTGAGGATTCCGACCGCGTATTCCATGAGAGTTGTGATCTATGGTTGGACGAACAGGAACGGGAACGCGCACGGGAGATGGCAGGGAGCATTGGACAAAGTCTCTACAAAGCACCCCTCGGTTATGGAGACGGACAGTTCCTAGTTGTCTTTTACCACAATGTTCCCAACAATACGCTACCTATTTTCCATCGTCAGGGTAAGTTTAAAGGGTATGAGTGGACTCCTCTTTTCCCATCCGCTACAAGGTGATATCTTCAGAAGAGGAGTTGCTTTTGGAGATTACTTTTAACCAGTCGTTAACCTCTAAACCTGTAATTCTTGCTGGTGGGTTAAATGCTGAGAATGTCAAAAAAAACCATAGAAATTGTTCAACCTTATGGTGTAGATGTTGAAAGTCGTATTGAATATATAATGATAGATAGAATTGGGAAGAAAGTTAAAGTGAAGAATGTAGTAAAAATTAGGGAGTTTATCAATGTAGTTAGGGAGTGCAAATATGGTTGAAATTTGGCGGGCTTTGGCATCCTTCGCGTCGCTTTGGCCATTCGGAAAACAGGGGGTATGTGGCTTGTGCTATCGCTCACCCCAATTGCCTTTATAGGCAAGTCGCACCCGCGAAGCGTTATCCCAAACGTTGCGCAGTTTTGAACGTTCAAAAAACCCGTCAAAAAGAAAACAAAGAAAGATGCCATCGATATTTCTTTGTTGTATCAAGTTGCGTTCCAAAAGGGGAACCTTTTGATACGACCACCCAATGGTCGCCGACCGTCCACCCGGAGGGCAGAGGAAATATCGGGCGCTACGGCACACAGGCCGCCGCGGAAGTGGAGTACACAGTTTTCACCTGTGTGCTCCATCGCCGAAGGCAGAGCCTGTGCGCCGCACGAAAAGGTTAGATTAGTTTGCTTCGCATTCGCTAGCAACTCCTCGCAACGGAGCCTGTGCGCCCCATTGAGCTTTCTCGGAAAGTATTGACTTATGAAAAGTATTGACTTATGAATTGCGCTAGCACGCGCTACGATGGAGCACACAGGGCCCCTTGCGAGGCGCCGGGTTGAGGCTTGGGTTGAGTGCCCAAAGGGTGTATCGAAACCCCGAAGGTGTATCGAAACCAACGAAGCAACCTGCCTTTTCGGCTTCGCCGTGTGTCTCCACTCCCGCGTCGCGGTGCCATGCCCCTCGCGTGCGATCGCACGCGAGGGCGAGGCCTCCCGCGTAAAATTACGAGTGATTGGGTTAAAGATGAGCCTGAAAGTGCGTGGGCGCGATACTGGTATGATTTCATTCGCGCGCACCAATAAAATGGGGGAATTAGAAGGGGGTCCCCCATCCGAAAAGGATATTTTTTTGTTTTTTTTTCTATCATAGAGAAAATTACAATGAAAATATGATTTTAGCGAATTTTGTTGGTTATGTGTAAATTCGGGGAAAATTAGCGAAAATTCGTTATAGTGGAATTGCTATGCTAAGACGTAAAGATGATTTCACATATTCACCTCGAATACTTGCAAAAAAGATGGGCGTAAGTAAAATAACGGTAAACCGTCATCTCCAGAAAACGGGTTTGATAAAACAATGCTGCGGAAGGTGGGTTGGACGTGTCTTCGCGTGCGATCGCACGCGAGATAACACCGCTATCAAGATGATAATGGTTGGTGGAGAATTCCTCAGAGTGTTGCGCTTAAATTTTGTTCAGCGGAGACTTTGGCTATTCCGTT
>SDBU01004984.1_pt1 | contig 16059 bp, 14 predicted proteins | sample 2277071 | NCBI WGS metagenome assembly SDBU01 (sample SAMN10397929, study PRJNA504765) | marine sediment metagenome | isolation source: marine sediment core GS08_GC12, 126 cmbsf | place: Arctic Ocean: Gakkel Ridge, Loki's castle | collected 2008
GGCGCGTCTAAACGGGCTAATCTTGGCATGAACAAATGATTATCAAATTACGATGCGCTATGTCAAGTTACTTATTTATTTACGCCCGTCCCCCATTTAATTTCATGGTAGGCACTTATTTAACTGGGGTAGCGATTCTGAAAAAGATGGCCGTAGCGTTTGTGACGGATATTATACGATATGGCATAACCGCTCAGAAGCCGCCGCATAAACCCGGACAATCCCTTATTGCCACTGCGCAGGAGTATGTGGGCATGCATAACAGGCCGTATTGCTCTTAGGTACCAGTTCGCTGAGTCGTTCAAGAAAACCTTCTCGATCCTTATTATCCCTGAATATCCTTCTGCGTTCTATCCCCCGTATAATCACGTGGTGCAACACACCCGGGGCATCCAATCTAGCTAATCGTGGCATAAAACCTACAGTATTATCAATATACTAAATTGTCAACTTATTTACAAATGGACGTCCCCCTTCCCATCATTCCCGGAGACTGGGTACAACTTCGGTTCCTTGGTCTTGGGCAGCGAACGCTATCGACCTAAAAAACGGGGGGAACCTGGTCTTGAAAACCACAATTTCTTATCCAAAAAGCCCTGTAAAATCAGCATCCGAGCATTTGCTCACGACTTATATTGGACAGCGGTGACCAAGTAAGGTGAAAATTTGGTCAGCCTTTAGGTCCAGATATATTTGCTTGAAAATCGGTATTCCGTCATCTCAAAGAATTAGCCCGAAAAGCTGTTCGTAAAAGGTGGAAGAGAAAAGACAGAAAATTACAATAATGGCTAAGACTATTTGATTTAATAAATATTTGAAAAGATACAGGATCTCTACCGAAACAAATCGGTCAATAAGATAGTCTTGGGATATTTCGAGGATATTTATTGCTTGATATTTCTGATATCATGAATTCAAACTTACTCCTGATGATCGGGGAAAACCATGGACTAACCGTTCGAGAATCCCTGTGTGAAAATGCTATAATGTTTATGTCCCACGGAAAACTTGCTGAAAAGGGCAAAAGAAAAAGGGAAAGCTCCCGAAAATACGACTGAATTGTCCATATTTTCAGTCTCTTTATCAACTAAATTAAAGGGAGTGAAGGGAAAATGCTATCACTGGCTGCTGATCGCTTGCACAAAAGGATATCTGGACATCACCCGCTATTATTTGGGTGAAAACATCCGGGTCCAGGACAAGGAGCACACCAGGGAACATCATACAATGAGGTGGTTTATCAATGAGTGAAGAAAGGTGGTGTTTTTTCCATGGACAAAGGAAACAAATACTGTGGAAGCTGTAAGTTCTGGGATGAAAGAAAAGATAAAAAATGTGTTTATGGATGGGGTGAATGCACAAATCTGATGGTCAAGAAGGCTATCCATTTTTCGCCCTTGGATTTGCCCTTTGCCATCCGCGAACATCTTGGCATACTTTATGCGGAGAAAGGTTTTGCTTGCGTCTATTTTGAAGATAACCGAATTGTATAACCTTTTTATATGGAGCATCTCGATATATGAAATCTGTCTACATTTATTCTAACGGCTGTTCTTCCAATATGCTTGATGGAGAACGGATATCCCGATACTTTGGGCTAAATGGATATTCATTTACACATGTTCCTGACACTGCAGATATAATAGTGGTAAATACCTGCGCCTTTGAATCGAGGTCTGAGCGAGACTCCCTTGAAAAGATAAAAGAACTGCAGAAACATAAACACGCTCGCATGATAGTGTGCGGCTGTCTCCCTGCGATAAACAAATATAAGCTGGATGAGGTCTATAATGGCGATTATTTTATTCCCAGGGATGAAGAAAATTGGGGCAGATTGGATGAAATAATCCATCCAGAAGTGCCTATCACAGAAATAAAAGACCCTTCTACTCTCTCTCATCGCTGGAAGGACTGGAAGCTTATAGGCGTCTATAGAGCATTTAAAGAAAATCAGGATTGTAAACCCATTAAAGGCTACGATGAAGATATGTATCATATCCGCATCTCATCCGGATGCAGCGGCTCTTGTTCTTTTTGTGGAATCAGATTTGCACGGGGTTACATAAGGAGCAAACCGGTCGAGGAAATAACAGATAACATAATGCAGGGTTTGAAACAGGGATACAAATTCTTCAAAGTTTGGGGGGATGATGTCGGAGACTATGGAGTAGATGTAAATACAAATCTTTCAGTGCTCCTGTCGGAAATTCTGAAAATCAAAGGGGATTTCAAACTGGAGGTACTGGCGATGAACCCAAAGAGGTTTTTAGAACTCTATGAGTCCCTCGCCCCCATACTTGAAGACCCAAGGGTGAAATGGCTTAATATCTCCATTCAGAGCGGAAGCCGAAAGATCCTGAAATTAATGAATAGGGGGATCGACTTATATGCATTAACAAGTGCACTTAAGAACTTAAAGAAGAGAGCTCCGCATTTGATAGTCCGCGCTCATTATATCGTTGGTTTCCCACAGGAAGGATGGCGTGATTTTCTTTCCACCATGATATTCACGTTCAGGGTCCGTATCTTTAAATACCTTGTGTGGACTTATGACCCGAAACCAAATACTCAGGCTGCAGAGATGCCAGGTCAGGCATCCCGCCTTAGAAAGAAAGCTTACTATCACATGCTTAAGGCATGGGGTAGTCTGTGGTCTTTTATGCTTGAAGATGGGGAGACATATTGATGCTGGAGCTTTCTCGCATTTCCAAATCTTTTAATAGGAACCTGATATTAGATGATATATCTCTGTCAATAGGTACAGGGGAATTTTTTGGGATCCTCGGCCCTTCGGGTTCTGGAAAAACTACTCTGCTCAATGTGATTACCGGCTTGTTGAAGCAGGATTCAGGATCTATTGCGATTAATGGTGCGGATGTGACGGACACCCCCCCGAATAAAAGGAATATAGGGATGGTGTTCCAGAATTTCTTCGTCTACCCCCATCTGAATGTTTACGAGAACATAAGATACCCCCTGAGATACATGAATTCCTATAAAAAGGAAGATGTCCGTCCCATGATTGAAAAGGTGGCTGACATGCTCAATATTGCGAATCTCCTTACCAGAAGGAGCTATGAACTGTCAGGCGGGGAAAAACAGAGAGTGGCGCTTGCGAGGGCGATCATAAAAAATCCGACCCTGTTCCTTTTGGACGAACCCCTTTCGAACCTCGACTATCAGCTCCGGCTGAAGATACGAACCGACCTAAAAAATCTGCACAAGACGCTAAATAAGACATTTATTTATGTTACCCATGACCAGGCAGAGGCATTCTATCTTGCGGACAAGGTTGCGATAATAAACAGCGGGAGGATTATTCAGGTGGGGGCCCCAAGAGAGATCCTTGATATCCCTAATTCCCTGTTCACCGCAAGATTTGTGCACTCTTACTATAATGAAATCTCCGTCGCGGTTTCAGAGGAGGGAGGTGAACTGGATGTAATCTCAGAAACGGGGAGAATGCGGGTTGAGAAAGACAGTACAAAAGCAAACCTGATGAACGTTTGCGGGGATATTAAGGCGTTTATAAAGTGCCGGGATATCTTCCCTGCGGAAAAAACTGGGGATGCTCCCGATGGTAATGTCATACAGTTCCAGTCGAAGATCAAAGATGTGCTCTATGTCTCTGACATGCACCTACTAGTGTTGGAAAACGGACTTAGAATAAGCGTGCTTTCTGCCGATTTTAACCGTGACGACTTGATTAATGCATGGGTTGAAAAAAGTAGGATCCTTCTCTACGGCGGGCAGCAGCTTCTCGGACCTCTCGGGTGAACGACCTATGAATCCCAAAACAGATGAGATCATCTATAGAATTTTAATCGTCGCTCCGCTGATAATTCTTCTTGGGGTATTGGTCTTCCCATTTCTCTTTGTCCTTTCCATTAGTTTCTTTGACGTGAGATCCTATACCCTGACCGGTCATTGGGAATTCAAAGGCTTGCAAAATTACCTGACCCTTGTCTCAGACCAAGAGAACATCGCCGCGATCATGAACACAGCACTTTACATCTTATATGGTATCAGCATTGAGATATTCACAGGGCTATGCATCGCGGTTTTGCTTCTTTATGTAAAGGAGAAATACCGTCTCTCCCTTGTCCTGCCCTTCCTGGTACCTATGCTGCTGGCCCCTATGGTGGTAGCGATGCTGTGGAAACAGGTCTTGTCCTATGACGGTGGCCTTCTAAACAAAATACTTTCCATTTTTGGCCTCAGTCCAATTGTCTGGCTCTCACCTGAGCCGATCTTCAACTCTAACATATCAATTCAGCAATCGCTTAATCTGACCCACGGGTTTCTTTCTATACTCTTAGTTGAATTGTGGCAGTGGTCCCCTCTCTTTGCAATTGTTTTCCTCGTTACCTTTGGTCTGCAACGGAAAGAATTGGTCCATGCCGCCATTGTGGATGGCGCGAATTCATTTAATATTTTTAAAGATATATATTTCCCTATGGCTAAACCGCTGCTGTACGGTCTGATCCTTTTGAGAATAATGGACATGCTGAAGGTCTACGAGACGATATGGGTTTTCTTTGGTAATTCGACTGTATTCGCCAATATCAACATCCGGTTGGTGATGACCGGAATCGGGATCAGGAATTATTCCTATTGCGCAGCCTTTTCTATCGTCGTCTTTCTGTTAATCTTCGTGGTACTGTTTATCGGTCGGCAATTGTTGGAGCGCGCAGGGAGATTGTACTTTGCGAATTAAGAGTCTTACTGCTTTTATTGTGCTTGCCCTGGCGGCCCTTGTCTGGGCCATGCCCATCCTCTGGATGCTCATGGCCTCCTTCATGCCCTATCAAAATATAATTACTTTTGATTTTTCCGGAAGTTTATTCACTTTGGAGAATTATAAGAGCCTTCTTTTCACAGATGCCTTTCCAAAGCATTTGCGGAACAGCCTTGTTATCACAATTTCTGGAACCTTTCTCGCGACAGTTCTAGGCTCTTTCTCCGCCCTCTATTCCCTGAGAAACAAAAGGTTCAGTAGCTATTTCCTTTATTGGATCGTAACCAGCAGAATAATCCCGCCAAGTGCATTTCTGTTGCCTTTATATCTGATGTTTCAGCGTTTGGGTATGCTGAATAGTATGATTACGTTAATTCTAGTCGGCTTTGTGCTGAACTATTCCCTTGTCTTCTTGCTTATGAGGTCAGTCTTCACCCAGATCCCACTGGAGATGGAATACTCCTCACTTATAGATGGTGCTTCAAGGCTTAGGGCCTTCTTTGACACGACTATAAGGTATTCTGCCCCCGGTCTGCTTTTCGTAGCAATGTTCGCGGGGTTGTTTATATGGAATGAGTTTCTCCTTTCTGCTGTGCTCACTATTGATTCCAAGGCGCAGCCCCTCACCATACTGCTGGGACAAACCTTATCATTAGTTAAGACCGACTGGGGGGTCTTATTTGCTATCGGGACCATTCAGGTCCTGCCGGTCATGTTGTTTATTGGATTAATTTTTTTTATGTTTAAGTGGAAGAAATCGAATATTATAAGAATTTCAGGAGGTGTATGATGGAAAAAAAAGTTTTGACACGGTGTCTATTGATCCTTATTGCAGTATTGTTTGTACTCGCAGGGACTTCCAGCAGCAAGGCACATGACCATGTGTCCCTGTACGTCAGAGCAGGTGCAGAGTCTGATGCATTGAAGCAGATAGGCGACCAGTACATGAAAAAGTTTAATAAAAAGGTGGTGGTGAATGTAATCGGAAGAGATGGTTATACCGCCTCCATGTCTATCAAACTACTCTCTGGGTCGCCGGAGATAGATATTTACATGGTACCGAGCACAATGATCCCCGAGCTAGCAAGCGCTAAGGTATTGGAACCCCTTGATGCTTACATAAGTAGCAAAGACAGCGACCTGCTAGTGCAGAACACTTTCAATGGAACTACTTACGCGATGCCAATCGACATCAGCGTGTTGCTATTCTTTTACAGGACCGATCTTATCAAGAAAGTGCCCGAAACTTGGGACGAGTACCTTGAAACAGCAAAGCAATTCTCCCAAAAACTGAACCCAAGATCCCCCACAAAATACGGAGCCGCCATCGGCGCACTGGCCCCAGAGGATTTATCAAAGACCTTCTTTTGCATGACATGGTCATTTGGCGGAGAAATTGAGAAAGACGGTAGACCTATATTTAACTCTCAGGGATCCATTGATGCAGCTAACTACTACCTGAAGTTTTTTGGATCTGGCGTGACTTCCCCAGAGTATCTCTCGTGGGGAGTAATTCAGATATTTGAGGCCCTTATTAAAGGAGAACTCGCTATGGCCGCCCCACAGTGGAACGCCGTTTATCCATACCTTAAGACCACCGATTCTCCTTTTAAAGATAAAATTGGTGTCGCTCTTATCCCTGGTATTAAAAAGGACGGGAGGATCGAAAGAAACTCCTTCAAGCACTCCTGGACCCTGGTAATCAATAAGGCTTCCAAAGCTAAGAAAGAAGCTTATCAATTTATAGATTACGTTGTGGGAAAGGAAGGTGCACGTTTATATGCCACCAACTCTGTGGGAACGCCAGCAAGGAAAAGTATCTTAACCGATCCTGAGATTATCCAAAAAAGGCCTGAATTCAAATATGTTTATGAGACGCTGCAATTCGCTAAAAGCGAGCCAGAAATCCTAAACTACGACGAGATAATCAATATCGTCAATACTGCTTTGACCAAGATACTTATTAAGGAGAAACATCCGGAAGAGGCGTTAACAGAGGCAACTAAGAGGGCGGCAAGAAAATGACCTCCCGATGGAAATACATAAAGGGTAAGATGAAGTTCTGGCGCGAGATAGCTCTTTCAAGACTCCACATCCAAACCGATTTCGCGGGATATAATTCACTTATTGATTATGTTAAGCGATATCGGCTTTACACCCTTGATGGGGATGTGGCTGAGATTGGTGCCTTCATGGGGGGCGGCACCCGAAAGCTCGCCAAGTTTTTCAAGGAGTATGGGAAAAATGTTATTGTTGTCGATGTTTTTGACCCTACCTATGATCATACTTTGAATGAAAGGGGAGAAGCGATGTCGTATATCTATCAGAAGATCCTTGGGAACAGGGACCTGAAGAGTATATTCAAAAGGAATATCGCTGACCTTACGAATATCATTATATATCCAATCGATTCTCAAAAGATGTACTTTAATGCCACTCATAGGCTTTGCTTCTCCTTTATTGACGGTAATCACGATTCAACCTGTGTCAAAAGCGACTTTGAACTTCTTTGGGGAAAGACAGTGAAAGGTGGCGTCGTAGCTCTACATGATTACGGTGGTGATCTTCCCCAAGTCACATCGGCTATAGACATCCTAATCAAGGATCATCAAGCCGAGATCGGTGATATCGAGAAAATACCCGAAAAATGCTTTATTTTTGTAAGGAAACTGGAGGGTCAAAATGAGCAATACGGGTAACCCAATTTCTATAAAACCAAATGCCAAGTTAATCACTATATTGATGAAAATACGTGAGAAAATCAAAAATGATTTTTTTATCACCAAGCCTGTATTGCATGAAAATAAAGGCATCATGGACAAAAGCTTTTCTGAATTTATCAAAACTAAACCCTATATTTTTAAAAAGATTGAAATTAAAGAGAGATCATTCGTTACCAAAAATATTGTGGTATCATTAGATTTAAAAATTGGTACAAAATGCCACCTCACCGGCAATTTTTTGGCTGTTTTTGAGGATTGGTATATGTCTGCCTGTGATGTTTTGGCAGATCAAAAGTACTCAGAAGACATAAATAATATAATTACTTACTACGAATCTTTTTCTTTTGAAACTATAAACCCTGATAAGACCCTGCTTAATAATACTCTTAAGGCAATCGATGATGGACCCCCATCGAGTGAGGCGGAGGCAGAAGATCTGAAAGACGGCCTTATAAAAATAGGAACTTATTGTTATTGTCATAGAAATACCTCTGACCTAAAGAAAGCCAATACAATCTTAACTAAGGCAGAAAAGCTAATCATAAAAGGATATACTAGTACTACGAAGGACTTCTCCGATGAGATTCTTCTACTTATCAGCATTCTGAAATATCATGTTTTCCGCCTTACTAAGAACGAGGAAAAGGATCGATACTATAAAAGAATAGTACACGATGTTAGGGAGAATCTTAAGAAATTATCTGAGAACCAGGATAAAAATGGAAACGGACTCAAGTTCACTGTTTTATACCATAGCGCTTATTTAAAGGCTTTGATAGACGGAGAAAGTTATAATTTTGATAAGGGTAAAAAAATAGCCGAACAACATGGCACAAAAGCCGCTTCCGTCTCGTTTATGTCCCGCAATTTATCACATAACATAGGTTCTCACATAATTGCTTACTGGAACAGCAAGCTGGAACAACATCTCAAGGATGTAGATGAATACAGCGACGATCAAAAACTTATAAAGAGTTCAAAAGAATTGCTGCAATACATCCAGCACAGAATGGATTTTATTGCGGAGGTATCAACCGCTGTTCCCTGTTCAGAAATGTCCGTTGACATAGAAAAAGATATCTTGGGCCCCCTTATTAAACCAAACAATGACAAATACGGTGATGAAGAGGAGATATCGTCACTATTGAGATTTATTGCCCACTCAGAGGGGATGGATTTACATAAACAAATTGCACTTGATATTGATAAAAAGATAGTGGATAAAGGACAGCGCGCTTCGATCCCGAATGGGTTTATAGGTATGCATGCCGTATATTCTATTCTTGAAAATTTTATAAGAAATGCAGCCAAACACTATGATGGACATGATTCACCGTTATTATTTGAATATGACAATATAGATTTCGACGGGATTAAGCGTTACTTGAATGCAAACGGATTGCGTCCGGTGGTGTGCGCCATAAAGAATAAACTTAACGATGTCACAAATAGGAAAGATTGCTGCGATAAACTTAATGAGCTTATCAATGGCTCTGTATGTTTATTGACAAAAGAAGAAGCAGAAGAATTAGAAGACAGAATTCAAGCCCTTTATGAGCGGTATCGTGAGGCCCAGGCGCATGAGAAAAAGAACATTAATCGTGAAATTCTTGAAAGAATACTACCAATATCAGACACTGTAATAAAAATAGACATTAGGGAGCATTCCAGGGACTACGTTATTATAAGGATATGGGACATGAGGGAAGGTTCCTGTAACAGTCAAATTGTGAAAATCATAAAACAATACTTGCCAGGCGTAAAGGATTGCAGTTTCTCAGAAGAAGGCAAATTGAAGTCAGGTGGATGGGGCATAAAGGAAATGATTATCTGTGCAAATTTCCTTAGAAAAAATACACCGGAGGAGCTTTACTTTCGACTCAAGAACAAGGGGGGAAAGCTAAAAAACCATAAAGCGCCCGCGCTATTTAATGTTCTTTGTGATCGAAAAACAAATCAATGTAAGACCTGGAAAAATGATTGCTATCGGCAAGATGAATCATACAAGGGTAAGCTGGGAATTGAATTTTATCTCAGAAAGCCAAAAGACCTCTGTCTTACTTTGCCATTGAGCAAGAAAGCAATAAAAGCTAAAATTTTCGGTATCGATCCTGTTTCAAAGTATAAGGATAAGGAGATACCGCATCGTATGATGCTGGTGGCAAACGAACAGGATAGAATCACATACTTTGACAATCCCGTGGGGCCTTATAGAGTGATATTGGACAAATCAAAAAGCCAACTCACCAGTATAAATGATATTGATTATGTTGATTTATATGAAAAATACGTTCAAAAATATATATGGCGACGGACAGAACCTCTCCCAAGACTTGTACCAATTGGTGGTGGTCTGAATTTCGGGGAAACTGATTTAGCTTCGGGAAATATTTCAAATCCTGCGAGGAAACTTTTTTTTGTTTATCACCTACCTACTGATTACAATTTTGTAGAAAATGTACCAGGAAATGGGAATAGGCGGCAGTTTACCGGACTATTTGGTAGCTGCCTTTATTTGCAACCAGTTTCAGCGGGATACTCAACCAAAGCAAAACTTACCAATCCTCCTGCTGATCCATTGAGCTTAAAGCATTTTTGTCTTGAATACATCGAAGCATCGCTTACAAAGGTGATTATCGTTGATGAAAGGTTAAGCGATTGGGCTGGGAAAGAGTATGCTAACGGAAAGAAAATACGTGATATTTTAGCAAAAATGGGCATATTTGTTATAGAAATATCTTTGGAAAAACTAAACTATGATCAATTACTTCAGGAATTAAAATTGTTGAAAAAGAGTCATATTAAGAACAATGCTAGTTTTTTTATTATCCATCAAGGCGTACTTGATAAACTCAGGATCAGGAAAAGAGTTGCTGATATTAATTTGATGGAATATATAAACGACTTGTTTTGGTGGAAAATTATTGATTCAGGCAGAGGAGTCCCGGAAGCCCTTGAAAAGTATGAGCAATTTAAGGTTAGATTTGTTGAGATATCTGGTTTGAAACGGCAACTGGAGAATTATGATAAACACGGGCTGGTTCAATTGTTGTTTTCTACTCGTCTGCCTCCTAAGTCATAGAATCGAAGGAGAGTAGGATGTCTATTAATATAGAAAATTACATTATCGTAGCAGTGACAAATGTACGAGAGAAGGAAGAGAAAGAATACTTGAAGATGTGGGAAATTCCACCACTGGAATGGAGCTATTTAGGTGTAGATAGGAACGGATACAAACTTGATAAAGATATCAATCCATCTTTTTTATTTATAAATCAAGCAGAATGGAAAAACCTTGGGGAAGGTGTTATAAGTGCCTTAAATTCATGGGAAAAAAAGGTGGTCATATATACCCATATTGGAAATAATGGCATATCATGTAGGCGGCTAAAAGAAGGCATTGATCGGAGTATTTGTTTTCGGTTTCATCATAATGATCCCATCAGCATGCGGCTTAAGAACTTTCTTCAAATAATTAGGAAATATCCGAAGCGTTTCCGGGAGGCATTTGAAACTTTAATAGCAGAATCCCTGAGCGGATATAATTTACATCTGCTTTCTATTTTTCTTCCCCTCAACATAGATATGCAGGCACTATCAATAATCCATAAGGAAGTTGAAGAAAAGAAAAGCAAAAGTGAGGACATTTCAGATTATCTAATAAATACAAAAGAGCCTGAAGGAATGCTCCAAAACCAGATAAAGTATGAAAATAAATTGACAGAGGCACTCCAAATACTAACCGCTATAGAAGGGATTAAACATATCAAACATATTCAAGATCTTTTGGAGGAAAAAAGAGACTTTTTGAAAATACTTGATGAAACGAAAAAATGCGTTAATGGCGAAATCTCCGTGACTGATGCGAAAGCTGTAATCAAAGGACATCTCGACCCTAAATTTTGGAATAATGTAACCACATTCCATAAGTGGTATAGTGCCCTTGCCTCATGCCTTAGGTCATAAAGAGGACCTCCAAAAACATGATAAAGGGCTATTAATCCGTGGGCTAAAAAAGTCATGTCTAATGATAGAATAACCATAATATGTGATTCGGTGCCAACATTACGCGCTCTGGAACGTTTTTTTACATACTTGTCTAAATATGACGTGGTTACAATACGGCATTCCTTTCCCGGTAATGATACCAGTCAAAATATTGAGCAAAAATCGATTGTTACTATGCCACCAAAGGAAACGAATCAATATGTGATTTTTGAAAGTGATTTTAACGTTAGAAAATTAAAGTTCATAGTGAAATATTCGAAACTTATCATTTTGGCTTATGATCAACCTATCCGTTTTTTAAAGATGATATATCGAATTCGTTGCAGAATAAGGTTTAAAGGTCCTTGCCTGGTCTTAATTCCTGATACAGAAGATATTCGCGTGAAATATATATCGGCTTTAAATAAAAGTTATATAAGACTATCTAATCGACTCATTGGATATTCGGAGATCAATAAGTTGAAGAATTTGCTTGGTAAGAACGGTGAAGTTAATCTACCCAAAATGTCGTATGTAAGATTTCGAAGAGTTCAGAGAAAGATTGGTTGGCTTTACCGACCTAGTAAAAGTCATGGTTTGGATTTGCGGACTGATAGGAATTATTAGTAATCCATATGATTGCTGTTTGTCCTATCAGGCAAGTTTAAGTATATATCCATTTTGAAACATCATTGAGGGTGAGAGAAGCACGGATTATTATTTATGAATCAGTAAATCTGAGGTATTGGAAGCCAAATGGCATTTGCAAAATATGTTTTTTCCCAAAAAGTTTGCATCAAAATTGGCTGTCTAAACAGGAGGGATAAATGGAGGGTAATCGGAAGTTAATTATTATTGATGACGATTATTTCAAAGCGGTATCTTCAATTCCTCTAGGATGCAAACAAAAAAAGGATCAAGGAGGAGGTGGTGGCTTTGAATATTGTAATATACCGCTCAAAAAACAATCATTCGAAAAGGTGAAAATCTCCAACTGCGACCCAACATTAAGGAATATCATCCTTCTTGTTGAAGAAGGGAATCTTTATGGGCTTAGCGAACTTTTGATTTTTAATTTAAATGATGACATCCTTGAATTTGTGTTTTCAGAAAATGACGCGTTGTTAAAAAAAGAAGACCTTAAAAGCACAGCGATACTCTTGGATATATTTAGCTCCGAAGAAGAGTTTCCCATCGGCCTTGAAATTGCCGAAGCGTTAGACCAAACCATATTCGCAGACAGGATAGCCTGGCTCAGTGTAACAGGAAATTTGTCCGGCGATTTCAAACCATACCCGCTGATCCGAAAAAGAGAAATTCCCGCATCTGTTAAGCAAATTGATCACGAAAAAGACTACAAAAACACTCTATTATTCTGGTGGGCTTGGCTGTTTGGTGACATCAAACTTGACGATAAAAAATATGCAAATTTAAGCAGTGTAAATACAATCAGAGAGCTTAGTAGAGAAATTCTTGTCACCGAGTATAATATTAAAAAGAAAATTGATGAATATCGCAGAAAAAGCGGAAAAATTGCCCGTAAAGGTGGCCTTGCAGGTAATATCATTAAGCCAATCTTTTTCATGAAAGGCAAGGGTCAAGACGTAGAAAAGGGAAGGATTGTTAGCGCTTTTCTGAAGATTTCGGCTGCAGTTGAAGGCAACTTGAGAAATGAAATTGATTTTATAGAAACCTTTAAGCCGGATGGAATGCCTTTTCCTGACATTTTCCTCCAGAGTAAGGATAATAAGAAGATATCAGCTTACTGTATGGAGAAGATTGATCTTCCAAATTTCTCCGATTTTATTTTTGATCAAATAACCTTGGAACATACAAAAAAAACTCTACAAACGATATTAGATTTCATACTTAGGTGGCATAATAACTCTTATAAGATGAATATGGAAAACGCTGATGTTGATGGACAAAAAGACACAATAGTAAAAAAATATGTAAATGCTATTGAAGAAATTGAAAATCGGCTTATTATTTTGGCTAAACATAACAGATGTTTCGAGCCCCTCGTCTTTAGAAAGACATTGCTTATAAACAACTTGCAATACTTCAATGCTATGTATCTTTTAAGTGCGATAAAAAGTCATATCAATAAATTGAATAAAAAGGAGCTCAAAAAGCTATCATTTTTTCCCAAATGCAATTTCAAAATTCATGCAGATCTGGTTGCTCAAAATATTTTTCTAGATGGCAATAAAATAAGAGTAATCGATCCCAGGGGAAACATGGGTGACTACCTTATTGACTACTGTAAATTATTTTCCTCTTTCTCAGGACAAGGACATCTAGAGTTTATTAACAAAAATCCTGACAGTGGATGTGCTCATTTCTATGTTAATGAGGGTTTTAATCCGAATGGCTGCTACTATGGTTGTTCACCTTCAATTGAATCGAAGTTAGATGAAAAAGACCCTGTTTCAAGCATGAAAGAGTGCCAGAAAATGATTATTCAGCATATTGCAAAGCATCAGGATGGATCCTATAATAAAATTGAATATAAAGGGGGAAATTGGAAACTAAGATTTCTATTTGGATTGGCAAAACAATACTTAGGTGCACCACCATTTAGGGACAGCTCCCGATTTCAAGAAGAGATGAAATTCCTTTACTACCGGGGAGTGGAAATGTTAAATGAATATTTCGAGATGGCAGAAATTTTTGAACATTTTGAGAGGGTTTTTGATAAGGATATAAGAGATTCTCTACATAAAAAAGCAAAGAAGAGGAATTCACCAAAGTGAGCCAGTTTAGGAAAGTATTTCTTATATCTGATGATGAAGAAAAATACAAAGCTCTTAGCCGGGCTCTTATGTTCCTATCAAGTACTGAGATTCATTGGCTTAAATCACACATGTACCATATTTCTCTGCCAGATAAAGAACCACCCATAATCTTAGATACAGTGAATATTGAAATATTATCACAATTATTGTGGCAAGTAATAAGATTAAGCTTTTTGAACCCAATTCTCGCTATTGGAACCATGGCCAAGCACCTTGTTGAGGAAAAAGAGGAGGTATTCAAAAAATTTCCATTTAACCACGTTTATTTTGAAATTCCCTTTAGGTTACCTGAGCTAATTGAAAAGATGGTTTCCATAAAGCCCATTTATGATGAAGATACAAGAAAGATAATTTTTAACCATTACTCCACCAGTCAAAAAGCCATTTGGCGGAAATTAGACCACGATCTGCCAAAGGCAAATAAAAAGCAAAGTATAGGTCTTTTCAAAGCGGCAAGGGATTTCTGGAAGGCTAGGGGTGACCAAGATGTCGTGGGCACAATAGAAAACGGCTTGAAGGAAATAGAAGTAGTAGAAAAATGGTATGAAAGTGCTGCCAATCTTTCTGAATATCTCAAGGCTCAGATGAGAGGAATTATTGATGGATAAAGTACTATGCATTGATGACACTCCGAATGAACGTATTCCCCCTGAAACGGAGAATACCTTGCGTGGCAGGTTGACTGATATTTTCCATGAGCAATATGACATTATCTTTGAGGAGAATCCTGATCAGGCGATAGCAATTTGTGAAAAGTATGGTGATATAAAGCTCATTCTATTAGATGTCGAATTTCCTGGACCATATAAGCAAGGTCCTGAGATAGCTGACATCCTCAGTAAAGTGGCCCCGTCAACCAGAATCATTGTGTTGACAAGAATCGACGAGAGAGGGAACAAGATAAAATTTGGTTGGAAAAGAAATGTTGTGCAATACATAGTCAAGAAAACAATCTCGAAACCGGAGATGCAATACAGATTACTTAACCTCGCTAAAGCAATTATCGAGGATTACGAAAATAGCAATTGGCAAATAGAACGTAGCGGCCCGGAAACTATGAATATCACCAGGGGCAATGAAAGTTTTGGATTTGATATCCCTCTTACTCTGAAAGATGCCTTTATAGAATGCTTAATATATCCAAATAGACCCGTTACATTATCAGATGCTTATAACCTCAATAAAGTTCATAATAGTATTAATGATATTGTTCGGGAGAAGACGGATTGGTGCACATGGGGTATCCTAACTAAAGAGGGCTGTGCTAAAGGCCAGCTTAAACTCCTAGTAGGATCTGTGGTATCTGGAGAAGAAAGAGAATCAGATACAAATAAAAATTTTCTTAATCGAAAAGAGTTTGATGAGTTCAAGAATGATGTAGAGAAGAAGTTATCGAACATTGAGGACCTATTGAATTCAATTATCCGTGATAATAAAAAAAGAGGATAGTCCATTTTGTAAGGGGAAACCTGATGATGGTTGGTGATCAAATGACATAATTTACTTTCCCATAACCCATCTTACAACCCTTCCTTTTCATATCTTAAACGGTATTTCCAAGACATTGTCAAGATAGCTTTACCCATTTTTTATATATATCATTAAACAGTCAGTGATGCCATAGGGGACGTTGTGAAAGCGCCGGCAAAAGCCGGCATGGAGTAGGTGGTGAGGCTTCGACTGAGCTCAGCCGAAGTCAAGTCCACTACAGAGTAAGGATTAGCGATCCGCTCCGGCCCCGAGCTATGCCTCGACGACCAGTGATGGCGTGGGGAAGCGTTAGCAGGGGTGTGCATAGGCGCAGTATTGACCT
>SDBU01004985.1_pt1 | contig 16059 bp, 23 predicted proteins | sample 2277071 | NCBI WGS metagenome assembly SDBU01 (sample SAMN10397929, study PRJNA504765) | marine sediment metagenome | isolation source: marine sediment core GS08_GC12, 126 cmbsf | place: Arctic Ocean: Gakkel Ridge, Loki's castle | collected 2008
TATATCGCAAGAAGGAAAGGAGAACTGATGCAAGCACAAGGTGGAGGGGCGATGGTCCCGGCGACAGAACGGACGGACATCGCGGTGGCTGCGCCGCCGCCGATGTCGATCGAGGAGTTCAGGCAAAGGACGGCGCTCGTCAAGGCGGTGGTGGCCGAGATGGAGATCGAAGTCCATTACGGGCAGATACCGGGTACCCATGACAAGAACTTATGGGAGCCCGGCGCGGAGTACCTACGGGCCGCGTTCCGCATCTCGTGGGACTATATCGTCCTCGTTAGCGAGGAGAACTTCGAGACCTGGGAGTTCCGCTATCGGCACCGAGCGATGGCCCTCAATCCAGACGGGTCGGTATACTCAGCCTGGGAGGGCACTGCCTGGTCGAAGGAACGGCGCTTCTGGTGCAAAAAGACATGCCCGAAGCCCTGCGCCCAGGATCATGACCCGTTCGGGATGGAGCGCGAGATGTTGCCGCACAATGTCTCGGATCGCTCCCTCAAGCGGGCATTCGTGGCGATGATTCGGAATGTCACTGGGACGTCGGGATACTTCAAGATGGCAACGGGTGATGATGTCGAATCACGCAAGACCACATCGACGGCCAGCGGGTCCGCGCAATCCAGTCCAGACAGCGACAAGCACCCATGGCTCGTCACATGTCCAGAGCACGACGTCGAGTGGTTCCAGTCGGAGAAGATGCGGTCGCCAGGCCACAAGCCGGACGATGGACCCTGGTGCAACCTTCCTCCAGTCATCAACAGGAGAGCACGTCAAGGGGTCGATGCTGCGGCGGGGATCCTGGGCTGGGACAAGAAACAGGCCGACGCATGGGTCAAGGGCGAGTACAACGATACCTGGTCGAAACTGACGCCCGAGGATCATATCAGCGCATCGGCGGCGCTCGGTGCCCTAGCGGAGAAGAAACTCTCTGAGACCGTGATCGACGAGGATGAGCAAACCGAAGGTGTCCAAGCAGAGGGCCACGGAACCAAGGGTGAGATCGAGACGGTCGGGGAGCTTTTGCAGATCGCCCATGAACGGTGGGGGATGAGCCGCGAGCAAGTTTGCGGCGCTCTGGGCCAGACCTCTCCGACCGCGATAAAGAAGCCCTATGCCGACCGGCTTGCCGAGTTGGAGACGCTGAGAGGCACTTCCGACGCCGGCCCGACCGCGGAGCAGAAGGCCTGACATGCGCGATTGCCCACGATGCTACCAGACGAACGCCCTGGAAGATCGGAGACCAGCGAATTGATTCCGCTGAAACTCACCGTGAAGAACTTCATGTGTTATCGGGACGAGGTGCCGACCCTCGATTTCGAGGGCATCCATGTCGCTTGCCTCTGCGGGGACAACGGGCACGGCAAGACGGCCCTCCTGGACAGCATCACCTGGGTTCTGTGGGGACAGGCGCGGGCCCGCACCCAGGAAGAGCTTGTCCATCAGGGGAGCCAGGACATGGCCGTCGTGTTGGAGTTCATGGCGCGTGAGCAGCGGTATCGGGTCAGCCGCAGGTACTCGCGGTCCGGCCGCAGCAGAGGAGTTACGATTCTGGAGCTCCAGGTCTCCTCCGGCAACGGCTTCCAGGCCATCACCGGCAACTCGATCAGGGAGACCGAGGCGCGCATCCGCGACATCCTCCACCTGGACTACGAGACCTTCGTAAACACGGCGTTCTTGCTTCAGGGCCGGGCCGACATGTTCACCAGGAGCACTCCGGCCAGGCGCAAGGAGGTGCTGGCGGAGGTCCTGGACCTGTCCTATTACACGAAGCTGGAGGAGCGGGCGAAGGAGCGCAGCCGGAACAGCCAGGATGGGATACTGGCCGCCGAGAACGTCATCGCCCTGCACCAACAGAATATCTCACGTAGGCCGGAGTACGAAGAGCGGGTCGCCTTGGTCAAAGCCACGCTGCAAGGACTCGGCGCCGGGCTGGACTCGCGCCGCAGGCAAGTCGCGAGTGTCGAAGATAGGCTCAACACACTCAAGGGCAGAGGACTCGAGCTGGAGTCTCTGGACCAGCGTCTGCTGGAACGTCAGGGAGAGACCGCCGAGCTGGCGCGGCGGGTTCGCGTCCACGAAGGCAGTGTGGGCGGTTACCAGGTCGTGGTGGCAAGGGAGACGGAGATACGCGAGCATTTCGCACGGCTCGAGGATGTCAGGACTGAGCTGGACCGCCTCGGCCAGGCGGCCTTCGCCGCCTCCGGCATCGAGCAGGAGAGGGCGCGGCTTCGGGAGGCCGTCGCCGTGCAGCACGAACGGCTGTCGAGCAAGGCCGATCAGCTACGAGACAGGATATCGCGGGATCTCGAGCCGAAAGTGCGGCGCATTCCGGGCATCGAGGAAGAGCTTCGTCTTCTGGCCCTCGGAGAAGATAAGCTGGCAGAGCTGACGGAGACGATTCAAGAGCGTCGTCGCGAGTCCGAGGAGACCGACGGCACGATCCGATACCTTCGTCAGGCCAACGAGGACTTGCGGACAGGTATGGAGGACACTCGAAAGAAGTTCGATATCCTGAACCAGGACGGTGGCGAGTGTCCTGTCTGTAAGCAACCCCTGGGCTCCGAAGGCAAGGAGCACCTGCGCCTCGAATACGAAGCAGAGGGCCGGGCCCGGAGAGCTAGCTACGATGAAAATGTCGAGGAGGAGCGCACGCTTGGCGCAAGGTACAAGGAGCTGGCGGGGCTGATCGTCCGGCTGGAAGCCGAGCGGGATACCAGGCAGCGCGGGGCCCAGAGCGCGGCTGCCACGCTCGAGCGCGATCTGGAGGACGCCCGGACGGCCCAAGGGGAGTTGCAGCCCGCGTTGGCCGACCTCCGCCAGATAGAGAGCGATATCGTGGAGCAACGCTTTGCCCGGGAGCGCGACAGGCTGTCGGAGTTGGAGGATGAGCTCGGTGCCCTGGCCTACGAGCCGGACGCGCACCGAACGTCCCAGCAGCAGGCCAGGGAGCTCGAACCCTATGACGAGCTGAACCGCAGGCTACTGGAGGCCCTGGACGCGCTGCCGGGGGAGCTCAAGACGCTGGATGACGTACAGCAGACGCTTGCGCGCCGCCGCGAAGAGGCCGCGAGCGACGAGACACGTCGAGTAGACCTGGCGCGGGAGATGGAGACGCTGCCGGGGCTCGAGTTGGAGATGGCCGGGACGCGGAAGGCCCTGAACGAGTTGGAGATACAAGAGAGGGACGCACGCGCGGAGGAGAAGTACCTGGCGGACCAACTCGTCAGGCTCTCCGAATTCGAGCAGGAGGTCCGCCTTCAGGAGAAGGAGCGGCGCGGCCTGGTGGAGCGGAAGAGCATCTACGACGTTCTTGCCGTGGCATTCGGCAAGAACGGAATCCAGGCCCTCATCATCGAGACGGCCATCCCCCAGCTCCAGGACGACGCCAACGAGCTGCTGGGACGCCTGACCGACAACCGCATGTTCCTTAAGCTCCAGCTTCAGGAGGGCAGACGCGAGAGGCGCATGGGGCTGCCGTCGGAGGAGCTCGAGATCAAGATCTCCGACGAGGTGGGCACCCGCAGCTACGAGACCTTCAGCGGCGGCGAGACGTTCCGCATCAACTTCGCGCTGCGCATCGCCCTGTCGAAGCTGCTGGCCCGCAGGTCGGGCGCGCCGCTGCCCATCCTGTTCATCGACGAAGGCTTCGGGACCCAGGACGCCAACGGACAGGAGAGGCTCAAGGAGGCCATCCAGTCCATCCAGTCCGACTTCCAGAAGATCATCGTAATCACCCACGTGGAGCAGGTCAAGGAGTCTTTCCCCGTCCGCATCGAGGTCATAAAGACCCCCGATGGCTCGACCTTCGTGGTGGTATGAGGGGAGGTAAAGAACCCATGCGAATCCTACATTTCAGCGATGTCCACATCGGCGTGGAGAACTATGGCCGGACCGACCCGGACACCGGCCTCTCCACGAGGCTGATCGACTTCCTCGATACCTTCGACGAGGTCGTCGACTATGCCCTGGACACCCGTGTGGACCTGGTGCTGTTCTGCGGCGACGCGTACAAGAGCCGCGATCCCAGTCAGACCCACCAGCGCGAGTTCGCTCGGCGCATCGCCCGGCTGTCCTCGGGTAACATCCCCGTGTTCCTCCTGGTGGGCAACCACGACATGCCATTCACCGCCGGCCGGGCCACCTCGCTGGACATATTCCGCACGCTCGACGTGAGCAGCGTCTACATCGGCGACAAGCTCGATACGTACCTCGTTCCCACCGCTGCCGGACCGTTGCAGATCGTGGCCCTACCCTGGATCAGGCGCAGCGTGTTCCTTACCCGGGAGGACACCCAGGGCATGACGCCCGAGGAGATCAACAAGGCCATTCAGACCGCTTTGACCGGCCTCATACGCTCCAAAGCCGAGGCGCTGGACCCGACGTTGCCGGCCATATTCGCGGGCCACGTCTCGGTGAGCGACGCCAAGACCAGCTCCGAGCAGTCGATGATGCTTGGCCGGGACCACGTGCTGCTCAGGAGCAACATCGCGCTGCCACAGTTCGACTACGTCGCCCTGGGCCACATCCACCGCCATCAGGAGATCGGGCATGGGCCTCGGATGGTGTACTCGGGCAGCCTTCAACGAATCGACTTCGGCGAGGAGAAGGACGACAAAGGGTTTTGTGTCATAGACCTGGACCCGGCCATGCCCCCTGGACAGAGGGTCACCGGCGTGGATTTTCGACAGGTAGACGCCAGGCGCTTTCTGACCATCTCGGTGGACATTCCGCGGGGCGACTCCGACCCTACGGCCACGGTCATACAGGCCATCGAGGGCGCCTACTTCGACGACGCCATCGTCAGGGTGCAGATCAGCGTCTCCGTCGAGCTGCAGGGCCACCTGCGCGACGCCGACATCCGAAGTGCCCTGAAAGGCGCGCATTACATAGCCGCCATTTCCAGAGAGGTGGTAGGGCAGGTACGGACCCGCCTTGGCCAGGCCTATTCACAGGAGTTGGACCCCCGCGAGGCGCTTCGACTCTACATGGCTAGTCGCGACGTGCCCGCCGACCGGGCCGAGGTGCTGCTGCAACACGTCGAAAGGCTCATGGAAGACGAGGCTTCGAGCTAGCTGCGATCGGTGCGGTCGATTCAACGTCCAGGTAATCGAGAAGGCGGAGGTGACAGCGTAGGCAGTAAACACGCCGCGTTGCGTGTCAAGTAACGTGTCAAGTAGCGCGAATTATATGCTCGGAATTATTCCACGAAGGGAGACGATATGGCCACTGTGAAGAAGAATCCCCAGAGTAGATTCGATGAAACGATCATCGAGAACGGCGAGCTGGAGAAGAAGCTGGAGGCATGGGACAGAGCTGAGGCGGACTACGTCGCGGCCGATGTCGGGAAGGTCAAGAAGGCGCGTGACGATGCGAAGAAAGAGGTCGTCACCCTGCTGTCTCTCGGAGAAACGGCCCAGACCTTCCGCGTCGGCGAGCACACGATCGATGTCTCGCCGCCAGGTGAGTCTACCACGCATAAGCGGACGCCGAATCACCGGGTCACCATCAAGCGCGTCGAGGATTAGCTATAGTGTGCGTGTTTTGCCGACTCATATGCGACGCAAACAAAGACCTTACAATCGACCATATCAAACCTCCAATTCCTCTGTCCCTATCACAATAGTTTCAAGGGTGACCGGATGCCTGGAGGATAGCCTGAAGTGTCTCTCGACCTCATGGACAAAGTGTGGGAGAACGAGTATTTCACCGGGCCGGAGACCGCAATCCTGATCCGGCTCGCCAAGCACGCGGACAAGCGCGGCGAGGGGGTGAGGCCGGGACTCGCACACCTGACCGCGACGACGAAATACAATCGGAGAACAGTCTTGCGGGTGCTCAAATTAGCCAAACGTGCCGGCATTCTGACGCAGGTCGGGATCTATCACAAGCACCCGCTTTATGCCATGTCGATCAGCGCCGTAATCGCCTTCAAGGGTGACAGAGAGTCACCCCGAACAGTGACAGAGAGTCACCCATCCGAAACTGTGGGGGTGACAGAGAGTCACCGAAGGGGTGACACACAGTCGCGGAAGGGTGACAGAGAGTCACCGACCATTGAACGCGCGCGTAAGGCCCCTGAAAGGCTCTTGAAAGGCCCTAAAGAAGAAGATAAGAGTATCCCAATACCGGATTGGCTTTTGACTCTCCGAGAGATTGAGGGATGGGCCACCAAGGGCGCGCCGCATGAGGACTCGTTACTCGCCTGGGCCGCCAAGAAGGGACACCCCAGTGACCAATTGGAGAGGGCGGCGGTTGCACTCGCCGGGGCGCAGTCGAAGACGTTGAAAGGCGGGTCGCGGTTGGACATGGCGTTCAAGGTCTACTTCAACAAGGGCTACGGCGAGCGCGGGGTCCAGCCGGGATTCTCCAACAATGGAGCGCGGCCGCAGGTGGGCCGGAAGAAGGCTCGCAGCGCCGAGGAATGGGACGCGAAGAAATGACCTGGGCAGAGAATTTCAGCGACGACAGCGTCACTTTGCAGGTCCGGCGATACCTCGGGATGCACTACGAGGACAAAGAGAGCAAAGCCGGGTCTCTCAGACAGATGATCACATGGGTGCAGGAAAACGGCACCGGCCAAGACCGCAAGGCTCTGTTGCGGATGCTCATGCCGCAGTTCGCTAACGGCGATCGCTACGACAGTGCCCCTCGAGAGGTCCAGCGCCGCGCGAATATCGAACAGTCCAAAATGGACTTCGACATCAATATTCCCGAGACGCTGGACCCGGAGATCCCGGTTGGGCCGGCTTGGCCGGACTTCGACACCGGCTATCACGAACTCTCCCAGGTCGGTCATGACGCTGTCCGGCAGTGGATGCACGGGCTCGGCCCGCCGATCTTGATCCTCGCTGGTGCTACGGGCGGCGGTAAGACGATGCTGGCCATCATGGCAGCCACCGAGCTCGACGCCGGCGGGGCCCGGGTGATCTATCGCCGTGAGCAGGACCTGGTGGCAGACATTCGGCGGCGCTCGCTGGGCGACAAGACCGACCAGGACGCGCTCAAGGAATATGGCTGGGCGCCATGGTTGATCCTCGACGAGTTCGGCGGCACGCGGGGGACTCCGTTGGCCGAGGAGACTCTGGACCAGCTTATCGACTATCGCTGGCGGGGCGCTGAGAGCGGCGTCTGCCGGACGCTGGCCACCACGAACCTGTTCGCCGCGGACCATGAAAAGAGGATCGCCTCCAGGATGGCTGACACGCGCTATGTCAAGGTTGTCGAGATGTTGGTGCCGGACTACCGCACGAAGGGGAAGGCATGAAGCCGTACTACGAGGATTCCGCCGTCACGATATTTCTGGGCGACTGCCGCGAGATTCTGCCGACGCTGGAGCCGGTGGACGCGGTGGTTACTGACCCTGTGTGGCCCAACGCCCCAGACGGCCTCTTCGACGACATCCCTGACCCGCAGGAACTATTCAGTTCCATGGTTCATCTGTTGAGAGCCGAACGATTGGTGGTGATATTACGAGGCGATTCAGACCCACGATTCTTGCTGTCGGTTCCCTCGAGCTGGCCATTTTTCAGAACTCAGATTCTCCCCTACGTGATGCCGGGATATATTGGGCGAAAGCTCGGCGGCGATGAAATTGCTTATTGTTTCGGAACGCCTATCCCAAGTAGGGAAGGCCAGCGGGTTATCCCTGGACACGCCCCAAAAGCCCAGCCCAACGGGAGAGCGGCAAACGGGCATCCCTGCAGCCGTGCTATTGCCCACATGTTGTTCCTGGTTCGTTGGTGGTCAGAAGCTAACGAGACTATCCTCGACCCGTTCATGGGCAGCGGCACCACGTTGCGAGCTGCCAAAGACCTGGGGCGCAAGGCCATTGGCATCGAGATCGAGGAACGCTACTGCGAGATCGCCGCCGAGCGGATGAGCCAAAGCGTGATGGAGATGGCCCCATGATCCGCACGCTCTACCGCCGCCTGCTGGCCTGGCTCTACGCCTGTCGCGTGGACGGGTGCGATGCGCCGATGGTGATCGTCCCGGTCTGCGGCCGGCACCTTCTCATGTGGCGGGACCACGTCAAGGCGATGCCAGTGCAGCCGATGGATCCGAAGGCGCGCGACCGGTCCCGGCGCCAGTGGGTGCGGGACGTGAACGAGCAGAAAAGGGGGAGATGATGGAAGCTAAAGCGATGGTGGCCTTGCTGGCGGCGGTGGTATGCGGCCCGTGCGACGGCGACGGCTGCGGTGCGTGCAACGATACCGGCCGCCGCTGGCCGGCGCTGCGGGAGCGGTGCCCGGGGGTCGTGGTAGCCGTGGATCAGTTCGGGCTAGAACTTGCTACTGAGATCGAACACTGGAATGACGTTTGCTGCGACGGTTCCAAGTGGCGCGACGTCGAGCCGAGGGTGGCGGCGTGGGAAATGTACAAACAGGGGAACCTCCATCGGGGTCTTCTTGGCACAACAGACCAGGTATGGCATCACGACAAATACGTTAGCCGTGAATTCCTTGTCCTTGCGGCCGCGATGGCCGAAGCTGGAATCGAGGTGACTGGCGACTACCGGGATGCGCGTCGAGCAGCGCCGCCACCGGGGACGGACTCGCCAGAGGCGGAAATCAGGAAGCTCAGGGGGTGACGGTGATGGGCAACAAAGATGATGACCTAATCATCGACATAGAACAGTACCTGAGCGGAGCACTGCCCATTGAGGAGCCGATACAGCCGTGGTCCATTGATGAGTGCAAGCATATGCAGGTTGTCTTAGATGACCAGGCCCACACGGTCATGTGTAGAAGTTGCGACAAGATACTCGACCCTTTTTGGTACCTCCAATTGCTGTCGCGAGAATGGAAGTCGCGGAGGTACTACGACCAGGCAGCCAAAGAGGCCGAAGTCAAACTCGAACAAGAGCGCGGGAACATCGCAGCAAAGGGTAAGGTGTGGGAGCAACCGAAGTCTGGTGTTGGCCGCGAGGCATGGGAAACCTTCACCATAGCGTACCACCCCGACAAACTGAGTTACATGTACCGGCGCGGTGCTGAATGGTATGGCGTCGGCGGCGAGCACTCTGCATATCATTACAGCGTGTCCTACGCGCGGCAACTAATTGCGGAGGGAGAGTCTGATGCCCAAAGCTGACATGACGCAGGCCGAGGCCATCGCGGCCCTCGACTCTTTCCGCAACGAGGAAGCGTTCCAGCAGTGGGTCATCAACGCGGCTGTTCAATTGGGATGGAATCGCGAGCTGATCTACCACACGCGGGATTCACGCAGGTCCACTAAGGGCTTCCCGGACTTGGTGCTCTGCCGCCCGCCCCGGCTGATATGGGCCGAGCTCAAGATGCCGGGCAAGAAACTGACCGAGGCGCAGACGTTCTGGGCGTGGGCGTTGAAAGAATCGGGGCAAGAGGTTTACGTCTGGCGACCGACCGACATGGATACCATTCTGGAGGTGCTGTCGTGAAAGTGACTCTCGAAGGCGACAAGTTGCAGTTTGGTTTCTCCGAACTGGTTGACGAACTCGATCTTGAGCAGAAGCGTGAACTTGCCAAGGCCCTCATTTGGGACAAGGAACTGTTCAACGAGTTCATTGATGCTCTAGCAGGCGATTCAGTGGTCTCGGAAAACTACAACAGTATGTCTACGACGCTCGACTCCGGCTAGTGGATATGCTGCCGGAGATGAGCCGCAACATCGTGCGCAGCCTGTTGCACGAGCTCGAAGGGGCAAAGGAAGATCGAAGGCGGCACAGCGCATGGGCCTACAAACTCTACCATGCCCGGCACGAGACCGAACAGCCTCAACTTCCTGAATACATCCACAACGGGTTCAAGTCGGATGAGGAAGTTGACGCGTACCTCGCCAACAGAACGGCGACGTCGTGAAACCTTGCCTATTAGACTCACCGGCTATAGTGGGTGGCCAGCCGCCTGACGGGTACCTGGCGTGGCATGAATGGGCCAAGGCGCAGTATCGTGGCGGTCTCCGGCAGCGCCGCTGCTCGACGTGTGGCAAGTGCCGATTCCCGCAGGAGAAATGTTGTACGGAGGTGGCGCTGTGAGCGATAAGACCGCGATTTCCTGGACCGACGCGACCTGGAATCCCGTCACGGGTTGTATCAAGGTCTCCGAGGGCTGCTACAACTGCTACGCTGAGGCGGTGACGCTTCGGTTCAAGCATGGCGGGCCGTTCGTGCCGGGGAACACTCCGGCATTGCACCCGGATCGTCTCGACCAGCCTACGCGCTGGAAGAAGCCAAGGCGCATCTTCGTCAATTCGATGTCGGACCTCTTCTGGGGTGAGATTCCAGAATCCTTTCTGCAACAGATATGGCAGGTGATGCTCGACAACCCACGGCATGCCTTCCAGGTGCTCACCAAGCGCCCCAGACCGGCGCAGAGGCTGATTAAGAGCCTGGGCCTAGAGATGGCCCCGCACATCTGGATCGGCGTCTCTGTGGAGAATCAGGCGTGGGCGGACCGGCGGATACCTCAGCTGCTAGCGATCCCCGCGCCGGTGCGATTCCTGAGCGTGGAGCCGATGCTGGGGCCGGTGGATTTACGCCTGTCTGACTGGTGGTGCCCGACATGCCAAGAACTCATACCCGGAAGGGAGGTAACATACTCTGAACGACATGATGAGCGTGCCGGTGGCTGCGAGGAGATTGTCGAGGACGGGCCCAATTGGGTCATCCTTGGCGCGGAGTCCGGCCCCGGTCGCCGTCCCTTCGAGCTCGACTGGGCGCGGACTGTGCGGGACCAGTGTGTAGCAGCCGGTGTGCCGTTCTTTTTTAAGCAAGGCCCCGGCGCGCGACCCGGCACGGAGCCTACCTTGGACGGCGTCGAGTGGCATGAGTTCCCGGAGGTGGCAGCGACGGCTCAGGGGGTGATGCTGTGACCATCCTACGAGACTGCCCGGAGCATCAACAGAGTCTTGTGATTCGAGATACCGTGATCGGATGTCCAGAGAAGGTTGGTGAGAAACCCATCCCGGATGAGGCATGGAACGATACGGCGTGCCAGGGTGGGTGCTGCGACTGTTGCTACGACAAGCACGAACCGGACCCCAAACCCGAACCGATTCTATGCGCCTACAGCATCCCCCTGCCGCCGGATCTCGAGATGCAGGCCGCTGGGATGCCGAGGCTGTGGGAGGAGGGATCGTGAGGCAGAAAATCGACCTCATAGAACTAAACGACGAGCTGTGGAAAGTATCTGTTAAAAAGAACCTCGAAGAGATGTGGTGGCGTGAGGACGGGACTGAAAGATACCTACCAGGCCTGTTCCAGGCTGGTTTTCAGATTGCCATCGAGGAGATCGCGGAGCGCCTTGGCATCAAGATTCGCATGGAGCCAGAGGCGTGACTGCAATCAAACCAACATTCGTGAAGGTAATAGCTGGATGGATGGCGCTCGGTGACGGATGGGCGGTGATCGCTCCCAGTCGCGAAGAGGCGCAGCGGAATTTCTACGAGGCGATACGCCGCCATACGAAGATCATGGCCCGCGTCCCCATGGAGCCAGAGGCGTGACCTTCGGGGGGAACATAGGAGGGTAACGTGAAACAGCCTTGGTACATTCGACTCGTGGAATTCTGCTTCCCGTATCTACGCCAAGAGCGTAGGGATCAAGAAGAGATGGCCAACCAGTCGGTGGAGGATCTGGTTTGGACCTATGACCACGGGATCAGTAACTGGGAAACACAGCCCAGGGGACATCAGATTCAAGGGTATGACCCATGGGACTGCGAGAACGTTCATCTCCCAGGCGATTGCCCTCTATGCGGGGCCGAGTGACCGCGCCGGGGTTCGGGTCTCGCCCACGCATCGCCGATCTCTTCTGTGGCGCTGGCGGAGTTGCGATGGGGCTGCACCGCGCTGGCTTCGAGGTGATCGGCTTCGACTTGGCCCCGATGCCGCGGTATCCGTTCGAGTTCCACCAACAGGACGCGCTCACCGTGGACCTGTCAGGCTTCGATGCAGTATGGGCCAGCCCGCCATGCCAGGCGTACTCGATCATGCACAACCTGCCTTGGCTCAGGGGGCGTGAATATCCCGAGCTGATTCTACCCGTCAGAGAGATGCTGGATAAGCTGGGGAAGCCCTACGCCATCGAGAACGTCATGGGAGCCCGGAAGGGGGCTAAGGGGCTTGCCAAGCGCGGCCTAGAGGCGCACGGGATGGAGGCAGGCTGGCTCTGCGGCGGCATGTTCGGTCTGCCCTTCTACCGGCACCGGCTGTTCGAGAGCAACTGGTTCTGGATGCAACCTGGGCATCCGAAGCACCAGGTCACTATTAGAAGCGGTCGATCGATGGCTGGACGTGCAAGGGACTTCGTTTTCAGTGATGCAGAGGATGCCCGCGGCACTCGCCAAGTCGGTGTCGGTCATTCCAAGGGATGGCGACTCGCAGCCGAGGCCATGGGCATCGACTGGATGAAGCGTGAGGAACTGACCCAGGCGATCCCGCCGGCCTATTCCGAGTACCTGGGCAAGGCGATGATCGAGGTGCTGAATCGCAACGCCGGGATCGGTCTCGGCGGCAAAGTGAACTGAGCGAAGGAGAGTATCTGAGATGATCCCATATGACGCTACGCCGGTGAAAGGCGAACGGTGTCCTGGTTCGGGGTGGCCACCAGACCGTGATTGGCGCTGCCTTGGTTGTCGCAAGGACATCCGGGTGAACCTTCGAGACCTAGTCCGCTACCATCGTTTTACAGGAGATGCCGCATGAACACAGCCCAGATGCAGCAACCGGAGCTAGACGCGGTGCTGGCGGGGGGATTTGAGGAGTTGCGGGAAAAGTGTGCAGGTAACCTCATTGTTACGAATAAAGTCGAGCGTAACTTTGCTAGCCAGACCACAGAAATGGGGCATGACAGAGCCTGCTGCCGCGGCCTTTTGTACGTGCCCGAGGTGCAAGACGGGCCGCTCGTCGAGGCGCTGTGGACTCACGACAAGATTCTGCCTGGAGACATCTTCGGTCCGGAAGGAACGGACGAAGAATGGGATGTATGGCTCATTCCTGAGAGTACGCCCGCTGTTCAGGGGACGGGAAGCAGCTTCGACCTGGCCCTGCGTCGAGCCGCCGTTGCCGCGATAGAAGCGAGAGGAGAGACGCCATGAGTGAAATTATTGTGAGGTTATGGCCACTATCTGCCCTACTTGTACTTCTTATGGTTCTGGTACTAGTAGCCCACGAGGTAAACTACCATGACTGACCCGCTGATGATGCCGTGTCCTGATCACCTGCCAGCAACCTCGATGTCCCTGGAGCAAAGGCTAGCCGTGCAGTGCGGTAGGTGTGAGGATGGCAAGGTGCGAGTCGTGAGCGTCCTGGCGGCGAAGACAGTTGCGTGTCCTGGGATGCCTATCGAAGTCGCACGACAGCGTCACGTTGAAGGAAAAGAATGCATCCCCTGCGGCGGCACCAGCTCTGTCCCGCGCTACGAGGGCCTGTGGCGGGCGTGTGAGGGGGTGCCGTACATGAACCATGGCTTCGATTTCGACACAATTTCCTGGCAACACGATACCTGCTGCGGCGGCACCCTCCGTGTCCTGGTGGGCGACGCCGAGGCCGCGATGGTGGTGGCCGATACACTAACTGAGTGGTCATGGCAAACGTCGCCGTCTGCGAAGAAGCCTTATCACTTTGCCGTGCGCCAAGGTTCCAGATGGATTAACGGAAGTGGCGATACAGCACGCGAGGCCATCCTCCGCGCTGCGGTGGAGATGGCCTCAGTTGACGCTGTCGAGTCATCAACGTGGCATCTGAGAGAGGGATGCACCGACCGTGGCCTCCAACAACAGGAAACCGTAATGTCTATAAGGACTACGAAACCCGGCAAAGATCGATGACCGCGCGCGGAGGCTGGACTTGTGTCGACTGCGGTGCCTGGTGCAGCTCGACCATCGAACATGTCTGCGGGGAGAAGCCCGTCGGCTGCGCTCTATGTGACGAGATCTTCGTCGACATACCGGCTTGGGCACGACATGCTAACGCCTATCACGGGGGCGCGATCCTGCACGGGGAAGTGCCAATGAATGTCCCCGAATCTGAGATTCTGGATTGGCAGCCTAGGCTTGTGTAGCGTGTAACTGACGGTCGGCTTGTAGCCATCACCATATCTGATGGGAAGGAGCTCGGAGACGATGACCACTGGTCGTGATAGGCAGATCAACAAGCGTGTCTCACGCCAGGTCCGTATCTGGCGTGTGCTCCGAATGAAGATGGAGGGCGGCACTGATCGGGAGATCCAGAAGCAACTGGAGAACGATCCGGAAGAGCCCATCAAGATTTCCCCGATGCAGGTGAACCGCGACTGGCACGCCGCGCTAGACGAGGTCTCGGAGGCCAACAAGCATCAGGTCCAGCGCCTACGAACCCTGATGGCCGTCCGCCTCGAGCGGTTGCTGATGACGCAGTGGACGAAGGCGACGAGCCCAGGCGCGCCCACCTCGGCCGTTGAAATGTGCCGGCGCCTGATTCATGATCAAACGGAGCTCTTCGGGCTGGCCCGGGAGATCGGTGACGAGGAGCGTCCACTCAACATCCAGGAGGCCCCGATAGATTATGGCAACCTCAGCGACGAAGACGTGGATACCCTCCTCGCTATCGCCGAGCGACAAGAAGCCTCTCGGGCCGTTGGAGGGAACGGCGCAGGGTCTGCTGAATCTTGAGCAACTCCGGCGCGAGAAGGGGCGCCGCGACGTCGTCTACTGGGGTGAGTGCCACTACTTCATCGAGGAGACCGAGAAGCCCATCGTCCTGGAGCCACACCAGAAGGCTGTCCTGCGATATGCCCTGCGCCGCAACGCCGAGGGGCGGCTGCCGTACAGCACCATCCTCTGGTCCCAGCCGAAGAAATCCGGTAAGACCGCGGTAGCCGGGATGATTGGCCGTTGGGCAGCCGAGACGTGGGGCCGGTTTGGCGAGATCCTCTGCGTCGGCAACGATGCGAAGCAGGCCCAGGAGCGTGCGTACAAGGCCGCCAGAGTCAGCATCGAGCTCACCCCCGGCTATCGACCTAACACCCAGACACTCCCCGAGCGATGGCATGTGCTCACCAAGGATTCCACCTGCCTGACGACCGGGACTGCCATGCGCGCCATCGCGACCGACTACAAGGGCGAGGCCGGCGCCAACCCGATTCTGGTGATCTGGACCGAGCTGTGGGGCTTTACCCACACCGCCGATCTGCGCTTCTGGGCTGAGATGGCGCCGTCGCCCACAAGACCAGACTCGATCCAGTGGATTGAGACCTACGCAGGCTACGAGGGCGAGAGCGAGCTGCTCTACGGCCTCTACGAGACAGCCGTCAAGGATGGCCGCCAACTGACGGCCGGTGAACTCGGCGACCTCTCGGCCTTCGCCGAGGCACCCAATGCGGACAGCCCGGTCCCTTGCTACGTCAATGACCGGGCCCGGACGTTCGCCTACTGGGATGATGGGATCCAGGCCCGGCGGATGCCCTGGCAGAGAGGGGAGGCGGGCAAGCGGTACTACGCGGCGGAGGCAGGGCGTCAGACTGAGAGCCAGATGGATCGGCTCCACGGGAATCTCTGGGTGTCGGCCGAGTCAAGCTTCATCCCGATCGAGTGGTGGGATGCGGCTATCGCCCCTGCAGAGCCTCTGCCGCAGGGGGACAAGACGCCCCTGGTGCTGGCCCTGGACGCCGGCGTCACGGGCGACTGCTTCGGGCTGGTCGGCCTCACCCGGGATCCCGCACAGACGGACCCTCCGGGCCTGATCATCCGGATGGTCCACAAGTGGGTCCCCCCGCCCGGTGGCGCGCTGGACTTCGACGGTCCCGAGCGCATGGTCCGGGATCTCTGCGCCCGGTACAACGTGATCGAGGTGGCCTACGACCCGTACCAGCTCCACCACTTCGCCACGCGGCTGCAAAATGAAGGCGTCGCCTGGTTCCGCTCCTACAGCCAGGGAGAAGAGCGGATGCGCGGCGACAAGGGCCTGTACGACCTGATCGCCCACCGCCGGATCAAGCACGATGGTAACCTGGACCTGCGCGAGCACCTGACCAACGCGAACGCTCGGCAGTCGTCGAAGGAGGACACGAAGCTGAGGATCGTGAAGAAGAGCGACAGCAGGAAG
>SDBU01004986.1_pt1 | contig 16057 bp, 18 predicted proteins | sample 2277071 | NCBI WGS metagenome assembly SDBU01 (sample SAMN10397929, study PRJNA504765) | marine sediment metagenome | isolation source: marine sediment core GS08_GC12, 126 cmbsf | place: Arctic Ocean: Gakkel Ridge, Loki's castle | collected 2008
CCCAAACCCTCCCCCTAATATTGCCCTCATCCAAAATTGAAATCAATTGGGAGGGGTTTAAATCCCCTTCCAATTGTTCCGTTTTCCGTTTTCCATGTTCCGTTTTCCGTTTTTAAGATTGCATTTAAAGACAAACGAACAGCGGATAAAAAGGGAGGTATTATGCAAACTCAACCATCAGCACCCAAACCCAAGAAAAACATTCTTGTCTTTGTGATAGCTATCCCGGCTGGCCTTATACTCATAGGGATTTTTTGGCTGGTTATTAGCCTGATATTTAGTTCAGTATATAAATCCCCGGAGACCCAAGAGGTAAGAACACCACCTCCGCTGCCGAAGCGCAAAGCATACCACGTGAATATATACGTCCAATCTAATGTAGACGGAGCAGAGGTTTATCTAACCGGAGAAAGCGAAAGTGGAGAAAGGGTAGAAAAAAAAGATGTAACAAAAAGCACGGATTTTAAAGCGAGCTTTTTTAAGATTAGACCAGGAAAGTATGAAATCCGGATGACGAAAGCAGGATACGAAGAAGCTGTGAAACAAGTTGGAATCACAGGTGAGAGGTTTACTGAAAACATCAAGATGGAGTTATCGAAGTAATTGGGTAATTTCCCAATTACCATAACCAAAAGTGAGGAAAATCTTATGGTTCGTATAGGTGTTGTTGGTGTTGGAGGGATGGGGCGCGGTCATTGCAATTCCCTCCCCAACGTCGAAAATTGTGAATTTGTCGCAGTCTCCGATGTACGACTCGAAGCCGCGAAAGAAGTCGCGGAGCAATTTGGTATCAAGGCTTTCAGCGATTACCGCGAGATGTTTGAGCATGTGGACGGAATTGTCGTCGCTACGCCGCCCGACGCACATCGTGAGGTTGTGGTCGCGGCGGCGGAGGGAGGAATCCATTCGTTTTGCGAAAAACCTGTTTCTCGAACACTTGCGGACGCGAATGCTATGATTGATGCAACAGACAAAGCAAACGTGAAATTTATGGTCGGTCAGGTATTGCGCTTCTATCCAGTGCATGTAGCAGGTAAAGAGGCGGTTGATGCTGGCGAGATAGGCGATGTCGTTTATATTGAAACGGATTATACTGGTCGATATAACGCACCGCGTACCCGCCCTAGCAGTTGGTATGGCACCATGGGTGGGTTGCTGGAAAACGGCATTCACAAATCCGATTTGATAAATTGGTTTGGCGGAACGGCACAAACTGTCGCCTCAGAGGTTGGTAGCTTCTCCGGACATGAGGATTGGGAAGATTATTCCGTATCGTTAATCCGGTACCAATCGGGCACTGTTGGTATTTTGCGCTGGGGGGGGTTCATGGGCGCTCGGGGCACGAATGAAACTTTCATCGACGGCTCCAAAGGTTCACTTAGATTGGATATGTCTTCGGGAAAAGCGTATCGTAAGCTGATTGGCGAATCGGAATGGACGGAACGCGCCCCTGAATCGCAGAAACCAGGCGGTGTCGTCGGCGAACTTACCCATTTTGTGGATTGCATCCGCGAGGATAAAATACCTTTGGTCGATGGTCAAGCGGGACGCCATGCTATTGAAGTTGTAATAGCTAGTTATCGTTCAGCCAAAGAAAAAGCAAAAGTCGTTTTGCCGATTACAGATTGAGGAGGAATACCCGAAATGTAAGTTCTGGCAAAACAAGCTTCTAAAAAACACCGCTTATATTAAGAAATCGTGCAAATAAACTGAGTTTCTCCGAGAAACTCGGTTTATCTTCATGACTTTGCACTTCTTTTTGACATGAGCCTAGAAATACAGGCTGTTTTTTGCAGAGGAATACATGATTAAAGCTATTCTGCTTGTTCCGATGTTAGATAATGATGGCAATCCATTTCCGGAAGAAATGTTTCTTGAAGTAGAAGAACGTCTCCTGATAGAATTTGGAGGTTGGACCTTTGCCGGTGTTGTAAAGGGAGCGTGGCTTCACGAGAACAGGATTTATCAAGACAAATGTCGTCGATATGAAGTCGCGCTCTCAGAAGAAATACGCCAGAAACTTCGAGAAATTGCTCAATGGATAAAACGAAGATTTGAACAAGAAGCCGTGTATCTTGAATGGCACACAGCAACTCAGGTCGAAATTATCTAAAATTGGATGGAAAGGAACTTAATCAATGGGAACACAGATTAACCAGGAAGAGATTCCTCAAGAGCTTCAAGAATTCTATGCTAAAGCACATGAACTATGTCAAAAAAATGTCCATTACACAGAGTTTAGTAACACATTTTTCCGGCAAGACTCAGAACTGATGAAGCTCTTCAAGACGAAAAAGGAGAGAGAAGCTTTCCTTAAATCGTCGCTTTATCATGCACTTCAGGATATGAAAGAAGCTCTTTTTGCTCAACAAGAACTTGATGATACAATTAGTATTCGCTTCCCCAAGAAAATATATAGCAGGCTGAAAGTTTATGCAAAACAGAAAGATATACAGACAAGCGTCCTTATCAATGAGCTATTGGTAGAAGGATTGGTACGTCGTGGTGCTTTATAAAATTAATCAGGATGACTTATATAGAAATACAGGCTGTTTTTTGCAACGGGGAAGATGAAAGGATGCCATTCAAAAAGAGACTCGTATGGGGCGAACTTTCCTGTATGGAAGTAGAAAGGAATGATGCCATGAATTCATTGGTCTTAGCTGTGCTTATGATGGTAGGATATTTTGTGGCTTACCATACGTATGGAAAGTTTTTAGCTCGCAAAATCTTTAAACTGAACCCTGAAGCTGTTTGCCCAAGCACCGCACTTCAGGACAACCATGATTTTGTTCCCACCAAAAAAGAAATTCTCTTTGGACATCACTTTACTTCAATTGCAGGCTTGGGTCCCATCGTCGGACCGGCCATCGCGATTATCTGGGGATGGGTGCCGGCTGTACTTTGGGTGTTTTTCGGCTCCATCTTTTTCGGAGCTGTCCATGATTTTGGCGCCCTGGTGATTTCCCTGAGAGCCGATGGCAGGTCCATAGGAGATTTGGCAGCCGATATCATCAATAAGAGGGTTCGAACTCTCTTTCTGTTAATCATCTTCTTTGGACTCTGGATAGTGATAGCTGTTTTTGCCTTATCCAAACAGTGTGACACTGAAACCAGTTCCCTTTTTATTGGTTATGGCAGTATGCTGATGGAAGGTACTCTGGCGACCCTGGTTATTGTTGCGGTTGCTGCAGGAATTGGTATAGGACTGGCTGGCAAAGGAGGAGAGATTTTAAGAGGTGCAGACGCTTTTAATCATCATTATGCAAGTTGGGGGGCTGCTGCAGGTTTGGGCTCCAAGCTGGGAGCATTTGTCACAGGTTCGGCTAACATGATTCAGAGCTATGGTATCCCTGTCAAAATAGCACTGGCAGTAATGTCTGTTTTTATTGTTTCCTTTGCGGCCACAACAGTTGATACAGCCACCCGTATCCAGCGCTATGTCGTAGTGGAGTTGAGCAATGCTTGTAATTTCAAGCTATTGTCAAGGCGACAGGCGGGGACCATTTTCGCAGTTATTACCGCCGGGATTCTAGCTTTTTATGACGGCAGCGGTAAGGGTGCTATGAAGCTATGGCCCCTGTTTGGGTCCATTAATCAACTCCTGGCCGGTCTTGCTCTGCTAGTAGCCACCATCTATCTGGCGCGCCGCAAGGTCAACATCGCGTATACCGGAATTCCCATGGTCTTTATGATTATCATTACTGGATGGGCCATGGTTCTCAACATTCGGAATTTCTATAATGATTCGAACTGGCTTCTTTTTGTTATTGGACTAGCTGTATTTGTCCTAGAAATTTGGATGATTATCGAAAGCGTGATAGTGTTGAAAACAGTTTATGACAAGGAAACAGACCTACCGGAGACAGTGACCTGAGATGCTGCCCTGTCGATGTTTTGGGAGATTAATAAGAGATAGTGAGGTGAATTACTGTGTATAAAACTATTCAAGGAATTTATCAGGATGGTGTTATCATCCCCACGGAACCGATAGAGATAAATGGAAATGCTCAAATATTAATAACTGTTTATAGTGAATCCGACGAAACATCTTTGCAAAAGCTTTCCACCCAAGAACTCCTCAGATTAGCTGAAGTCAGAGCCGAAAAACTAAAAAATTTAGGCATGTCGCGTGATATAGCGGTTAAACAACTCAGAGAACTGATTGAGGAAATTCGACAGGATGCCATCTCAAGAGGAGTAGCGGTTGAAGATAATGAGATTACGGAATGACAAAGGAAAAATGGCGTGTTGTATTTAATTCAAATATATTTGTGGCAGGTCTGCTTTCTAAAAATCAGACTAGTCCAAACAAAGAATTGATTGATAGGTGGCTCGCAGAACAATTTATTTTACTAACGTCACAAGTTTTAATGGTGGAGATAATAGGAAAGCTGGAAGAGCGTGGTATTGATAGAATCACAATTCTTGATTTAATTTCAAGACTAAATCTTACTGCAGAAAAGATCGAAATAGCTTCATCCGATGTGCTTCCTGTAATCAGTGCCGACCCTGATGATGACCATGTTCTTGCATGTGCTGTTGTGGGACGTGCTGATTATATTCTCACTTATGACTCTCATTTTGATGTTTTAGGTGGTACATACAAAGGAATTCAGATTGTCGAGCCTATCCCCTTTTTGTTTCGTTTGCGCCTATATCTGGGGGAAATAGAATATCCCTGATATAACTTAATGTGGAATCAGGGTACTTAGAGCAATGAAATATCAAGATCTACTATCCCAATCCTCCAATGAATATTGCCGCTTAATAGCCTACCGAAATAATCTGCACATTCCCACCTCTGATGTAGAATTGCGGAGCCTCCTATTGTCGAAATTCACCGATGAGACTTTTCTGAAAAATGTTGTGAATAGATTGAGTCGATATGAACGGACAGCGCTGAAAATACTGATGCTTTCGTGTGGGGATAAGGGAATACCCTTTGAGCAGTTCAATAACAAAATTAAGAACTTGAGTATCCCAAACCGCGACGGCGGTCAGATTTTGCGCGCACTCACAGAATCTGGAATTGCGGTAATCGTATCCACTGAATATTTGAAACATCGGTACCTTATTCCCGAGGATGTGCGAGCAATTGTGATGCGTGTGTTTATGGAGGAGATAAACAAGGAACTGCAATCGCCATCAAGCGAGCCACAGTCGGTGCGGAACGACGGGTGGGCGTTGATTCGTGACACCTTTTCGTTTCTGTCATATTTGCAACGCAATAAGGTAAAAATAACTCAGCATGACGTCATTTATAAACGAACGCAAACTAAGATAATTAAACAGTTTGAAATTGCAGACGATATAACAAAAATACTCAATGACATAAATCCCAAACATGAATGGTCTGACCGATTGAGGTTTATATTCTTGTTTTGCGAAGACACAGGTCTTATCGCTACTGATGGCTATTTCGCAGATTGCACACATACTGTCAAGAAATGGACTGCAAAAGCAGATGCGGACAAACTGCGGGATATCTACGATTACTGGTATCGCAATGCTCCGGCAATAGAATCACACTCCGCAGCCGCATTATCCTTGCTCACCATACTGTATCCCGGCCGGTGGGCACTGGTGTCTTCGTTGCAACAATATATCAGCAAATTTACCACAGAACACATTTGGCCTGAGATGCTGTTCTCACGGTTAGAATGCTCGGTTTTTAATATCCTCACATATCTGGGTATTTTGTCGTTTGCGATTATGGATACCGATATTGCTATTCAAGTGACGGATTTGGGACGAAATATTCTAACAGGCGAGGCTATTGTACCTCAAGGAACGGAACACGCTTTCATCATTCAGCCGAACTACGAAATTTTGGCTTCGAGTTATCTCGAACCTGAAATACGGTGGAATTTGGAAAAAATTGCGGAGTTACACAAGGCTGGTCAGATGAATACATATAAACTGACAAAAAAATCCATTTATGAAGCCCTCAAAACAGGAATGACAGCACCCCAAATACTCGATTTTCTGCGAAATAACTCCAAGACTGAGCTACCACAGAATGTGGAATACGCCATCGTGGAGTGGACAAAACTCTATGGACGCATACACTTTATGGAGTCGTTTTTACTGCGTTGCTACGATGAAGCTCTCGCCCAAGAACTCAAAGTATCCAAGCGGATTGGCAAGTTCATTCTTGGTGAATTAACACCAAAGGATTTGGTCATTGCGAAAAAAGATTATGAGCAGTTGGTAAAGTTACTAGAGGAAGAAGGATATATGCCGAGAGCAGGGGTTGTGAGCTTGGAGGCGAAGGGGCAAAAGGGCTAGAGGGCAAGGGGGGAAAAAAACGGAAAGCCAGACAACAGGAAAGCCTGCAAAAGAAAGGCCTGCCCTTGAGCGAAGCGAAAGGTTGCATAGTGATAAGTCTAAATAGAAAAGACAACGTTTAACAAAACGAAAATGGGAAAAATAGAACTTTGCATAGAGAATAAACTGTTTTTTTCTGGCTTTCTGGCCTTCCGGCTTTCTGGAGTTTGCCCTCTTACCCGCGAAAATACACCATATCTTTCACATGCGGTAGCGCTGTTTCGTATTCGATTAAACCCGCCGTAAACAATTCTTTCAGCGAGTAATCCAATGTTTGCATCCCGTACATTCGTCCCGTCTGAATGTATGAATATATCTGCGCGTTTTTGCCACTGCGGATGGCGGTGCTGATAGCAGACGTCATCATCATCACTTCTGTTGCGAGGATTTGTCCCTTCCCATCGGCGCGAGGCAGCAGTGTTTGCGCAATGATGCCTTGCAGACATAAAGACAATTGCGCGTGTACTTGTTGCTGTTGCATTGCTGGGAAAACATCGATGATACGGTCTACTGTCTGACACGCGTCGATAGTGTGTAGCGTCGCCAACACGAGATGCCCGGTCTCCGACGCGGTGATGGCTGTTTTTATAGTATCCGCATCCCGCATCTCACCGATTAAAATGACATCGGGCGTCTGGCGTAGCACACGTCTGAGAGCTTCGGCAAAAGAGTAAGTGTCAGTATGTACCTCCCGTTGTTCCACGATGCTCTGCTTGTTCGTATGAACATATTCGATTGGGTCCTCGATGGTGATAACATGACACGCGCGCTCAATGTTGATAATGTCAATCAGGGCGGCTAACGTTGTGGATTTGCCGCTACCCGACGGACCAGTAATCAACACTAATCCCCGCCGTTTGCGCGCCAAGTCCCGCACAGCTTCTGGCAAACCCAAATCCTCAAAGCGCGGAATATCCATCGACAGATATCGAATCGCCGCCGCTACGCTATTTTTTTGATAATGCACATTCACCCGAAATCGCCCCAGATGCGGCACCGTCGTTGAGAAATCCAATTCCCACTCCTGTTCAAACTTCTCAATCTGCTCTGCGTTCATTAGTGAATATACCAGATTTTTAGTATATTCTTCGGTGAGTCTTTCACCTTCAATCGGGATTAATTCTCCTCCAACCCGCAAAATCGGCGGTGCATCCACCGCAAGGATTAAATCCGAAGCCATCCTCTCAACAACTATTTGCAGTAACTTATGAATTTCCATCAACATTTCCCTTTAATATCATGAAAAAAGGCAAAGATGGTATATCCTTGCCCTTGATGTTTGTGCAATTCAATGCTATGATATTGCATGTCTGTCCAATACCTCTTGAGGCGTTAGCACATTTGGCAACTAAATATCCTCGCCGACTTCCCACTCCTCATATTTCACCTTTCGGCTCGCTTCCGCATACAACTTCTCCCAGAGAGCGTCCTCTTCTTCCTCAGACAAAGCAGCATATTCGTCTACCGTAAGAAAGGCAAAGAAGGGTTCATCGCCTTTAATTCCGGCATCTTTAAGCCTGTTCCCCATCGTACTTTTCCTCATCCTTCGCTTCCTCGTTTATCTCGGGATGTTCCACCAGTTTTGATGTTTAGAATAGCATATTTCTTGCGTCATGTCAACGAAATCTTTTCTTTGATTTTTACCATTTGGGTATGCCATACTCCGCGTCCGTAATCCATACAGTTTGCCCATTTTCCCCCTTGCCTTCTTGCCCTTTCGCCCTATGCATTGACGTACTCCCAAGTCTAAAGAGCTTGGGATTCTGGTGTCAAACAGCAACTGCCGTCGTAGACGGTCTTACATCGCCTAACCCAAGAGTTGACGCCCCAACTCTGTGAATGTTTTTTGCGGCGTTTAAATCTCTATCTAAAAGGGTATCACAACTTTGGGTAGTTCCGTAAGCCCAGCGAAGCGCCAGGCGTCGGTGAGCGAAGCGAACATACCCATGTTCGGTCTTTCAATTCAAGGTTCTCCTTAACCAAACCGCATTCAAAACAGGTCTTTGAACTCGGAAAAAATCGGTCAATGAAAATGACTTTCTTATTTCGCATAGAGGCGTAGTATTCAGCGATTCTGAGGAAATCTGCAAATCCTAAATCGCTAATCTTACGTCCCCAAAGGCGTTTCATTCCTTCTAAGTTCAAATCCTCAAAACAGAGGACATCGTATTCGTTGGTGAGACGATTCGCTAATTTGAAATGGAAATCGTGACGTTGATTGGCAATTTTCTTGTGCTTGCGAGCAAGGTTTAGTCTTGCTTTTTCTCGGTTGTTGCTTCTTTTTTGTTTTGTGGAATGAGACTTAGACGCTTTGCGAACTTCATTGATAGAACATTTGAAAAACTCAGGAGATTCTATTTGTGTACCATCACTAACCGTTAAGAAAGTTTTCAATCCAAAGTCGAATCCTGCCGTTTCACCAGTCATGTTCGCTTTGCTCACCGACGCCTGGCGCTTCGCTGGGCTTACGGAACTACAATTCGTCGGAAAACTCGGTGTGGTCAGTGACAACGAAAATATAGATATCTCCGAATGGGTCGCGTTTTACGGTGACGGTCTTAATGTTGCCCTCTATTTCTCTGCTCTTGAAAAACTTATAGTGGTAATCGCCTATTCTAATCTGGTTTCCGTAGAAACCGTATCCCGTCTGTTTAAGCGTGAAACTCTTGTAGATTTTCCGAGACTTAAACTTCGGAGGTCTTTTGTTGTGCTTATCGAAAAACAGTTTATAGCCCCTGTCGATTCTTTCAACTACATCTTGAATCGCTTGGGAATTAAGGTTTCTCCAATGCGAAAATCTCGGTAATTTCTTCAGTTTGGTGATGTGAACCTTAATGCAGTTCGCAGTTAGGTATTTCCCATATAGTTTGTAGTATCGTCTACCCAAAGCGATACAGTGATTATAGATTTCAGAGGCGATTTCGATTTGTGAGAAGATCTGTTTATTTCGCTTGGAATTGTAGAGTTTAAACGAATAGGTTTTCATCGGGTTTTCTCCTTCCAAGCATCTCTGAGAATATCCGACATAGCCTTACCCGTTTTTTCTGATTCAGTTTTAAGCCGTTTTGCATCGTCTTGTGTTAGATACATAACGATGCGAACTTCACGCTTTTGACCTTCTTTCTTCGGACGTGCCATAATTCAAACCCCTTTTAGCGTATTTTAATATATTTATTATACACTTAAATCCGAAGAAAGTCAAGGTTAAAATGTGCTGAAGCGAACGAGAAGCCCTTATATCCCAAATCTAAAGAATTGGGTTTTACGGGCTTGCCTCATAAAATGAACATAACCTTTCTTTGATTTTGTGCATCTAATATATCAAACATCGTCTTTTTGAAGGGGAGGATAAATTTGCGATTAGATGATGAAATACTTGTCAGTCGTTGTCTTGGGGGTGACCAGGCGTCGTTCACTTTTCTCGTTAACAGGTACAAGGAAATGGTACACGCTTATGCCTATCATAGGGTAGGTAATTATCAAGAAGCGCAGGACATAGCCCAGGAAGTGTTCGTAAAAGCCTACAGTAAACTTGGGCAATTGAAGTCGCCGCATAAGTTTCAAAGCTGGCTTTACACCATTGTTTCCAATGAATGCAAGATGTGGCTTCGCAAACATTCAAAGGAACGCGAGCAAAAAATGTATTTGGAAGATGCACCCGCAGGTGAGTTGACTGAACTTGCTATGCGCGCTCATAGCGACGAAGAGATGAAATTTACGGTCAAAAACGCGATGGAAACGTTGCCTGCTGATAATCAGCTCGCGCTGTCGCTTTATTATATGAGCGACTTATCTGTCAAGGAAGTAGCCAATTTCATGGGCATTTCGCCAAACACGGTCAAGGGTAAACTACATCGCGCCAGAAAACAATTAGGAGAAAGGTTAGAGAATATGTTAGGACAACAATTAGAACTGGAAAAACTGAAATCGGGATTTATCTTTGCGGTGGTGGATTCCATCAAGAATTTACCGATACCATCCGCGCCGAAACCGTCCTCCGTCAAATGGACGCCGATTCCGATTCCGATTGTAACGGCATTGCTGATTGGTATAATCGGATTTGGGCTTTCTTCTGGTGGAGGTATTTCGTCGGATATACCTCCTTTTGAATCTCCATCATTTGAGGTATCCCTGCTTTCCACTTTTGATGAGCGGGAAGTTTTGAGTATGAATAGTGCTAGGAAAAATAAGTTTCCTGCATCTAAGAATACTGAAAACAGAATTTCCGCACAAAATATTGAATCCCCTTCTAGCTTCACTGGAAACATTCCAGATAAACCGATGCAGGTAATCGGCAATGGCAGAGTCGATGGTGTGGCAGTCTCACCAGACGGCGCTTTACTTGCTGTGCAAACACCACTTGGCATTGAACTTAGTGATGTCGAGAGAAAGACCAAGCCCATCTTATTAGAAGCGTCCGGAGTTGATGATATTGCTTTTAGCGCCGATGGTAAATTTCTGGTGGGACATCGTAAAAGTGAGATTTTAGTATGGGATATACAGGCTCAAAATCTGCTGAAAACACATCAATTCTACACGAGACACATTCTTGGTATGGCGCTTCATCCTGCATCGTCGGAAGTAGCTGTTGCACTCAGTGGTGAAGTAAGTATAATAAATCTCGTCTCTGGTGATAGGATACATTCATTTGAGTGGGCTACAGATAGACGTAAAGTCTCAATGCAATATAGCCCTGATGCACAGCAATTGTTCATCTTGGAATCTAGCGATGCAAGCGGTAAGCCTGACCGAATAATTGTATTCGACCCACACAGCGGAGAGACCATCTATACGATTTCAACCCCAAGTGGTATGAGTGCTACCTACAGCCCAAGTGATATGAGTGCTGCCTACAGCCCAGATAATCGCTGGCTAGCGGTTCGCGCATGGGTGGACCGACGCATTGAAGTCCGAGACACTATGAATTGGAAGGTGAAGCACGTATTCGAAATGCGTGGCAGCAGCGGACAGTCTCAACCGATTGCGTTTTCACCAGATGGTCATTATATTGCGTTGGGAGACGTTGTGTGGGATTTTCAGACCAAAGAACTTATCCGTGACGGTTGGTATTCACCCTATTGTCAATGGCTAGATAATACGCGATTGCTCGCTGGAGATTGGAAATCACTCCAAATTTTGGATATGACAAATTACCAGCCGCCACAGCAGATTGCAGAATATACAGGCGTGCTATGGAGCGCATACTTTTTGCATGATAAGTATATATTGACCAACGCGAATGGCCTGTCACTTTGGGATGCTGAAACAGGACATAAGCTGGAAACAGGTATTTGTCAAGGTAACTTCTGGCCTAAATTTGCGGCTGTAAGTCATGCTAATCCTTACGTAGCGATTCCATACAATAGAGGAAGATATGTACAGGTCTGGGATGCTGTCAAACGTGAGGTCATACGGCATATACCTTACGATGGTAAAGAACCGCATTCTCTGGCATTCAGTCCAGATGGAAAATGGTTAGCAGTAGGCGAAAATTCCTATATGGCGAAAGTATGGAATATAAGTACAGGGGAAAAATTACATCAATTTCTGAATGCTGAAGGATTATCCGCAAACCGCATAATAATGAAATTCAAGCAGTGGCGCCGTCAACATAAAAACCCGACAAAAGTACGCGCGTTAGCTTTCACTCCAGATGGTCGGTATCTTGCTTGTGCCAGCGGAGATGAAAACATCTGGATTTGGAATACACAAACAGGGAAGCTCGTGCATCGCTTAGCTGTTCCTATCGAACAACCTTTATTCAATAAAGGCGATACCCATCCTCACACGATGTTCTTGCAGTTCAGTCCAGACGTCAAAAGGCTATTTGCAGGTCTGGCAGAAAGTCGTGTAGATGTCTGGGACGTAGCGAGTGGTAAACTGATTAAAAGCGTTACAACTCATTATTCATCTAGCACACCGGATTTCGTTTATCCCATCCCACTTGCATTCAACCCCAATGCGACATTGATGGCGGTAGGGATAAGAGATTCCACCGTTGAGGTCATTGATACAGACACTTGGCAAAGCGTTGCTGAACTTAAAGGGCATGGTGACTACATTAGTTCAGTGGACTTCAGCAGCGATGGAACAAAACTTTTGACAGCCTCCGGTAATGGAACAATGCGAGTATGGAAAATTACAGAAATGCGAAGTACGAGCATCCGTTAATTATCAGAAATGTTATACCTGTGGCAACTGCGATGGAGGCGCTGGCGCCTCCTTTACAGTTTTATCTCGTGTGATAAACTTCAACACTTTATATAGAATAAACAACGATATGATTATCCAGATAATGCCCCACACATAGTACGGAATGCCTGTAATCTCCTGAAGCGCATGCGCGTCGCTGCCTGTTCGCTGGGCGTCACCGAAACGCATAATATCGTCGCGAATATCGAATATTGCGTAACAGCAAGAAACTGTAGCGATAAATTTCACGAAAATACCTCTGATAATATGCGGCGCTAGCAGACCAACTAGCCCGAACACTGCGATAGCAATCACACAAAAGAAAATAGTGAACCCATCACGCGCAAATAGGATGGTCTCAATAATTAAGCCGACGCCTATTACTAAAGGCAACGCGGGCATCACCCGCGTATGCGCAAGCAACAGGAAAATACTGCCAATGACGAGAGAGCCTATATACCCCGCGGAGGCGATGAAAAACTGTCTCCATTTCGGAATTCCTTGTCCCACAGGTGTCCGAAAGTAGTATTGTGTGACGCCCCCTTGCCGGGGATTTACTTCAATTTTTTTGACCTTCCCTCCCAACGTCATCGCAGTAAGAGCATGCCCAGTCTCGTGCATCACGACTGTAAATAATTTCACCGGATAAATTACCAGTGTGTTCCATGCAACCCACGTGATAATTACGAATACAGTAACTATAGCTAATGGAAAATAGCGATTGTTTTGGATGTCCATATCAGATACTCCTTCCTTCTCGAACAAAAATGAAAACATGAAAACATGAAAAAACACTAGCTTGTCGTGTTTTCTTGTCCTCTTGTTTTCCTGTTTTCTTATCTTAGCTCTTCGCTCTTTGTACTCCTGCCTCTCCGACCAACATATCGAATTCCATCCGGCGTGATTAGATATTTGATGACATCTGGCAAAATACGCTGATGAAACACATAAACTGTATTGCCCTCAGGTGTATAGTCAATATCTCGTTTATACATGAACATATCCATCACACTGACAAGAACCGCTGGTATGCCGTTCAGATGATTCGCTTTACTCTTTGCCATGTTCCGTGCCATTTGAGGATTCGTCGTCATCCAGATAGCCTTTTTCTTGCGAAAGCCTTTTTCGAGAATTTTTTCCGCACTCCACGATGTTGTTCCGTGCCACAATACCACATAACGCTTTCCAGTCGGATATTTTTGTGGTACTTGAGCGCCATGCTGCTCCGCAAACTGGTACAAAAAAACTGGGTCGGTTTGACCATGAAATCGGTATTTGTATTCGACCGTCAGCAACGTCATATCCCAATCTTCCACATTTGACATCACATGCTCAGTCGCCGCATTCACGTTGAGCCACCGGGGTTTATATCGTTGACTTGGCGGAAGTTCATTTATAAAATTATCCATTGATAAATCACCTACTTTTATAATTGTAGTGCTAACTACAACGAGATTTTACTCACCTTTAGACGCGAAGGCACAAAGAGTAGAGGACAAAGAGGCAAGAGTTAATACCGATTTAGGTTTGACGTTTCCTATTTTGAGCGATGTGCCATCTGGAAGATTGCTCTCGAACTCAATTCTCACGATTAGGTAATCTCCCATGACAGGATTCTGGGAACGAGCAAGCCTAAACCAGTATCAGGGACGGACAAGTGATTTTCCCTCCTTTAGCTTCTCCCTTTGAAAAGCTTATCTTTACCCACAAGTCCAAAAAGCCTTGTGAGAGTTGAAGCTATTTACTCCCCCTTTGAAAAGGGGGGTAGGGGGGATTTGTTTAGGGGGGGATTTTTGAGAAATCCTTCGCGTTCCAGCTCTTCCATGACTGTCTTATAGATTACTTCCATTACAGAATCAAGCTCTTGGAATATCTGCAAGTTATTAAACCGCAGTACGCATAATCCTTGTCCGGTCAAATACGCATCCCGACGTTTATCCTCCTCAAGATGCTTTTCTTCCAAATGCTGTGCCCCGTCCACTTCCACAACCAGTTTCACCTTGGGTGCATAGAAATCCACGATGTAATTTCCTATCGGTTTCTGTCGATAGAATTGGACACCTAATATCTGCTTTCTGCGTAGCCGCGACCATAATAGTCTTTCAGTATCCGTCATATTTTCACGCAGACGATGTGCTTTGTGTTTCAAATTGTGATTGTATTGTAGCATTTTAAAATCCCCCCTAACCCCCCTTTGCTAAAGGGGGGAACTAATACCGATCGAGATTTCCCAAGCGAAGGAAGACGAAATCTACCAAAGTCAAGTTAATTCCACTCTAGTTTTGCTCTGAGCCGAACGGTAAGCGGCATCAACAAAGGGGGGAACTAATACCGATCGAGATTTCCCAAGCGAAGGAGGATGAAATCTACCAAAGTCAAGTTAATTCCACTCTCGTTTTGCTTTGAGCCGAACGGTAAGCGGCATCAACAATCTGCATTACTTCATAAGCCCTTTTGCCGCCTGCTATTGGCGATTCAGTATCCGAAGCGATTGTTTCAACAAAATGCAACATCTGCGCAGTCATCGGGTCAAAACGTTGTTCAGGTAGGGAGACATCTTGTGTCTCGCCATTTAGAATAAATGTTACATCTCCACCTGATACATCTAAGCTTCCGTTGACGCCGTGTAATGTCGCTCGCGTTTCTCCCGGCAAAGTTATATAACAGGAGACGATAGAGCCAATTCCACCGTCGGGATATTCGAGTGTCAACGCGACTTTATCATCGACATCGTAATCGCTGTTTGGCGCGCCTTTCATCGTGCCGACAGAAGCATAAACAGCGGAAGGCATTCCTCTGTACCAGTGTATCATGTCGAGGATATGCCAGCCGGCGTCGATAATCGCCACACCGCCTGATAATTCCTCTTTGCCCCGCCAACTCCAATTGTTAGTAATCGCGCCGCCCCAGCGATAAATAATCGCGCCCCGCGTTAAAAATATGTCGCCCAACGTGCCAGAATCTACAATATCTTTGCCCTTTATAAAAGCTGAAGCAAATTTATTTTGACCTGCCAGCATTAATTGTTTGCCCGATTTAGCCGCCGCATCAATCATTTGTTTAGCATCAGACAATGTTTTGGCAAATGGTTTTTCTTTGAGTACATGCAAACCCGATTCCAGTGCATAACTTACTACTTCGCCGTAGAGATAGTGTGGCAACGCAGTAACTATAGCATCTACATCGCCTCGTTGACAAAGCTCTTTGTAATCTGTGTGAGCATCAATTTTATATTCATCTGCCACACGGTTTGCGATTTCAGCGTTGATGTCACAAACAGCGACAGGCTCCATGACATCAGCGCAATTTTTGGCAATCCGCAAATGCCCGCCGCCAATGCCTCCAACTCCTATTGCTGCTATTCGTATTTTATCCAAATTGGCCTCCTCCTATCTTACTTTCTAGAACTACAATCATTATAAAAACTTCATTGAATCTTAAAACGAATTACGAATTACGAATTACGAATTACGAATTTAATTGGAAGGGGATTTGAACCCCCACCAATTTTAGAATTACGAATTGACGAATTACG
>SDBU01004987.1_pt1 | contig 16056 bp, 11 predicted proteins | sample 2277071 | NCBI WGS metagenome assembly SDBU01 (sample SAMN10397929, study PRJNA504765) | marine sediment metagenome | isolation source: marine sediment core GS08_GC12, 126 cmbsf | place: Arctic Ocean: Gakkel Ridge, Loki's castle | collected 2008
CAGTTACTATCTCACGCCCATCTGGGGAGACGTTGTAGATGGGGGGAAATTCGCCCGTGCGTCCAACATTGCCATGGGCGATATGGACGGTGATGGAAACCTGGAAGTGGTGGCCATCGTTCCCTGGACGGGTGCCGACCCGGTGGATAACCTGAGAGGGTTGTTTGTGTATGAATATGGTGCAACCGGCGTTTTGTGGGTCGTTGATACGCCCTCGGGATCGCCCCTGACCTATTCATTGCGGCAAAATTATCCCAACCCATTCAACCCGGTAACCAATATTGCCTTTGATATCCCGGAGGCAACCCATGTTTCCCTGAAAATCTACGACCTGCTGGGTAGGAACGTCAGGACACTGCTCAATGAGCAGAAAAGTCCCGCTTCCTACATCGCGGTTTGGGATGGCAGGGATAACAGGGGAATCAAGGTTGCCAGCGCGGTCTATTTCTATCGCCTGGAAACCGAGCACTTCACAACTACGAAGAAGATGCTGCTTCTGAAATAAAAAGAGCAGGAGTATTATCAACGATAATAGGGTCCCCCCCACAAATTGATGTGGGGGGGGCTTTATATATCACGATGGTAACGAAGGGAGGAGATTCAGGCCGCCCGAGATTGTATTTCAGCTTTGGCAATGTCGTTAATCAGTAGTTAAGAATATTTGTGCAATCCAGTTCTGGAGTACATGGACCGGCGTTAGAAATTCAAGATAATATGATGCCAGATATCGGCAGGCGCTATGCCTCATTCGTTAGACAGCTTCGCACCGCAATCAGGGCGCTTTGTGTGTATTTGGACGCCGGGAGATTCCTATCTTGTATACTATAACTCTGCAGACGATTGCTGATTCGGTTCATGTTTCACGCTCCACTGTTTCCAGAGTACTAAACAGGCGATGGAAGGAAAACGGTATCAGCAAGGCCACAGCGGGGGTCATTCTAGCCAAAGCACAGGAGTTAAGCTATATCAAGAATGAGAGTGCCCGCTCTCTCAGGGCGAATAGAACCTTCACGGTGGGGGTGGTTGTCAGGGACATAACCAATACATTTTATGCCCAGGTCATCAAGTTTATTGAAGAGGCATTTTATACTAAGAAATACATCATTATCATCTGCAATACAAATTATAATCTGAACAAGGAAAGCGGGCATATTAATGTGTTGCTTAGTCGCAAAGTTGATGGAATAATATTATCGCCCGTTCAAAAGTCGATAGATAATATAATGTTGATAAAAAAGCAAAACGTGCCACTCGTGCTTTTTGACTCAAAGATCGAGGGGATTGAGGCTGATTATGTTGTCGTTGATAGCGAGACTGGCTCCGAGGAGGCGGTCAGCCACCTCATTTCGCAGGGGCATAAGAAAATTGCCTATGTTGGAGGCCATCCCGGCGATTCCAATAACCAGCTGCGACTGGCCGGTTATATCAGAGCATTATCTAAAGGCTCCATCCCTCTGCAAAAGCAGTATATCAAGCAAGGGAGCTATACTTTTGAATGTGGCTATGACTCCGCGCAGGAGCTATTGCAATTAACCGCCAGGCCCACGGCCTTTTTTGCTGCGAATAACCGCCTGGTATTAGGAGTCCACAAGTGCATCGCCGAATGTGGATTGCATATTCCCGGCGATATTTCAATCGTAGGATTCGATGATTTTGAAATGGCTACTATGCTCCCAAACCAATTAACTGTTGTCAGACAACCGATCCAGGCGATAGCTTTAGATATAGTCAACCTTTTGTTATCGAGGATAGAGAAAACGAACCAAAATCCCTTTATGACCAAGGTTCTAAGGACACACATTGTTTATCGCAGTTCGACTGAAGGGATCGCTGCATGAAAAACATATTGGCCGTCGCTATCCACAGTAGGCTCGATTCTTCAGTTTTTCCAGGCCGATTACTCCTGATAGTCGGATTAATGATTGCCAGCTTAGCAGGCGGTACATCGGGGAAAATAAGAGGTCGTATAGTTGACCAGGCCACGGGTGAGCCTCTGATCGGTTGCAATATTGTCGTTGATGATACCCAGTTGGGAGCTGCTTCCGACCTGGACGGGAACTACGTTATCTTGAACATACCACCCGGGAACTATTCATTGACGGTGATGATGATCGGATATAGAACGACCAGGGTTCTGGATGTGATTGTTTCGGTAGATTTTACCACGGAGATCGACGTAGAACTTATTTCCAGTGTTCTGGAAATGGAGAGTGTCATAGTTACCGCATCGGCCCCGATCATCAGGAAAGATCTCACTTCCTCCAGAGTGACGATCAGTTCGGAAACCATATCCCAGTTGCCGGTGGAAAGTTTCGAAGAAGTTCTTGAACTCCAAGCCGGGATTGTGCGCGGCAGTGATAACAAGATTCATATTCGCGGCGGCAGGGCCAGCGAGGTAACCTATCTGATTGACGGGATCTCGGTCAACGATCCCTTTTCCAGTGAAATATCGGTGGAAGTGGAGAATGATGCTATTCAGGAACTCCAGGTGGTGAGCGGGACTTTTAATGCCGAGTACGGCCAGGCCATGTCAGGTGTGGTGGACATTGTTACCAAGGAAGGCGGGCAGCATATATCCGGAGAGATTTCAGGCTATCTGGGTGATTACATTAGTTCGAACAATGACGTATTTACCAATATCGATGAGGTGGACCTGAACGGCATCACAAATGTCCAAGCCAGCCTGGGGGGGCCGGTGCCGGGGTTCGGCGGGAAAATGACCCTATTTACCTCCGGCAGATTTTATGCCGACCAGGGGTGGTTGTACGGACAGAGGTTGGTTACTCCCGGCATCCTGGAGGAATTGGAACCCGGTAGTTTCTCCTGGGGGGTGGAGGCCGGCGACAGTGCTTTCGTTTCAATGAATTCGTCACGGAAGTTATCGGCCCAGGCCAAACTGACCTACCGGCCGATAGCATTGATCAAGCTATCCTACGGCGTATTCTGGAGCAAACTTGATAACAGGGTTTATGACCATCTGTTAAGATTCAACCCTGATGGCGATTACCGGCACTTCAAGGACGGTCTAACTCAAATCCTTACCTTCAATCATACTTTATCCTCGGCAACTTTCTACACACTTAAAATATCGAATTCTGTAAATAGTTATCAAAAGTACGTATTTGAAAACCCATTGGATTCGAAATATGTAAACGTTGATGACTATAAAGGACGTTTCTACGACGGAGGCACGAAGCTTTGGCATGTAGAGCGGAGCACCTCGAGCCTCAACGGGAAGCTGGATTTAACCAGCCAGATAACCCTTAATCATCAAGTGAAAACCGGGCTTGAATTCAGGAAATACCGGCTAAAGTATGAGGAATTCAAAATATTGCTGGATTACACGACCGACTATTTGCCCACGGTCAGTGACGATATATCCGGGAACGTGAATTTCAACGATTATGTTCATTCTCCGTTGGAGGCGGCAGCCTATTTCCAGGACAAGATGGAGTTTGCGGATATGATTGTAAATGCCGGTATCCGTCTGGATTATTTTGATCCGGCCGGTAAAATGCCCACCGATCCAAGGGATCCGGATAATGCAAAATACTATTACATTCGAAACGCTGACGGAACCGAGACCCGCATTCCAGAGAGAAATTTAACCAGCTCGATGAAGATTGTAAGTACCGTGGATATCCAGGACAATGACTGGGTTGAGAAATACGAAGCCGCCAAGGCCGGCTGGCAAGTGAGTCCGAGGATTGGGATCGCTTACCCCATTTCTGAGAGGAATGTGCTACATTTTTCATATGGGCATTTTACCCAGACACCCCCGTTCCAATATCTCTACTATAATTCCGAATTTGAGGTTAGACCAGGTCCGATAAATAAAAACGAAGGCAAGGGAGTTTTTGATAGAGTCTATAGTGCCGACCCTGAAGCCGAGGGCAACATCATGGGCAACGCCGGATTGCAACCTCAGCAAACGGTTATTTATGAATTGGGACTTCAGCAACAGCTCTCTGAAAATATCGGGGTCGACATCACCGGCTTCTATAAGGATATGAGAAACTTGCTGGGGACTGAAATCGTCGAGATGTATGATACTCGGCTTTACGCCAGATACCTCAACCGTGATTTAGGCAACATCCGTGGTATTACCATTGCCTTGAATAAGCGCCCCTCAGGCGACGGTTCAATTTCTGTTAATATTGACTATACGTACCAGGCAGCTAAAGGCAATGCGTCGGATCCAAATGACGCCTTTCTGGACGCTATTGGTGGCCGGGAGAGTGAACTGCGGATTGTGCCGCTTGATTGGGATCAGACCCATACGCTCAATACTAATTTTACGATCGCATACGATGGGAATTGGGGCTTGAGTATCCTGGGGAAATTAGGCAGTGGCTTACCCTATACCTTCGAGCCGCCGCAAACCGGGGCGCAATATAACCGTTTCGAGAACAACGAAAGAAAGCCCCCCCGGATTACCTTTGACCTGAATGTTTACAAAGCTGTCAGCATCGGGATAATGAGAGGCTCGGTGTTCTTAAAAGTGTATAATCTTCTTGATCGCAAGAACGAAATAGCGGTTTATAACGATACCGGCCGGGCCGGCTATACCATCCGTACGCAGTATTGGGGTGAATGGGTCGACATCGGGACTGTCTCCGACTGGGTGAATCGTCCCCATATGTTTTCTCAACCCCGACGAGTAGTGCTGGGATTCAGCTTTGGGTTTTAATGATGCTCAGTAATGGCGCTAAAGGCTACCGCAGTGGCGTCCAGCTGCCGAAATTATTCGTTGCGGGCCTGCTGCTGGCCGGCAATACTATCGCCTTCGCCGGCGGCCCTTATGGCGATGTGACTTATCGGAGAATGGGCGTCCACGATGGGAATCTGATCGCCACCATTTATTTCAATCAAGGTGATATCAGCGGATGGTCCGGATGGGGGTATCCCCCGCCCCGGGTAGAGTGGCCCAAGGGCAGCGGCCACGAGTACGGCGATGAAAACAGCATACTGGTGGCAGCGGAAGTAGTCGATATAAACGGCCGAACACAGTATATTCTAAGCGAGAGCAGCCTGGATTGGGACGCCACCGATATTAATCCCACAACAGGCCAGCAGCAGGGCTGGGAACCGTTACCCGGATATTTTAACCCGGGACAGGATTCCCCCGCCATGAGTGACCTGCCGGACAGTTGGCCCGACTTCTGGCCGGATAAGATGGAAGGCCAGGATGACCCTGGTTGGCCCGGGTCGTGGAACGGCTATTTCGGCCGCGATGTTTTCCAGGCCGACCAGGAAAGCTATTTCGTGATGGACGATAATTATAACGATGAATTTGAATATTACCCAGACAGCAACGATTCCCTGCGTCGGGGACTGGGGCTGAAAGTGGCTGCTCGGGGTCTACAGTGGTCAGATCCCCTGGCGCAAGACTGCATCTTCTGGCTCTATGATATCACCAATATTTCAACCACTACCTATAGGAAGATTATTTTCGGCGAGGTCTTTGATGCTCGCATGGGCGGTCAAGGGGAAGAGAATGACGATCTGGCGGATTTTGATACTAGCGGCAATATGAACATCACCTATTCGTGGGACTCGGACGATGTAGGCACGGGCGGGTGGTCTCCCGTGGGTTATTTCGGATTTGCCTTCCTGGAAAGTCCCGGGATTGATGATGATGGATTTGACAACGATGATGATGGATTGACAGATGAAAGCCGTGTTAGTGGGCCGGGGGAATGGGTCTTTGGCCCGATCGGAATATATGGAGCACCAAAATGGCATTGGTCCGGGGATGAGGACGGCGACTGGCTGGCTTTTACCGATGTTAATGGCAATGGGCAATGGGATTCAGCAGAACCCTTAAACGACGATCTGGGCCGGGATGGTGTTGGCCCTGACCATCCCTTATATCCTGGGTGGGATACCGGCGAAGGAGATGGTTATCCCACCGATGGAGAACCCAATTTCGATAGGACCGATGTGGATGAGTCTGACCAGATAGGTCTTACCAGCATGGATTCTCATATAGAGAACTCTATCTACGTTAATCAAGATGGGTATATATGGACCCTGCTAGCACCCGGGCATTGGAACCCACCTACCCAGCAAGCGGGCAACTATGAATTCTTTTACGGTTCGGGCTTTTTCACCCTTGCGCCGGGTGAAACGGAACGATTTTCCCTGGCGATGGTGTTGGGCGAGGATAAGGACGATATTTTGCGAAATAAGAAAACGGTACAAAATATTTACGATGCCAATTACCGCTTCAAGCAGCCTCCCTGGCAGCCAAAAGTGCACGCGGTGGCCGGTGATGGCAAGGCGGTCTTATACTGGGACGACCGGGCGGAGCGCTCCCGGGACCCGATCTACGGGCATGACTTTGAAGGATACATGATCTACAAAAGCACCTGGCACGATTTTTCAGATGCGAGTCCGGTCACCGACAGTTATGGCAACATTGTCTTCTTTGAACCGGCGGCCCAGTTTGACCTGGCGGATGGATTAGAAGGTCCCCATCCCATCTGTGTGGGCTGTGAGCCAATCATTCAGGAGCCCACCGGCGCCAACCTGAATATGGGTACCGACAGCGGCCTCAAGCACTACTGGGTAGACACCGATGTTGTAAACGGACAGACCTACTATTATGCCGTAGTGTCCTATGACAGGGGCTATGACACCGATTTTTATGAGCGTGGCCTGTCGGAAGACTCCACCTTGATCAGCGCCTCCCCCAGCATCTGTGCGATTGAGTTTAAATTGGACCGGGCTGGCAACGTTATCGGTCCCGGTGTCAATACCGCCATCGTTACTCCCAATGCTCCCGCCGCCGGTTACATCCCACCGGAAATAATAAGTCTGGAGCATATTTACGGTCCCGGGACAGGCACCATTGATTTCCGGATTCTGGATCCCTTAAAAATAAAGGACGACCACAAGTACCGGGTGCTGTTTGACGATACTACCACGGCGGTGATAAACTACTCTATCACCGATGTTACCGATGGATACAACCTCCTGGCTAATCTCACCGAAATTGACGGCGATGACAGCCCGGAATTCGATGGCATCATGCTAACCATCCATAACGATCCCGAAATCGAGTACGATCCAGACAACTCCGGGTGGAGTGTGGGAAGCAATAGCAATCTATTCCTGGAGGTTAGGGACGTGACTGGTTCCGCAAAAGCGTTATATCGTCAGCCCTCAGATTATCTTATTATTTTCGATTCGACTTTCGTGGACACATCCACTAACGACAAAGCAGCCAAGTTCCGGGTGTGGGATGTGACTTACCCGGATAACATCCAGGAAGCAGAGTTCTGGTTTAAAGACAGGGATGGTGACGGATTACTTGCCGGTGACATAAACGATTTTATTTATATCATGGCCGAGAATTCCGACGGTGAGTTAGTCCAGAGCTGGAAAGTAACTCTTGATGTACCGCCAGTCATATATGATACGACGGGGGTCGGGCAAGATCTTGTCATTGAAATAATCGAGGTTGAACCCATCATCCCGGCAGCAGGGGATACCTTGTTAATAGCGACCATCAGACCTTTCCGGTCCGGGGATATTTTTGAGATTGTCACCCAGGGCGCAATAATCGAACCCTCTGTGGCAGAGAATAGCCTGGACCGTGTCGCGGTGGTTCCCAATCCCTATGTGGCGGCAGCATCCTGGGAAGCCCGTTTGGCGCCGGGCATCCTGTCGGGCCGCGGGGAGCGAAAAATTCAATTTATCCACCTGCCCCAGCAGTGCACGATTCGCATTTTTACGGCGCGGGGTTACCTGGTCGATACGATTGAGCATAACGATCCCATCAATGACGGCGGTGAATTCTGGGACTTAAAAACCAAAGACGGAATGGACATTGCTTATGGATTATACTTCTACCACCTTGATGCGCCAGACGTAGGTCAAAAATTGGGCAAATTTGCTGTCATCAAATAATGAATTGGTGTATTACAGCGGAAAAATAAGAAGATGAGAAGTAAATATACTTTTGTATCAACGAGCATATTTTCTTTTTTCTGTATCGTGGTACTGGGGTCCAATTTGGCCAGGGCGCAGTCCAATAGCACGGTTACGAAAGTAGGGACGACGGCGGCCTCATTCCTGGAGATCGGTGTAGGCGCCAGGGCGGTCGGTATGGGGGGCGCTTTTGTGGCGGTCGCTGACGATGCCACCGCCATTTTCTGGAACCCGGCGGGATTATCCCGATTAGAAAGCAGCGAAGCCATTATAATCCACACGAACTGGCTAGTCTCGACCTTCTTTGACTTTGCCGGTTTTGTGTCTCCACTCGGCCGCTGGGGAACCGTTGCCGCCAGTATCACCTCCCTTAGCACTGATGAAATGGATGTTCGGACCATCCAGTTCCAGGAGGGGACGGGCGAAAAGTTTTCTTATGGTGACCTATCCTTAGCGCTATCTTATGCAAAAAATTTAACTAGCAGGCTCTCGATTGGGGTCAATGCCAAGTACATCTCTCAGAGAATCTGGCATATGAGTTCGGCAGGCTATGCGTTCGATATCGGAACCTTATTTAGAACCCAATTTAATGACCTGACTATTGGAATGAGCATTTCAAATTTCGGTACCGCAATGCGTCTGGAGGGTAAGGATACCTTCGTCAATTATGATGAGGCTCCTCAATTTGGCGGCAGCAATGATCGCATCCCGGCATTCAAACAAACGGACAAATTCCCTTTGCCGCTTCTATTCCGTGTTGGCTTGTCAATGGATATTCTTCGCAGTGACGCCAACCAGCTGCTTTTAGCCATTGATGCGGCCCATCCCAATGATAATACTGAATATATTAACGTTGGAATGGAATATGTGTTCAACGATAAATTAGCGCTTAGGTTGGGTTATAAGAATGCTTTCACTTTAGATACTGAAGAGGGCTTTACAGCTGGAGCAGGAACGAAATTTAGATTGGTTGGTGGCGTGGTTTTGTCAGTCGATTATTCTTATCAAGATTTTGGCTTACTGAACTACGTACAGAGATTCTCTCTTGGGTTTGCTTTTTAACGCCATATCTCTCAAGGATAATTAGCGGTGAACACTTCTCAAGTTCTGATAACTGATTATATTTATTTCGATGAATAAGGCCGATTACCGCTCTGGTATTTTAAAATGAATATTGATCTTCTGATAGTCCTTTCCTATTTTGTGATCATTTTTATTATCGGGCTATATAAGAGCGCTGCCCAGAGTAAAGACGCCTCGTCATATTTCCTGAGTGGTAGAAAATTGCGTTGGCCTTCAATTGCCATGTCCACGATCGCTACTAATATTCAAGCGGGCCATTTTATTGGCATGGGAGGCGCCGCTTATGCCTACGGTTTGGCGCAGGCCAATTTTGAAATTGGCGCCATTTTTGGTATTCTTTTGGCGGCATTCTTTTTTGTTCCTCTTTACCTCCGACTGAAAGTATTTACTCTCACGCAATTTTTTGAAGATAAATTTGGTAGCTTTGTAGCACTGAGTTATGCGATATTTTCAATTATATTATTTGGTATTATCTACCTGGGTGGTGCCCTTTATTGGGGTAGTTATGCCATAAATGGCATATTCAGTGAACAGATAAGCTTCCTCAGCCCGGACCCGGCCACACGCTTATATATTATAGTTGTGTTCATGGGCCTGTTTTCAGCTGTCTATGTATATTTCGGCGGATTAGCTGCAGTTGTGAGGACCGATATTATTCAAATGATTACCTTAATAGGAGGCTCTTTAATCATATTGGTAATGAGCATCAAAGCAGTTGGCGGCTTTTCAGAATTATATAATCCGGAACTCTATACTAATATCAGCACGGGCAGAGATCATTTAATGCACCTGTTCCTGAGCGCCGACCACCCCAAAATACCTTGGACTGCAGTATTCTTCGGCATGCTGTTGATGCATATCCAGTACTGGGGCGCCAATCAGGTTATATTGCAGAGATCGCTGGCGGCACGCTCACTTAAAGACGCGCAAATCGGATTGATTGCCGGGGGTTTCTTAAAGTACCTTGTTGCAGCACTTATTATCATTCCACCAATTGCACTGGTAGGTTACTATCAGCCCATCGAAGACACAGATCAGGCCTACGTTATTCTTGTAAACACGCTACTGTCACCCGGTATTCGTGGATTTGTGCTGATGGGACTATTTGCATCTTTAATGAGTACGGTAGATTCAATTATAAATTCAGTAAGTACCTTAATATCGTTTGATATCTATAAGCGCTGGATCAATAAGGACGCTACTGATACGCAGTTGATAAAAGTGGGTAAGAATTCAATTTGGTTTTCCACGATTGCAGGAATATTATTTGCATTTTCCTTGATATATATAAAATATCATGGGTTAGATTTCCCGTTATCGCACCTTTTTAATGAGATATCATATCATATTAAAGCCGGATTCACAGTTTTAATCCTGGCGGCAGTATTTTGCAGCAATGCTCCCAGAAAACTTGTAGCCACCGTTTTTGTTTCCAGTGCTGCCGTATCCCTCTTGTTTAAATACGTTCTTCTTGAAAATATCAATTATTTGAACCGGACAGGCTGGGTGATTGTATTGTCATATGGTATTATTGCTATTGTTTCATACTTCTCAAAGGGTCAAAGGATCAAATGGAATGAAATGATAATAGTTGATTCTAAGAAGGTTGGTTATCTCGGGATTGCGCTTGGATTGAGTTTGATTGCACTAAACGTAATTTTTCGATAGCAGAAGGATTTAATTCATTAATATTAAATTCACAGGGACTGGCGATGGCAGGGGAGTCCCCAATATTGGCTGCCAATGCGAGCATTGCATGCTAGCTAGGGATGTTGGCGGGAAAAATCGTAGAAATAATGTGTCGGTAATTATAACCAATAAAGATGATGTAATCCTATTGGATACTCCTTCTTCAATCGGCGAAATATTGAATAAGGAAAGAATTTTTCATATTACTGCAATATTTCTATCGCATAAACATTTCGACCATATAGGGGGCTTAACATATTTTGAATATTGGCCGGAGAAATTGTCTGTATATGGAAGTATGTCGGCTCTTGGGAATTTTGAGACAACGGATGCACTATATAATAACTGCAGGTTTCAAGTACTTCATGATAAGGAATCAATAAAAGTAAATAGGATCATGATCACTCCTTTTGAGGTTAAACATAAAGTTCCTACTTTTGGTTTTATTGTTAAAGAAGAAAGTAGATTCCTTGTACATTTTAATGATAAAGCGGACTCAGTGCTATCTGATTACGAAAGGAAACTTTTGCAAAAGGCGCATGTTGCTGTTTTCCACACTGTTGGTTATGAAGGTGGAACAGATCATATTGATGTAGTAAGTGTAATTAAGATTGCCCGGGAATATCCATCAATTCGTTTTGTTATTACACACATCGGTCATAATAATTATGTGCATGATGAATTGGTGAAGAAACTTTCAAAATGCGAAAATATTATTGTAGCATATGATGGAATGCAAATTGAAATCTAATGATGGTAAGTATTTAGCACCAGGCTGAAGCAGATGGCTAATACTAAAGTGTGGATACTTCTTGGGATTGTTTTTGGAAAGACACATAATTACTCCAACAATCGGACAGAATATAATTAGAGTCCTGAGAGATTGCTTAGACAACCAGGTATTGGCAAAGACTAAGAATTGATTAATTACGAGGACGATGGTATTGATGGTAGATTAACGTTACTAATTGCGCCTATTCCAGCGGGCAATAATTCCGCCTGTATTCCTTCTCATATAGCAATAATCACAACTGCTACAATTCTATCCCTCGGGATTGTTTTTGGAGTAAAGAGATCAGATCACGGTTATGTGATTTAAAGGTTAAAGATCAAGAATTTCAAAGGATACAATAATGCAGGTAGGTAATATGACAAGTTTGCAGAAATTCTTATCGGACTATTAGGACGATGTGGATTTGTGCTCTTTCCTGTCGGGGCTGAAGTTGTGGACAGCGGTTGTCTTAATTAATGTCATATAGTATATTATCAGTTGCAATTATTTCAGATGGATATGATTAAATTATCTCGAATAGAATATCGATCAGAAACAATATATTAGTCGATGAGTAGTTAGTTGAAGCCAAAATATCTTTTAATTCTACTATTTTTCGTGGCTTGCACAGAAAGGGAGCCCCATGTTGAAGCACTTGCAGTGGTAAATGGAGTCACAATAACAAAATCACAATTAGTTAGCCGTCTGGAACTCACTCCATTACTGAAATCTAATGCAAAAATGGATTTAGTTGAAGAGACATTGGATATTATAATTGATGAGATTCTAGTAAGCCAATGGGCAAAAGAAAGGAAATTAAATCTTAAGGAAGATTATGAAAGGCATATTTCTTTTACTAGGAGGCAGGCATTAATAAGAGAACTATTTTATAAGGAGATCAGAGAACAAGTAATTTCGACGCCAAGAGAAATCGATACTGCTTTTGAAAATTCTCTTCAAAAAATAGTTATTGTAATATTGCATACACAGGAGGAGGGCATCTCTGATCAATGGAGAAACTATATAAAAGGCGGAAAAACGTTTAAGGAAATCGAAGAGGAATATGAAGGGAATCAATACGTAGAGGAGTCGTTAGTATCCTTTCATTGGGGTGACAGCAATATTCCACCAAAGATTCAAATGATCTCGTATGAAACGAAAGTTGGGGGATTATCAGATGTATTCATATTTCCTTCAGGATACGGAATTCTTACCGTCCAGAAAAGAGTAAAAGATACTTTCGTGGGCGCATATAATCAACTGGAGAAAAGGCAAGAGATATCTAAGATAATACAGGCCAGGAAAGAGGATCTATTGGCTAGTAAGTATGTAGAAGAACTTTTACAATATATTGAGGTGCAACAGTTGGGGCGTGGTTTTAATGAATTAGGGGGATATCTCGGAAATAGGACATATTTGAAGGCAGATCAAGGAGTTCCTGAGAAATATAGAAAAGATATTGAAGTACAATCAAAAGATAAGTATAATCTTTCAATCATAGTAGTAAAATCTCCTGATTTTGAATGGGATGGTAATGATATACTCAATTTATTGAAGCAGTATAATTTTCAAATTGCATCTGAAAGTATCGAATCCATCAGAAATACTCTAACAGCATTCCTAAAAGGCGCTGTAGAAGACTACTATTTAGAGAAGAGAGCAATGGATCTGGGCATGGAATCAAATGTACGAGTGAGGGATGACATAGAAATGTGGAGCCGTTATTATTTATACCTGATGGGTGTAAACGAAATGATTATTGTTGATTCAACAAAAGATACCAAGGAAATAGTAAGAGGGAAAATTCAGAAATTGAGATCAGAGGCAAGTATAGTAATTAATCCAGAGATGGTAAAAGGAATCCGAATTACTGGAATCCCAATGCTGGTTTTATGGAATCGCGAATTTAGTAAGAACTTAGCAGTACCACCATTAATCAGATTCTAATGATGATCTGAAATTCTGAGGCAATAATGATTTCAATTATTGATACTCAGATAAAAAGAGCTACACCAAGGGCGGGAATAGAAATATGACTATAAAGACTGAAATATGATGAGAGAGTATTTCAAGCTGATGATCTGGACAATTGGACAGATCGAGCAAGGTACCTTAACGCTCGGGGTAGGATATACCGGATGGGAATGAACCGGGGACAATAACTGGTTGTTCCAGAGCATAATCCTGCAGCAAGTGGGGAATGTGGGCCGTATGGGTTAACTGATGCGGCATGGCAGGATGGATGTTTTGGATAAGAATGAAGAAGAAGGAACGGCGCACCATAGGTATAATTATTCCTGATGTCCGCAACGGAGATGCTTCAGAGTTGGAATACGGTGCGGTGATGAATAGGCCCGGTAAAGGCGTAGATAGATATTGGGCCATACGGGCGAGAATTAGTTAAGGGAAAACCAGCATGATTAATAGGTTACAAAACGAGCCTATTCTTAGAGGCTCTGACGGAGGACAGAATTGAATGAATTATGACATAATCATATTAGGACATTTTTCGAAGGATAAGCTTGTGATCCGTGGCATTGAAAAGGATGCACCGGGTGGTGCCGTCTATTATGGGGGTTTGGCTTTATCGAGAATGAATATTAGCTCGGGAATCATTACCCTTCTTAGAAAGGATGACTACTACCTGTTAGACATTTTAAGGAATAATGGTGTTGAAGTTTTCGCTTACGAATCTGAATTGACAAGTGCGATCAAGAATACATACATTACCGATGACCTTGATAAAAGAATTTGTGAACCAATTTCATTTGCGGGGGAATTTGATGAGGATAATATCCCGGATATCGAGGTCAAAGTATTCCATATCGGATCACTTATGGCGGGAGAAGTATCGCTGAAATTGGTTAAATACCTAACGGAAAGATTTCCCAAGGTTTCTCTTGACCTTCAAGGATTCCTGCGGATTAGAGAAGGTAAGGAGTTGAAGTTTGCAGATTGGCCTGAAAAAGAGGAAGGACTGCATAGGATTCATACTATCAAAGCGGATTCAGTTGAAGCCGAGGTGATTACCGGTGAGAAAGACCTGGCAAAAGCTGCCCGAATGATCGCCAGTTGGGGCCCTAGCGAAGTGATTATTACCCACGCGGAGGGCTTGTTGGCTTACGCGGGCGGAGAAGTATTTGAAGCGCCCTTCGTGATTCGTTCTCTGGAAGGACGCACTGGTCGCGGTGATACTTGTTGCGCCGCATATCTTGCCAGACGATTGAATTCATCACCAGAGGAATCCTGCAAGTTTGCTGCTGCGTTGACATCTTTAAAACTGGAGAAAGAAGGTCCTTTTGATAGAACATATCAAGATGTTTTGGATAAATTAGATCAAGATTACTAATGCCAGGACAAATAAATAACTATGCCATTATATTTCGATTGCAATTTGCCAATTGCCCTGGATGAACACCCAAATATGAGGACGAAATAAGACCTAGCATCAAATACTTAGCATCCAGAATCCAAAATACAGCAACCAGCGCGGAGCACTTCGTCATCAACCAGCTTTGCCGGGTACCGGTTGAGCCGGTCGATTGGCGGCACCAGGCTGATCATGTCAGTTCCGGCATGCGCCATCCCGCTGGGCTAATATCAATGCCGGGCTAAATCGAAGGAGCGAAGTAAAACCGCCTGGGCATCCCTCGGCACTGATGGGCAGCCGGCAGGTGTGGTAATGTGGAGAGGATACTTGAAGAGGATTAGGGCCCGGTCAACGATGGGGAGACCGCTGTTCCGATTCGCAGGACAACCATCTGCCATCCCGGCTAGTCTAAATTAAGCTATACCCATATTCATAATAAGGAGAGCATCGTGAGTAGAACCGTACTCCGCAGACTGCCGCTGGCCGGTAGCGTTGCGTTTGTTATCACTTTATTCACCTACCTCCCGGCGCAGGAAACAGGCGCCGTGCCCACCCGCGATCAGATCGAGGAACGCAACACCTGGAATGTGGCGGATATTTTCGAATCCGACGCGGCCTGGGAGACCGCCTTCAATGTGGCCGAAGGCAGGTTGGGCGATTTCGCCCGGTTCGAGGGCCAACTGGGCAAATCGGGCGGTAAACTGCTGGCCTGCCTGAAGCTACGGGACGAGGTGGGCCTGCAGTTTGAGCACCTGCACCGGTACGCAGCCCGCAAAAGGGACGTGGACCTGGGCAATTCCACCAACCAGTCGCGGGCCCAGCGGATAGAGGGGCTGTATACCAGGTTCTCCAGCGCCACCGCTTTCACCAGCCGGAGATAGTGGCTATCAGTGACAAGAAACTGGCCAAATTTTCGAACAAGGAAGCCGGATTCCAGGAATACGGCCATTACCTGGATGACCTGCGGCGCCAGCAGGCCCACGTGCTGCCCAAGGAGCAGGAAAAGATCATGGCCCTGGCCCAGGACATTGTCGGAGGCCCCACGACGGCTTCAGCATGCTGACCAACACCGATTTCACCTGGGGCAATATCAAGGACGCCCGGGGGCTGGAACTGCAGATGTCCCGCAGCCGGTACTACCTATCCATGACCTCCGGCCACAGCCAGGTGCGCCACGACGCCGATCAGGAACTTTACGTGCCCTACC
>SDBU01004988.1_pt1 | contig 16056 bp, 13 predicted proteins | sample 2277071 | NCBI WGS metagenome assembly SDBU01 (sample SAMN10397929, study PRJNA504765) | marine sediment metagenome | isolation source: marine sediment core GS08_GC12, 126 cmbsf | place: Arctic Ocean: Gakkel Ridge, Loki's castle | collected 2008
AGAGAAAAAGTAGTTGATTTCGGCGTTGCTTATTTGATAATTTCTTTTTGTAACTAATTTATATAAAAGGGGAGATAGGGATGAAAAGTTATAATTGTTTTTTTACAGCCATGATTTTGGGTTTATCAGTTTTTTCATCTTTTGCTTTTCAAGTCAGAAACTTATATCACAAAACGTTAACGATCGAATGGTCTCGACATAGAGGAGATCTTCCTTTTCCCGTTCCCGTTGACACTGGAGGAACGATTACCGTCGAGCCTGGTAAGATTGTTAAGGTTAAACAGACCGGACCTTCAAGATTCAAAGTTACTATCAAGTATGAAATTGACGGTAAAAAATATGGGATCATGTTTCTGCCGATCCATGCCAAACTGGTAATAACTCCCACTGGTCGTTGGAACTATTAGTCCCTACACAAGTTTTTGACATCGAGGACACAAATCTAATTCGTGATCTGTTTCAGCCCACTGCCAGCAACGAGGGCACTTTTTGCCGTCAGCTTTATCTGCTTTAAGATACAATCCTGGTAATATTGATTGCGCAAGACCTTCTTTGCTTTGTGCACGTTCAAATTGGGAAACAATGGCAAAGTCTTTGAAAAACCCCTCTACCGATTCACCCCTGCTTTTTAAATGAGCAATAAACTGTTCAATATCTGCAGCATAGTCAGCTTGCGGATCAATAAATAGAGTTATTTTTGCATCAAGCGAACGCTTGATAATATCTTTCTCTCGCAATGTTTCAGTTGCTTTTAAAATAGCTGAGCGAATTGCTTTCAACGTATCCCACAATTTTTTTTGCTCGGCTACAAACGCAAGTTCTTCTACCTTGTTTAGCGTATTGAATATACCAGGACGAATACCTTCTACTCGCTGTACCACGTTTTTTAATGCGCTATTATGTTTTGCCAAAAGTTCCCAAACATCTTGCAGTAAATTAAATTGCTGCAAGTGAATCGATTCTTTTTTATCTTTCTGGTATAAGTCTGAAATTTGCTCAGCCGTAAACGAAAATATCGGAGCCATTAGGCGAGTCAACGTATCTAATATATGCCAACATGCAGTTTGCACTGATCGTCGTGCAGGTCCATCAGCTTGTTCCACGTATAAGCAATCTTTTATGATTTCGAGGTAAAATGTGCTGAGATTGACAGAACAGTAATCGCTAAGTTTATGAAATACAGCGGTAAAATCATAGTTTCCATAAGCATTAAGCACCGCGTAATTAAACTCAAAAAGTTCTTGCAACGCATGTTGATCGATAACTCGCATTTCCTCAAGAGCAATAGCATCGGTATCGATATCAAAGTCATACAGGTTTGATAACAGGAATCTACAAGTGTTTCTTACTTTACGAAAGACTTCTTGCACGTTACGCAAAAGAATATCAGAAACAACTGCTTCACCGGAAAAATCAATTGTTGCGGCCCATAAACGCAACCCATCGGTTCCTAATTTGTCAATAATCTCCTGAGGCGCAATCACATTGCCAAGCGATTTGGACATTTTGTGCCCTTTTGCGTCAACAGTAAATCCGTGTGTGATGATCATTTTCATTGCTGGTTCACCCTCGAGTGCCATGCTGGTCAACAACGAGCTTTGGAACCATCCGCGATGCTGATCTTTGCCTTCAAGATATAAATCTGCGGGAAATCCAAGTTCTGGATTGTTAAGCAATACTGCATAATGGCTCACACCCGAATCAAACCATACATCAAGAATATCCTGTTCTTTCGTAAATGATTGTCCGCCACAGGCAGAACAAGAAAAATCTTTTCCAACAAGCGCTGTAATCGCAACGTGAGCCCAAAATTCTATTCCCTCCTTGGCTACCCCGTCGGCTACAAGGTCAATAAACTCTTTGGAAATATGGGTATAATCGCAGGTTGTACAAATCAATGCTGGAATCGGGACTCCCCACGTTCGTTGTCGGGAAATACACCACTCGAATCGTGCTTCTATGGTTGCCTGTAAACGATTGATCGATTTATCGGGTAACGTTGCGATGGTATTTGTTGCTTTGAGCACACGATTTTTGAAATTTTCATGTGCCAAATTGAAAAACCACTGCTTAGTTGCTCTAAAAATAAGCCCGCTACGGCATCGCCAACAATGAGGATATGGGTGGCGGATGGATGTTTTGAACAATAATCGATCTTGTTCAGCTAATTTTTTAATTACCCAAATTTGCCCATCGGTTACCGCCATGCCTACTAGCTCTTTCGGCTGCACTGCATCGGTATATTTTCCATCAGGCCCTACGGGCGAATAAATTTCGAGATTGTTTCTTATTCCCGTTTCATAATCCTGTGGTCCCGCACCGGGAGCACAATGAACAAATGCCGTCCCTTCATTAGTTAAAACCATAGGGTCACATAGAATTGGCACATGCAAATCATCAATAAAAGGATGCTTGGTCTTGAGGTCTACAAGTTGTTCTGAGGTTATTTGAGCAACTACTTTTTTTTCAGTTCCCATTAATGAACACAACGTATCGGCAAGGTCTTTGCCAATCAACACATACTTGCCATTCAAATCAAGCAACACATAGGCTGTTTCGGGTTTGATAAGCACAGCGCGGTTTAATGCCAATGTCCACGGTGTTGTTGTCCACACAGCCACAGAGATCTCACCTTTAATTTCTGGAAATAATTTTTGAGCGGCATCAGAAACTAATGGAAAGAGCACGTAAATAGATGGATCTTTCCGATCTTCATATTCTATTTCTGCTGTAGCAAGCACTGTTTGGCATGATGCGCACCACGGCACGGTTTTATTGCTTCGTTCAATAAATCCCTTTGAGATGAACGTTGCCAACGCGCGAAGCTCTTTTGCCTCATAATCAAAGTTCATAGTAAGATACGGGTATTTCCAATTCATAAGCACGCCAAGGCGCTTAAATTCTTCACGCTGAACGTTTACCCAATGCTTGGCATATGCACGGCATGCCTTGATAAGTTGCGGTCGGGAGAGATCTGGTTGTTCTTGCGTCACTTTTAATTCAATTGGCAGACCATGGCAATCCCACCCTGGCGTTACGGGAACCTGTAGGCCAATCATGCGACGAGACTTGCAGGCAATATCCTTTAGGATTTTATTATAAGCACTTCCCAAGTGGATATTTCCATTGGCATAGGGTGGCCCATCATGGAAAATAAATCGCTGATTTTCTGCATTATGAAAAAATGTTTTTTCATACAAATCTTCATCTTCCCAACGCTTAATCATGGCAGGATCATCTTCCTTTGCATTGGGGCGAATTGGAAAGTCGGTTCGAGGCAAGTTGAGACTATCCTTGAACCGTATCTTTTTCTCTGATTTACTCGTATCTGCCATGATTTTTCCTAAAAATATCCAATTGACTAATTTTCTGTTTAGTATACGATTTTCTCATATTTTTTCCACTTTCAACTATACAGATCTAATGGACCTAAAAAATAAAACAATCGGCATCTGGGGCTATGGACGTGTAGGCCAAGCAGCAGCCCAGTTTTTATTGGAGCAAAACGCTCGTGTTATTGTCTACGATGATAAACCGGTTCAGATTGCCGATACATCTATCACAATTGCCCCCACGCTTGAGGCATTTTTTGATCAAGCTTGCTACCTGCTGCCAAGCCCTGGCGTTGATGTGCGCCCATATAGATCAATGTATCAGGGCAATTGGCTTTCAGAGCTAGATCTGTTTCAGTATTTTTTTCATAAACCGATTATTGCCATAACCGGGTCGGTTGGTAAAACAACGGTAACGTATTTGCTTACGCATGCACTCAAGCAGGCTGGCTGGCACGTTGAAGCTGCAGGCAATATTGGTACTCCAGCACTGAGCATGATCAATCAGCAAAAAAATTTGGATGCAATTATATTGGAAGTATCAAGCTTCCAGCTTGAATATGCGCAAGCTTTTGCCCCCGATCTTGCACTATGGACGAATTTTTATCCGAATCATCTTGATCGCCACGCAACTATGGAAGATTATTTTGCAGCAAAATACAACATTATACAAAACCAAAAATCAGACCAAACCGCCCTTCTGCCCCGTACTCTTGCGCCAGATATTTACGCTTTGAGCCCAAAGAGCACACTCTGTTTTTTTGATACAAAAGAAAAACCCGATCAGGCTGGCCATGGTTTTGCGGTCAATTGGCTGATAGTTGAAAAAGCCCTTTCATTGCTTGGGGTAGCCCAACAACCACTGTCTGCAATACAACCAATTGAACATCGTCTTGAACACATTGCGGTTATTAAAGGAGTTGTGTTTTACAACGACTCCAAATCAACAATTCCAGCCTCCACCCTTGCGGCAGTGAAAAACGTTACAGCAAAGCGTATAATGCTTTTTTTGGGAGGATTGAGCAAAGGCATCGATCGCACACCGCTTATTGCGCAACTGGCAAATAAATCGATACATGTTTTTTGTTTTGGCAAAGAGGCCGAGCAATTACACGCTATCTGCGCAGTCAACTCTATCCCTTCCAGTAGTTCTGCAAATCTCGATGATGCGTTTGCTTTGTGTGTTCAAACGGCTGGTTCGGGCGACTGCGTATTGTTTTCACCAGCAGGCAGCAGCTTCGATTTATTTGAAAACTATGAAAAAAGAGGTGAAAAATTTAAACAACTAGTGAATACATATCGTGCAACCATTTCCATCCCTTGATTATCACCACTAATTCTCTGTATTGTTATCTCATAATTTGAATAAGAAGGAGAATAATGCGCACAAAAGCAGCATGCTTTTTTCTCTCTTTATTTTTATTTTTTACTATCAATCAAGCTGCTAATTTTCGGTGCAAGCCCAACGATGATCAGATAAACACACAAGATAATATTGTCATTTCAAAATTTTGCGAACTTGTTCATCAACGAAGTTATCTAATTTCTCGCCTTGAAAATCCTATACGATTACTGAAACGATCATATAAAGCGAAGCAAAACCTTACTATCGACAAAGATTCATTTAAGCATCCTATTATTGTCCAAAAACTGAGAGCAATACAAAAACAACAAAATCTCACACCACTTTTTGATCTATGGGAATCGTTACAATCATTGCAATATCTTAATGATCCGAATTTTGCGCGCGAATTTGCGCGCCTCGTACTTGCGACACAACGAGCACTCGCTCTATCAAATTTGCAAAACAAACAGTACTGTCACAAAGAGTTGCTCGATTCAGACATTCTCCTTTCACTTTCCGGAACAACCTATACAGAATCCAATACAATCAGATATTACTATGCACATCGTCTTACAAAACATATACACATGCTGCAATCCATTCGATGCAACAAAGATCGTTTCTTTGAAGATACATCGGAGTGTTGCAACTGTACCTTTGTCAGTCAATATACGTTTACGCATCCCGAGATAAAACGATGTATAAAACAGATGGAAAAACGAAATACGCTTGCCCCCCTGATTGATCTATTTCATTCGTTTTCCAAATTAAAGCTGATACAGGACAATCTGTTTCTCAAAGAATTTTTGCTGCTTGTTCTTACTGCGTATCGCAATTTGGTAATTAATAATGCCAATAAAAAGGGCGTTACTATAAAAAAATCAACGCTCGACACGGTAGCGTTGCTTTATGAAAATATTGATCATCTTCCACTTGAACAAATTCTTGATGTTATCGATCTGCTTGCTGACGAGCTTCCTCCTTTGATTGAGAAATATGAATTTATGTCTGATATAAAATGGAAAGCATGGCTTAAAAAATATTGGTGGGTGCCGCCGTTTATTTTTGGTATGTTTACGCTTAAAATTGCGCTTATATTTAAAAAATACATTCAGCCTAATGCCGCAACAGCAACTATCACTGACCTTGAAAATCCACCAGTTAAAGAAACATGACACATAAATCATTACAAACTGATCTACTAATATTTCTGAGTATCATCAGTACTTTGATTATTATTGGCATAGTGTTTGTTTACTCAGCAAGTTCAGTCTACGCGCTCGAAACATTCCATAATTCTTTCTATTTTGTCAAAAAGCAGCTAGTTGGCTTGTTCGTCGGCATCTTGGGTATTGTGGCATTACAAATGATCTCGCGCAGAACTATCAAAGACGTCAGTCCTCTTTTATTTTTTCTCTCTCTTGCGCTTACCGGGCTCACCCTTCTGCCCGTATTCGCTCGCCGCATTCATGGATCAAATAGATGGCTACAGGTTCTAGGCTTTAGTTTCCAACCAAGCGAGCTACTCAAAATAGCGCTTATTTTATATCTGGCGTATTGCATTGCGCACAAAACAAAAAAGTATTCTTTTTTATATGGATATGTTCCAATATTAGCAATCCTACTTGTTCCGAGTATGATTCTTTTAAAACAGCCTGATTTTGGCCTGCCCGTCACGTTATTTATCACCAAACTGATTCATCTTTTTATTGCCCAATTTGTGTTCAAGCATGTGTTGCTAACTATTTTGTCTCTTGTGCCTGTTGGCATTTTGCTTATTGTGATGCAGCCGTATCGTCTCAAGCGAGTGCTGGTTTTTCTCAATCCATGGGATGATCCGCAAGGCGCGGGGTTTCAAATTATTCAGTCATTAATTGCAATCGGCTCGGGAGGTCTTGCTGGTGTTGGAATAGCAAAATCAAAGCAAAAATTTTTCTATCTACCCATGCAACATACTGATTTTATTTTTTCCATTATTGCTGAAGAATCTGGATTTATTGGTTCGATTGGTTTGATTAGCCTGTATCTTTTGATGCTCTATTTTGGCATTAAAATTGCCCAACAACTTACTGATCAATTTTCACGGTTTGTGGTTATAGGTTTTGTTATTCTCACGAATCTCCAAGCAGTTATTAACATTGCCGTTGTTTCCGGGCTATTACCAACAAAAGGAATCGGCCTGCCCTTTATTAGTTATGGCAACACTGCTCTTGTTTGCAACCTGTGGATGGTTGGTATTATTTTGAGTCTTGTCCGATCGGAAATAGCACGTTAAACTCTTCCAATCAGCTTGCAAAAATAAACGCCATAAACAATGCGCAGGAGAATCATGGAACAAGTACAAAAACAATCATTATCTTCACAACAGGAAGAGCTAAAACATGCGCATCTCGATCCTTTGCAGGACAATATTAGTTGCGTTGAATTAGTTCGTGTTTCAGGATCGGACGTAGACGTTGTTAATGCGGCACGGGTTTCGTATGGAAATGTTGTTGCAGAATTAGGTGAACGAGACAAGAAGCTAATCCATTTTTTACTCAAGCACAAACACACAAGCCCTTTCGAGCATAACCAGCTTTCATTTCGTGTTAAGGCACCGTTATTTGTGGTTCGTCAATGGATGCGTCATCGCATGCATTCGTATAACGAAATCAGCTATCGCTATGTGAAAGCGGCACTTGAATTTTATATTCCGCAAGCTTGGCGCTATCAGGACACAAACAATAAACAAGCATCAATAGGCTCATTTACTAACGCAGCATTATTGGAACAATATAAAGAATCAATCAAGCAAAGCTATGCGGCATATGAGCACCTTCTTGAACAAGGCGTATGCCGTGAGATTGCACGAGGATTGCTTCCACTTTGCACATATACAGAATTTATCTTCACCAGTAATCTTCATGCACTCATGCATTTTTTAAAACTTCGTCTTAATGCCGGCGCACAAAAAGAGATCCGCTCTTATGCTGCTTGCTTGCTTTCACTCGCAATTCCGCACTTTCCGGCATCACTTGGCATGTGGCAAGAAATGAACGTCCCTGAAATTAAAGACGAGTTTACGCAATTGTTCACGAAATACGCTGGATAAACCACAGCTCATTTGTACTGCGCCTTACCAATCTTTCTTTTCCCGTTCAAGCCTAATATTTAGTTTTGCTTGCAAAAGAAAATAATCTATATCAACCCCATTCTTAATATTTTCGATACAATACTTTATAAAGCCAATAAGATATTCCATAGCTTTATTATTCTCATTCTCAATTAAAAACTGCTGTAACTTTTTCAGCCGCTTGTTCTGCTCATTGGTTAATGTGACCGTAGGCGCATCTTTTTGCTCCACGGTCATTTGTTCTTTCTTTAACTGCGCCATCTCTTCTAAGTGTCGCTCTGTATTCGATATTACATGCTCTGCCTGTTTCAGAGCAGAAGCCGTATTCTTCCCTTGCTCGATTTCTTCGATCCTAGACTTTATAAAGTTAGTGTCGCCTTTTCTGACTTCATCCTCTTCATACTTCTCTACCTTCTCTACAAACAGTTTTAGCGCTTGCAAACGCGTACGCTGCTCATTGGTTAATATAACCGCAGGCGCATCTTCAGGCTGAAACTCTGGCCTCGGTTTTTTTCTCTTCAACCATTTGCGAAGATAAAAACCACCGGCAAATGTAGCGGCAATAATTCCCGCTAACGTTACCCCCTCCATTATAATCCGCTTCCTTTGCTCAGGCGTACACTTCAGCCTGAACATGCACCTCATATCGTTTTTGAATGTTTTAAAAGCAGATTCAGTCTTTTTTAGTTGAATATTGTTACTTCCATTTGCGGCCATCACTGGACTTGGTGCTGCAATTGCAGCAAATAAAGCTGATAAAATAATCTTTTTGATATTCATGAATTCTCCTGTATTTATGGCATATTTAGACACTTTCTTCATACCGCTTTTCACCTTCTAAAGACAGTATACAAAAAATTGCAGCCCAAATACAACGGTTTATGTGAATTTTACAGGACAATTACTTTAAAAGCTCAAAATCGCAGCAAGGATTTTGATAAAAAGCCTACAAGTAGTGCGCCTGGTCCCAGGGAAGAAAACGCTTTTGTTTGAGGGGGTTATGTTTACATAAGAGAACAACAACCGGGGTATTATCGGAAGCTTTGTTTGCTTTGCCTAAAATGTGTCACCCTTGTGCTCACTAAAGGTTACTTCCAATGCATCGCTAAATCTATCAACAGCCGAACCCCTGCCCCCGTTGCGCCTGTCTTGAAATATGGCATATCAGGCACGTTAAATGCCGTACCGGCGATATCAAGGTGTGCCCACGGAATATCGCCTACAAAGACCTGCAGGAAATGTGCTGCTGTTGTTGCACCTGCTAAATATTTTTGACTACCAATATTACACAAATCGGCAACATCAGATTTAATTGCGGCTTTATAATCATCGTCAAGCGGCAAACGCCAGACACGGTCTCCAGATCGTTTCGCTGCATCTTCTATGTCTTCAACTAAATTTTCGTTTTGACTCATAAGACCGGTAAAAAATGGCCCCAGTGCATGCATGCATGCACCTGTTAAGGTGGCAATGTCAATGATTGCATCTGGTTTATAGTGTTTTGCAACATATGCAAGTGCGTCGGCTAAAATTAACCGCCCTTCAGCATCTGTTGAGATAATTTCGATAGTTTTCCCTGAAAGAGACTTAAGAACATCCCCTGGTTTAATCGCAGTCCCACTCGGTAAATTTTCAGTTGCAGGAGCCAAAGCCACAAGATGAATTGGTAAATTTAGTTTGGCGACAGCTTGGATGACTCCTAAAACAGCAGCAGCTCCAGACATATCGGTTTTCATCAGTTCCATACCTTGACCAGGTTTGATCGAGATCCCTCCAGAATCAAATGTGATGCCTTTTCCTACAATAACAATAGTGTCTAAATCTGGGTTATCACGATTATATTCTACAATTATGAACTTAGCCGGCTCTTGGCTGCCTTTCGCTACTCCAATGAAAGACCCCATTCCTATTTCTTCAATTTCAGGCATGGATAGGATACAATAATCTAATCCCAAGGATTCTGCCATATTTTTAGTTGTATCTGCTAATATAGTAGGGGTCATTGAATTCCCAGGATGTGAGATTAGATCTCTTGTCCAATTCGTAGCATGGGCTATCGATTCTCCAATTTTCATACCGGATGAAATCACTTCTAATTTGCTATCATCTTCCTCAATAATCGTTAACTCTGCTAGGGTCTTGATTTTTTCTGTATCAATTGTTTTGAATTCGGTAAACTGATAGGTACCTAAAAGTACCCCCTCCACAAGCGCTTGTGATTGATCCAGACGGGAAATTGCTGTACTGGTAGGAGCATGTATTGTTGTGGATACTGATTTAATTCCATGGTCTCGAAGATAAGTAGCAGCATTACTGGCTGTTTTTCGAATTGTATCAAGGGTTAATTGATCTTGAGCCCCAAGTCCGATCAATAGGATGCGTTTTGTTGGAAGCTTTCCATGAGTATAGAGAAGCTGTTTCTGATCCTTTTTACCATTAAAGTCATTATTTTCATACAATTCGCGTATAGCACCATCTAACGCGGTATCTATCCTTGAGACAGGGCCTGTACTAAAATCCATATCTTGAAAAAGATAAATGATGATAGCATCAGTAGATTCCTGGTCAATTTTTCCTGATTTTGCCCTTATATGCATTTTTATCAACTTATTGGTGTATTTATTTTAAATATCAACATTGTCTAAACGTTTCCCAACTTCTAGAAGTGTTTCTTCCTTTTTACAAAACGCAAACCGCACAAATTGTTTACTTAATTGCTCATCATCAAAAAATCCGGTACATGGAACTGCGGCAACTCGTGCATTCTCGATCATATGTTTGACAACGTGGTAGTTATCTTCATAACCCATTTGGGCAATATCTGTAAAGATATAAAACGCCCCATTTGGTTTGATACAATTGAATCCTGATTTAGTTAAGATATTTAAAAGTAAATCTCGTTTCTGTTTATACAATTGGCGGAGTTCATCGTAATAAGATGCATTAAATTCGGTTATAAGCTCGGCTATTGCAACTTGAAGTGGATGAGGAGCACATACTGTTAGAAAATTATGCATACTTTGAATAGCTTGAGATAATGATTTTTCAGCAATTGTATATCCAACTCGCCAACCTGTTGAGGCAAAAACCTTTGAAAATCCACTTACGGTGATAGTGCGGTCAGCCATTGATCCTATGCTTGCAATACTAATATGTTCTCCCTCATAGACAAAATGCTCATAGATTTCATCTGTTAAACAGACGACATTGTTATCGGTACAAAGATCGGCAATAAGTTGTAATTCATCCCGAGAAAACACTTTTCCCAGTGGATTTTGAGGGGAATTGAGTAGAATTGCTTTTGGTTTATTTGAAAAAGCATCTTTTATTTGTTCTGGATCGAACTGACAATCAGGCAGATTCAATGTTACAAATTTCGGTTTTGCTCCTACGAGTTTAACCATTGGTACATAACTCGGAAAAAACGGCTCAAAAAGGATGATTTCATCCCCTGGATTTAAAATTGATTGTGCTGAAGCCATTAATGCCTCAGTTGATCCACAACACACAGTTATATCCGTATCTGGGTCTGATTCAATCCCATTATACCATTTAACTTTCGCAGCTATTGCGGTTCGCAGTGATTCAGCACCATTAAAGCAGTATTGGTTGAATCCTGCATTAATAGCGTTGATGGCAGCTTGCTTTAATCTCTCTGGGGGATCAAAATCAGGTACGCCTCCTGTGAGGCTAACACAATTATATTCTTGGGCGAGATTTCCAATTTTATCCCATACGGAAGGGGGAACGACTCCAACTCGTTCCGCAATGAAAGAATTTGGAACATCTGCAATTGTAGGATCTTTGTCATTTGTGGAGGACATCTTAGTCATTATTAGACACCTGTTTTTGAATATTAATTAGGATTAAAACAATATAACTTATATTTATGACCATATGGTTTCAAGATTCGCTTCTCTGCGGCCCCTGAATAATAACTGTTATTTGGTGCTAAATTAAAAAATACGAAAACTCAGCTCGTTTGATGTCAGTTGCTTAGATATTATTACTCTATATTTCTCAATACAATCTCCTAGCAAATCACTTGAAAATAATTTAACATTTGAAGACCGCAGGACCCGCAGGACATGTTGCCAACAGAAAGTCGGATTAACCGCGCAAAAAAGTTCTTAATCCATAGCCCTATTAAGCCAAGAAGCCGATGGGTCGAGTTTGGTGCAGGTTATGGAACATATATTTTAGCATTGCATCAAATTAATAGAAATGTGATGATTGTAGCTCTTGAACTTGATTTAAAGCGATTATATTTTTTAAATGAATTAATTGAAACCCAAAATCTGAACAACGTTCAATTACTCAGAAGTGATTTTTTTAATCCATCTCTACGCGCAATGACCTTTGATGGGGTTCTCCTAGCCAATGTACTACATTTTTCTCCGAACCCATATGAATTAATTAATGAAGCACGTCATATCTTAAAAAATAAAGGCTCTATATTAATTGTGGAATATTCTGTTACAGCACCGCTCCCTTGGGTCCCATATCCACTTCCTAAACAGAAAATAGTCAAACTTTTGAAGGCAGCACCGTTTCAAGATATAAATCTATTGGCAGAAGATAACAGGGCATATAGTATAACCGCAAAGAAGCTTTAACTTAGATTTAGATTGATTAATAAGTTGAAACACTAAATTGCATTGAATAATAATTCAATTGGTGTTAAAGAGTTCGTAATTAAATTTACTAATGATGATCAGACTTTAATTTAATAAATGCGATTGAAATACATCAAGAATGATTTCATGGTGATTAAAAAGAAATCGAAAGGCTTTACATTCATTTGTTATTTTTACTTCATTGGTAAGTTCAATGATGTTATTTAATGGTTAAATTAAACAGATCGCTACAAACTATGAGTACATAGGAGAAAAAGAGGTTATGTGCTAGATGATTGAGCCATATCAAAATTGGATTTAGAAGATATAGCAATTTATTCCAGTGAGCGCTGAGCGCAGTTCTTCTAAATTAATGGTATAAATCGCAGTAACAAATACTGGTGAGTCTGGTATAGCGTGACCAAGAGAGTACAACCCGGTAATGGCTCGATGACCACTACGATTAACTCCCCAGAGTGCTAAAAAGTGATCCCAACGATTTCCCCATATGATAACATGAGTAGTTGTTTGGATTTTTGGTGTTATGGATTTATCATAAGTATCAACAGCGTTATGCCAACTCTGAGCTAGTCTGTTACGACTTTAAAACATGTTAATTCAAAAACATGTAATGATCTAAAATTAAATCAAAAATATGTAAAACCGTTTCATTAAAAAAAATGGAGGAGTGAGATATTTATGACAGTTGAACGGCGAATATCATTTCTTTTTTCGTTTCTGGATTAGTAGAGCGAGAGGAATGATACTGGCAAATAAATAAACTACTACCATAAACCCTTCTGGAAATGAAGAAACATCGGGAGTTGTAGTAACATCTGATGTTGTAGTAACTGGATATTCGTTTGAATCATTTGGATCTGTTCCGTCGTCTATCTCCTCACTATCGGTAAATCCATCATTATCAGAATCCGGATTGCTTAAATCCGTTCCATAGATATCAACTTCCTCCACATTCGTGAGTCCATCCGCATCCGTGTCTGTGTCAGCATCTGCGATAAGAGGATCGGTTTGATAACGACCTATTTCGTCTGTATCTGTTAAACCATCTCCATCTGTATCAAAAGCTGGAGGTTCGTATATTTCTACAGTTCCAAGCTCAGAATTACCATTATAGCCTCCAATTGCATATATCCATCCTGCTAACATCACTAAAGAAAGCCTACTGCGTTCAGATGGCATATCTGCCCAGCGTGACCACCGTCCAATAGATGGCTCATATGCTTCCACTATTGATAGATAATTGTCTTCGTTATTTTTATTATTATAACCACCAATTACATAGATCCGTAGACCTATTGCTACCGCTGCTAAATTTGCACGTGGTTCTGTCAAATCATCAATACGGTGCCAACTATCTGTTGATGGGTCATATTCTTCTACGCTATCACGTTGATATCTTTCCTGTTCATCTTCATTATAATCCATCCCTCCAATTGCATAAATCTTACCACTCAATGATACCGCTGTAAATCCATCTCGATCATCTATCATTTGGGCTCGGCTTTCCCAAGCATTGGTGACTGGATCATACACTTCTACTTCATTACGAACATCCCACTCATCAATATCTTTTCTCCATTTTGAACCGCCAAGAGCATAGATTTTCCCGTCTAATGTAGTTGCAGCGAGAAGACCTCGATTAGTTGGCATGTCTGTTCGGCGACTCCAGCTGTTAGTGGCGGGATCGTATTCTTCTATAAGATTGAGGGCTTCTCGATCGTCATTATAGCCCCCGATAGCGTAAATTTTCCCAGCCACCACTGCTGATGCAAGTCCGTATCTGGCAGTAGGCATGTCTGTTCGACGGCGCCAACTATTTGTAATCGGATCAAACTCCTCTACGATCGCAAGCACATCATCATTTCTTTGACCGCCAATAGAATAGATTTTTCCGTCCACCGCCGATGATGCGAAATAAGCACGTGGAGTAGGCATGTCTGTTCGACGGCGCCAGGAATCATCAAGCCCTTTTGTAGGCACAGACACAATATTTAAGTTTATTATTATAATTAAACCTATAATAAGAATTTTTTTTCGAGTTATTCTTCTTTTAACATTATATTCATGGATTTGTTTCCTCATAAAAATCACCACAATTTAATTTTCATTAGTATGAATATACGGTTTAAACTTATTATGAATTATCTTCATTTATAATTAATGGGAAACCTGTTTTGTTACGTAACAACATAGCAAACCAATACGCATTTCATTAAATATTTTTTATGATTGAATATTTGATTTGAGAAATAGTTTAATCACTCTTGACACGGTTTAATTATTGTTAATCCAAATATAAATGATTATATTAAAAAAGAAAGAGCGAGAAATAATTGTGGAATATTCTGTTACAGCACCGCTCCCCTGGGTGCCTTATCCACTTCCAAAACAGAAAATAGGCAAACTTTTAGAGGCAGCATCATTTCAAGATATAATTCTATTAGCTGAAGATAACAGAGCATATAGTATAACCGTAAAGCGGCTATAACAGCAATACCAATAAATATCAGTAGTGGATTATATGAATGACATCAATAAGCCACTACGTACTAAAAATGAATTAATAGCGTTAGTACTAGGTTTTATACTAATTTTATCCTCAATATTACCCTGGTCAACTCATCACAATGCATCTGAATTGATATATTTGACAGATTTAGAAGGTGTGAGGAAGATCGTATTTATTTTGGGAATTATTTTGATAATTCTTACTTATTTTACGAAATCTGATATAATCAAAAAGATGTATTTTATGATTAGTGGATACCTATGTGGTCTCCTATGCCTGAACACATTTCTGAGCTTAATAGAGTTTATTGCTGATCCCGATGCGTGATCTCAGATAATCATATGGGATAGGCCTTTATATTGCAAGCCTCTCAAGTATTGGACTTGTCTATTTGGATATTGCTGTAGACAAGGAGCTATTACAATCCGAAAAGTCATGACTACATTAAATTCCATATTGTAATTGCAAATGGAATGATTGTAATTATTGGTGTTTTATAAACGTCCCGTTTCGATATTCCTCAAATGCTAGTTGAAGTTCCTCCTGTGTATTCATGACAATAGGTCCCTGCCATGCAACGGGTTCATTAATTGGCTTGCCTGAAATCAATAGAAAACGAACTTTTTCGGAATCGGTAGTGATTTTAATTTCAGCTCCATTATTTCTATCAAAAATGACAAGTGTATCGGCATTTATTTTTTGATTACACAATTCATCAAAATACCCAGTCCCCTCAAACAAATAAGCAAAAATAGTATGATTTGCCTTCACCGGATGCATAAATTCCGTTTCAGGAAGAATCGTGATATCTAAATACTGTGGTTCAGTCACTACATCCTGAACAGGCCCCTTTTCATTACTAACCAATCCAGCTATGACTCGTATCACTACATTATCATTTTTAAGTGAAATTACAGGTATTTCTTCGGTTTTTACATCCCGGTAGCGAGGATGCATCATTTTATGTGAAGCGGGAAGATTTGCCCATAACTGAAATCCCCATAACAAATCCGCTTTTTGTGGCATTTCTTGATGAATAATTCCGTTTCCTGCAGTCATCCATTGTACTGGAACTGCTTCGGGATTTATAACGCCTTGATTGCCCAAACTATCTCCATGAC
>SDBU01004989.1_pt1 | contig 16054 bp, 13 predicted proteins | sample 2277071 | NCBI WGS metagenome assembly SDBU01 (sample SAMN10397929, study PRJNA504765) | marine sediment metagenome | isolation source: marine sediment core GS08_GC12, 126 cmbsf | place: Arctic Ocean: Gakkel Ridge, Loki's castle | collected 2008
GAGACAGGCAAAGGATTGACGAGGTACTGGTGGTACTGAGGAAATACGGCGCATAGAAGAGGTATCTCGCAATGCTCCGTCGACCTGGGTAACGAAACGATGAAGTGTTTAATCGCAGGCTCAAATCTTCACTTCATAACAGGTCTCGCAAAACGTGTCTAAGGGTGCTAAAATATAAGTTACTTCCCCCTAGAGGAAAGGGGGTTCCGAGAGGTGGGAAATGGTAAATGCCTACTGCCCATTCGCGCTTTGCTTCTCTTGAGCTATATGGAGGGGTTTAATTTGCCAAGCTATCGCCCCCATCGCGCCAACGCAGATATAGAAAGTGAACAGAACCAATAGAGAATAGCTTAGGGCTGATTCCGCAGTAACACCCTGGAGAGAAAAGAGGGCAATGAGCGTGGCGTCACGGGTCCCAATGCCAGCAATAGAAACGGGAATCATTGCTATTAATACGGCAACTGCCATACAAGTGGCTACATAAAAGAAGGAAAGGGGGAGATTCAGGGAAAGGGTTAACAGGTAGCACTGACCGAAATAGATAGCATAGGCGGCAATTGTAAGTAGCAAGGGAGAGACAAGCTTCCTTCCGGTTAGCCTCTCTACCCCCCAGTAAAATTGGTCAACGGAAGTATCTATCCTCTCCTCAAATTTCCTGAATACTCTAGCTCTATATACCAACCCCATTAGCCCTTTGCCAATCCGTCGATTCAGGAGCAAAAGGGAGATTACCAGAAGGAGCAGCAGGACGATAACTGCCGATATTGTTCCCCCTCCCAGCAGAGAAAAGGCGATGAGACCAAAGCCGCCGACAATGACCAGCAAATATATATCACACAGCCTATCCGCCAGAACACTGGAAAAGGCTTCACCAAACGGTAATTTCTTGTCATTAGTTAAGTATAATACTCTGGCAAAGTCCCCTAGCCTCCCCGGGGTAGCTAGCCCGAGATAGATACCGCTGAAGTAGGCGGGAAAAGCCTGCCTCAAAGGATAAGTTATCCCTTGTATTTTGAGCAGGAATTGCCAGCGCCATGACTTAATGAAAACTAGGGGAAGAGTGAGGATGATTGCCAATGCTAGATACCACAGGTTGACTTTGGTTACAGTGTAAGCAATGCTGGAGAGTTCTACTCTGGTAAGAATGAAGATGAGTAGGATGATGCCAATAAACCTGATTAACCAGAGACTCCTTTTCACCCTTTTACCTTGCTCTAGATTCCAGCTCTTGCTTAGCAGCGATTACCATTTGGTTCATGCGCAAGAAACCCAAGCCTGTAACCCGCAGAACTTTCTCTATGGCGTTCTCTCCAGGAAAGCCAATAGGAGACATCATGAACTTCTCCGCCTTCAATATCCTAAGCTTGCAGCTTTCGCATAGCGGCTTCAATTCATTTAAGGTGAACAGCTTAAGATGAGTGCCCTTTTTGGTATGTCCAATAAGCTCTGAGATGTGGTTAAAGAAAGGGTCAGGGGTGGTAAGGATGAACAGCCCACCTTTTCTTAACACCCGCTGGCACTCGCTGAGAAGCCTCGTCTCATCCCGAACATGCTCAATAATTGCGGTAGCGATGACAACGTCAAAAACCCCTTCGCGAAAAGGGAGAGCCAGTGCATTAGCTTGGAGGGCATGAAAGGAACGATTAGGGTTAGCAGTTAGGAGTTCAAAGGAGGTATCAAGCCCAACAAAGATAGCATTAAAGCTAGCTGACAGGTGCTCTAGCATAAGCCCGTCAGCTGTTCCAACATCAAGGATAAGCTTCGGCTGGCTATCTCCAAATTCCCTGATGGCAGTAAGCACCTCTCTTGTTCGCCGCCCAAGTCTATAATGATAAGCTCCTCGCCTTTGACGCCGAACATGATATTCCCTTGCCAGTGTCATTTTGTAATCTCATTTGCGCCAGGGCTTAAGCACCCTCAAGCGCCAGTCTTCGCCTTCTCTTTAATTCGCTGAAAGAGCCTCTTGCTCTTTTTGTCATGCAATTTCACCACAGGGCTCGAATTATATCTCCGGAGTAAATTGCATTGGGAATTACTTCACACCCTGCCCAACACCCCGGGCACCTATTCACTCTCTCCCGGTATTCTCCCATTCGCTTGCCAAACCAAAGTTCCTTGAATCTCGTCTTGGTTAAATTCCCGACGATAGTGGAATCGTATAAGCAAATTGGCACATCGCCGTTAGGTAAGATTCTAAGATGACTGCCCAGAGCAACACACTTTGGCTTCGGTTTTCCTCTACCTAGGAGTAATCTATTGCGCAAACCTCTTAAGTAGTATCTCTTGATTATTTTTTCAGTGAAGTCATCTATTTCATTGGCATTCTCTTCCATGAGAGAGAGTATCTGCTCTAACTCCCCTTTGGAGAATTCTCCGAAGGTTGTTATTTCAGCACTAGAACTAGGCAAAAGGCTTAAACCATCACCTTGCTTGTATAAAGCAGTCTCACCATAAGCAATAACCTGATGCAAACTTATATCCATATCCTCGCAGACTTCCCGTAAAGCCTGCATGTTCCCGACATCGCTGTCAACGATGGTCTGGTCTACACCCAAGTAGAAGTCATAACTTCCTTTCAGCCGAGCTAATTCCCTTAAGGTATCTATTGCCCTTTTATATGCTCCCTGAACCCCCCTTATATCATCATGTTTTTCGCCGATGGCATCGATGGATATTTTGAAATGAATCTTATTGGGGTTATCAACCGATTTTACAAATTCTACAATCCTCTCCGTCAGCAAACCATTGGTGGTAATGTGAACTACACTGGGGTCTGTTTTGTGTTGAATTAAATTTACAATCTCGCTCAAATCTGAGCGGAGAAAGGGTTCACCCCCACTTATTCTTATCCCATCTAACCGTCTCAATTGACTAAATAATGCTTCTATTTGCTCAAGCGTCATTTCATCGTATTTACTCTTTTGCCAAATTTCACACATTTTGCACTTTAGGTTGCATCTCCAAGTGACTAAATAGGTGCAAAAGGAAGGGTAAGAGACTCTATGCATATAATTATTGATGACCGATTTAGCGATGTTGAAGAGTGATAACACTGAACCTTTGTTCACCTACGCCTCTCTTCTCTTAGCAATAGCGTCGGCAAGCAAACCGAAGGCTCCAATCTGAATCGCTGCTACAAATAAAGCAACTACTGTGGCATCCATAATTCTGTCAAGTAGTAAAAGTGAGCATATGAGTACTATCACCGCCGCCACCAGCAGGCTGAAAGCAATTGGTAGAAATACCCTTAGGGGATTGAAATAAGTTATTACCCTAAAAATGAGCAGAATGAAGTTTAGCCCATCTCTGAGTGGTTTAATCTTCGACTTCCCGGCTCTTTGATAATAATCTATGGGGACATATTTAACTAGGTAATCATTACAGTGATAGGCTAAAGTTAGTGTCGTGGTAAAGGAGAAGCTAGAGGGCAATAGGGTTAGGAACCTCTTTATATCCACCTTTTTGAACATACGCATACCTGAATTGAGGTCGGGGATGTTTGCCCTTGATAAGTAATTCGCCAATTTAGTTAAAAACCACTTAGCCGGCTTACGGTACAAGGGGACTTTTACTTCTTTACCAGTTCTTGAGCCCACTATCATATCGTATCCATCGGTTTGCTTTAAAAGCCTGGGGATATCCTTGGCTTGATAGGTCCCATCGGCATCAATAGTTAATATTGTGTCTCCTGAGGCGTGTAATATCCCTGTCTTTAGTGCGGCACCATAGCCTCTATTGTAAGGATGCTGGATTAACCGGGCGATTCCTTTTTGTTGTACTATCTTCGCTGTATCATCGGTTGAACCATCATCTACCACGATAACCTCATAAGATTGCTCTTTATCACCTAAGATAGCTTTCAATCCATCTAATACGGTTGCTATTGAATGCTGTTCATTATAGGCTGGGATTACTACTGAGAGCATGTTCATGGCAATCCTCTGCACCATTCAATATAGCGATGAAGACCGTGATTCAGGTCAACTTGTGGATTATAGCCGAGTTCTTTTGTCGCCCTCCCCACATTCGCCCAAGTATGCTCCGCTTCTCCTTTTCGAGACGGAACATACACAATATGTGAGTTGCTGCCGGTCGCTTGGACAATCTTGCTGGCTAATTCCTTTATGCTGATTCTAGCTCCACTTCCAATATTATAAACTTCACCACCTCCCTTTTCCATCGCCAGCAGGTTTGCCTCTACCACATCATCAATATAGGTAAAATCTCTAGTTTTATTTCCCGAGCCGAAGATTTCGATGGTTTGGTCTTTCAATGCCCTCTCAGTAAAAATTGATATAGCCAAGTCAGGACGCATCCTGGGTCCATAAACGGTGAACAGTCTGAGTGAGGTTATTTTTAAGCCATAAATCTCAGAAAAAACCCGGCAGTAATACTCTGCTGCTAGTTTAGAAACACCATATGGAGACCCCGGCATCGTGGGATGGTCTTCATCAAGGGGCAAATATTGGGCGTTTCCATACACCGAGGAAGAAGAGGCATTTATAATCTTCTTGACCGGTGAATTCAGGCAAGCTTGCAGGATATTTAATAAGCCGGTAGTATTAACCTCGTGCGGCTTTAATGGATTCTCTATTGAGACCCTCACCCCGGGTTGAGCAGCATAGTGAAAGACATAGTCTACACCTTGCTTCACTGCCTGCCGAACCAACTCTCGGTCACGAATGTCACCTTCCACCAGATTAAATTTCTCACTACCTAAAAGGGGCTTGATATTTTGTCTTTTCAGCTCTGGGGCATAGTAAGGGTCGAAGTTATCAAGGCAAACAACATAATGTCCTTCTTGTAGAAGTCTTGCACAAATATGGCTGCCTATGAATCCTGCCCCTCCAGTTACTAATGCTCTCACTACCAACAAATCCCCTCATAAATCCTGGCTTCCTTTGCCTTCAATATCCGTCTACCATCAATGACAATCTTCCCTTTGTAATCTAGGTTGTTAAATTCCTCCCACTCGGTGATAATGAGGATGGCATCGCAGTTCAAAATGTCCTCTTTGGATGTATACTCTATCTGAGGAAATAACCTCTTGAAGTTTTCTGCTGCCAAGGGGTCATAAGCCTTGACTATAGCCCCTTCCTGAAATAGAGCTTGAGCAATTTTTATGGCACTGGAATCCCTCATATCATTAGTTCCCGGCTTAAATGACAATCCCAGAAGCCCTATATTAGCACCTTTTAAGGCGATGTGTCTTTTAAGTAATTCTATAAGTCTTAGCGCTTGCTTATCGTTAAAATCTAGGACTTCCTGTAGAATCCTGGGCTTGTATCCTATTTGCTCTGAGCTTGTTATCAGTGCTTTTAGGTCTTTAGGAAGGCAGGAACCCCCAAAACCAATACCGGCATTCAAGAATTTGCTGCCAATGCGTTCATCAAATCCCATGCCTTTTGCCACTTCATATGTATCTATCCCCAATTGTTTACAGAGATTACCAATCTCATTAATAAAAGATATTTTAGTTGATAGAAAGGCGTTAGAGGCAAGTTTAATCATCTCTGCAGTTCTCAAATTAGTTCGTAGGATGGGAGCATTGAAATTGTGGTAGAGATTTGAGAGTGTATCTCCAGACTTTTTGTCATATTCTCCAAAAATCACTCGTGCTGGATGCATAAAATCCTGAACAGCTTTTCCTTCACTTAAAAACTCGGGACTCATGCATACCCCAAAATCTACCCCTATTTTTCCTCCCGATTTCTCCAGAATCGGAATAACAACCTCTTCAGTCGTGCCGGGAGTGACTGTGCTCTTTACCACGACTACATAATAATTTTCCTTTCCTTCCATTTCTTCAGCGAGTTGCTCTGCAGCTTCTATTATACTTTTCAGTGAGATGGAGCCAGTTTCATCTGAAGGTGTGTCCACACATATCAAAATGATGTCTGAGTCAGTGACCCCTCGGTAATCAGTACGTGCTTCAATGTGAACTTGTTTTAAAATTTCATCTAATTCCACTTCATAAAGGTAGGCTACATTATTATTTATAGCTGCCACCCTGTCCTTATCAGTATCTACTAGAGTGATAGTATTGCCAAGTTTAGCCAGACAAGCTCCTATTACCAGACCAACATAACCGGAGCCTATTACTGAAATATTCACCTATTATTCTCCTCCGAGTATTATAACTGTAATCTCAGGCTCTCTTCAATCTGGGCGCTCTCGCTTCCCCGCTTTAACCTTACCATTTTAAGCAAAACGAAAGCCAGGAATAGCAGATTGCCAATTACGGAGGGAGGTACTAGATAGTCTAGGGACTGGAACACACCCCCTATTAGTGTACAAATGGTATCAATATGAGTATTAAAGGAGAAAAATGCTACCGAAAGAGCCAGGAGGGTCTTCTCCAGCGGGCTCAATTTCAAACAGAAAATACATAGTATAAAGGGTAAAACCAGACAACTGGTATAATAAACCCAAGCGTGATTGGGAAGGCTGACCATCAGGACACTAAAGAGAGAAAAGAAAAGTATCGTCCATTCCTTATCCCTAAAAGCTCCTTCTCTCTTCCTAAATAGCAGATATAAGTAGCCCAATATTAAAAGCACAAAAGCCAACCTGATGAATACCCAGGCGATATTGATTATATTCCGAGCAGTTCCCTGTATATTAAAGAACGCCAGCGAATTGTAAATGATGCCTGAGATGGCAGAATTACAACCTGTTGCTGCTTTGGCAGTACTCTGATTAGCGATAAGTAGATATTTAGCAAAATCAACATGGACAGGAAGCCCTAAGAGTGAAATGGAGATGACACAACATAGAGCTAATATCAACAGAAATACTAAGATAAATTTAAACCTTCCCTTAACAATGGCGAAAAGTAGTAGGGCTGCCGGGAAGATTTTGAACAGGGCAGCCACAACCAAGGATAACCCAGCATATAGATTCTTATCCTTAACAATGAGAAAGAAATAAAACATTGTGATGAAGCAAGCCACCAGAGTGTTGACATTGCCACTATTGAGAGAAGCAGTAACCGGGCAGAAGAAGATAATAGCTAAGAAGATTAGCCATTTCCCCGTAGCCGGTAACTTAACCTGATAGTAGCTGAGGATTTTGGTCGCCAGGGTTGCGGTAACCAGCGCCATAAGAAGGTTCCACAAAGTTATGACAAAGAAGGCTGGGTAAAAGCTGAGGTAGCTCAAGGGAAGGTAATAGAATATAACCAACGGGAAATAGCAGAAATAATAGGAGCCTACTGGCGGGCTTAGGCCCTCGCCTCTTGAAAAGGCTACTGCTGCCTGGTAATGTGGCGAGAAGTCACGGCCTGGTATGGGAACGTCTACCGGAAGTAGTCCTCGGAATGCTCCTAGCCAAAGCAGGTAAAATATCAGGAGAAAGGAAACGCCTCCTAGAAGTACCATACCGAAAAGGAACCATCGGAACCATTTATCCTCAAGCAATAATTTGGCAAAGGACATTCTAGTTCACACTCTCAGCCATTCACTTCCTGTGAATAGTTTTGAGCTGGGAACAGGGTCTTGCCTCCAGGCAAGAAAACTGACGACTTTCTGATTGACTGTGGCAATGAAATGTTAATCAAGTATTACACTCTTCCCCTATGCAGTAAGTATAATGTGCATTGTACAGAGTAGCGTTATGAAAATCAAGATGGTGTTGTTGCAAAAGGTTGAGATGAGTTGAACTAGACTAGCTAAAGAGCTGGTAATGAGCTTTACCCTGTGTTCCGGCGTGACAATCATCCGCTTTATGTCGGGTCACACTTGCTTGAAAAGTTACCTTCGGAGCAAGAAGAAAGGCTGGATATCAGGCCTGTACCGATATCCAGCCTTAAATAAATCTATGTCCTATGTCGTCGGCCTTAACCCTTCCCGATTCTGAACATTTTAGTCCCACATACGGGGCACGTGCCCTGTGTTGCCGGTTTGCCTGACAGTGAAGACTTAACCGGTAATGTGTCGCTATTTACTAGAAAGTTACCTGTGGAGCCCTTCACTCATATTACATACCACTCGACTACGGTAGGCCTTTAGCTGCTTAGAATACTATCAGTGCTAAGGTGATAAATGCCGCCAGTGGCACGCAAATGTTCAGAATCGGCAAGAGTTAGGTCTACTCCGACATAGCCTAACAGAACTCAGAAGGGCTGGATATTCCCGGTATCGGGGATGTCCGGCCCTTCTTTATTCTTCGCAGGTAACTAAATAAGCAAATGTGACCTCAACTGCACATTATGGACAACTGTACGCCGGTAAAATTAAAAGTATAATCACAGAGCCGCGATGCCACTTACCCGATTACAGACGCAGTAGTGTACGGTAGTAAGGGCCAGACAAATCTCGGGGAAAGCTACTCACAGGCCAGTATTGCTCTTGCCACCAGGGTCTTAGCTATCTGGGCCTTGTACTTGTTATTTGGTAGAGCAGATGCCTTAGCCACAGCAGCACTACCGGCGGCTTCAGCAGTTGTCTCGCCTAAGTGCTTTCCTTCGATTGCATCCTCTGCCGACTTAGACCTCCATGGGATAGGCGCTACTCCTCCCAGCACAATCCTCGCATCCTTGCAAACCCCACCCTCGACCGTGAGAACGCATGCGACGCTGACGATAGCAAAGTCGATGGCTTTTCTCAGCCCAAACTTCAGATAGGCGCTCTTAGTGCCAGCTGCGGGAGATGGCACCCTGACCTCTGTTACGATCTCATCGGGGTCTAGAATCGTTCCAGTCAAGGCGTCGAAAAAGTCCTCAAGCGCGACTACCCTCTTAGTTGTCTTTGCCTCCGCGCTTAATGCAATCAAGGCTGGAGCTGTATCGGATGGATGTACGGCAAAGCATCCTTTATACCCCCCGAAGATACTGTGGTAGTAGTTGTCACCTGCCACAGCGTAACATATCCGGCCACCCTTCCTAAGGCATACAAATGAATCCCCACACCATGGAGATGCCCTGTAGTACCAGCATCTGATATCTTGGCAAAGGTTACCTCCAATGGTTCCCATGTTCCGTATCTGTGGAGACCCCACTGACTGAGCTGCTTGAGCAAGTGCGTTATACTTGTCTTGCACGACCGGGGAAGCTGCTATCTCGCATAACTTAGCCAGAGCACCTATTCTTAGCACCTCAGCCTCTTCCCTAATGTAGTCCATATCGGGGATGGTCTTTATGTTCACCAGCACCTCAGGGTGTGTTAAAAGCACCCTATCCTTAAGCTCTCCGAGCAGGTCTGTTCCGCCTGCGATCAGCCTTGCTCTCCCCTCATATTCCTTAGATAGAGCAACCGCCTGGTTGACCGTTTGAGCATTAATATGTTTGAAAGGCTTCATTTCACTTTATCTCCTTGCCCAGAGCTTTAAGGATTTTGTCCGGTGTAATAGGAAATTCATTAAACTTTATGCCTATTGCGCTATGAACGGCATTCACGAAGGCTCCTGCCGAACAAGCTATTGCTTCCTCCCCCGCACCCTTAGCTCCGAATGGCCCGACTGGGTCAATCGGTTCCACGATAACAATAGAGCTATTTTCAGCTATGTCAAGTGTGGTGGGTATTTTGTAATCCAAGTAATTGGCATTAAGGATTCTTCCAGTAGTCTTGTCAAGGACGAGCTTCTCCGTTAGCGACCAGCCCATGCCCGCTGATAGTGCGTGCTGAAACTGCCCCTCCACTCCATCAGGGTTTATAGCTCTTCCAGGGTCAACGGCTATTACATAATTGAGTGTCTTTACCTCTCCAGTCTCTGTGTCTACCTCTACCTCAACGAAATCCATAGAACAAGTCTTCAAGGGAGCTTTGTGCCCTGCAGTCAACGATGCATGAGCTATGATGGGAACGACGTCCATAATCCCGTGTCCTTGTGGCGCTCCGGTAAACATCGCGTCCCGAAAAGGCAGCCGCTTCTCCGGAGTTTCTTTAACGTATATCCAACCGTCTTCGGTTTCTAAATCTTCAGGACTTACTCCTAACTTTGGAGCTGCCAGCTCGAGAAGCTGACGTTTGGCATCTTGCGCAGCTTGTAGGGTAGGTAATCCTACATCAAACGTAGTATGGCTGGCAGATTGTCCAGAATCAAATGGCGTGCTATCCGTGTCCCCGTTTACAACTGTTACGTTTTCATATGTTATTCCTAGTGCTTCAGCTGCAATTTTGGCTACTGTTGTTAGTACCCCCTGGCCCAGCTCAACTGAGCCTATGAATACTATCGCCGAACCATCCTGCTTGACCCTCAGGACAGCGGAACCCACTCCCCAGCCACCACCTTTCCTTTCAGATGACGTCAGTCCAATGCCTATGCCTCGCCTCTTTGAGCCCTGAATCATCGTTGGCCTTCCCCACCCCCTCCATTTGTCCTTCCAACCAAACCTGTCTGCGCCCTCTCGGAGGCACTCTACTTTGGCCGGAGATGGGACAACGTTATTTAACAGAAACTCTAAAGGATTCATACCTATAGCTTCCGCTGCTCTGAACATTACCATAGCAAGAGAGGTGTTACTTTCCGTCGTTCCAAAACCTCGATATGACCCTGCAGGATTTGTGTTAGTATACACATTCATTACACTACTACTGTAATTGCTTGTCTTATAAAGGGGAACCGGCTCCAGCAAGGAAACCTCCCCAATCACTCCTCCAGTAATTACATGCGCCCCTGTATTCATAGTACAGTCCCGTTTTATTGCCGTAATCGTTCCATTCTTCTTAACTCCCACCTTCCAGAATACGTCTGCCTTATGGCGTACAGCTAACGGCATTGACTCTTCCAGGCTAAGTGATAGCCTTACTGGTCTGCGCGCTTTCCTGGCTAAGAATGTTGCGATTCCCAAGTGGCGAAGAAACCTGGCTTTACCTCCGTGTCCACCACCTATATAGCGTGAGATAACCCTGACCTTATTCCTAGAGATACCCAAAATATTGGCAAGCTCATCACGCATGCGATGAGGGCATTGCATAGACATCCATATTGTTAAATGGTCAGGTCTGTCCCAATGGGCTACAGCTATATGTTGCTCTCCATAACAATGGCATTGGCCGGCTATCCTAATATCTTCCTCTAATATGACATCAGCTTCCCCAAAGCCCTTCTCTACGTCGCCAAACTCTACATGAGTAAGATGACCGGTTGGGACAATATTGCTTCCATTTTGGTTTCCATAATCTAACTGAGGATGTAGTAGAGGTGCATCCGGCTTCAATGCTTCTTCTACGGTAAAAACAGCCGGTAGTACCTCATACTCCACGTCTATCAGGCTTAATGCCTCTTCTGCTATTTCCTCGGTCTCGGCGGCTACTGCTGCCACATCGTCTCCCACCCAGCGCACCTTATCGTCAAGAACATAATAATCTAAAGCTCTAGCGTCGTGGTGAATGGCTGGAACCGGAGGAACATCTTTATAGGTGAGCGTGGCTACGACGCCGGGCATTTCCATGACTTTACCCACATCTATCTTCAGAATCTTGGCGTGGGCATATGGGCTCCTGAGGACCTTTGCCTGTAGCATCCTGGGGAGCTGTACATCCACTGTAAATTCGGCACTGCCGGTAACCTTCTCATATGCATCTTTACGCACCAAACGTTTTCCTATATATTTGAACTCTTCAGTCATTTCGCCCCTCCCCAATCATTTCTGCTGCAGCTAATACAGACTCAAATATTTTGACATAGCCAGTGCACCGGCACAGATTGCCCGAAAGGGCTTCCCTTACCTCTCTTTCTGTCGGGTCAGGATTCTCATCAAGTAGTGCTTTTGTCGTCAAAATCATCCCAGGTGTGCAAAATCCACACTGGAAGCCCATTTTTTCCATAAATGCTTGCTGTATAGGGTGAACTTTTCCTGTTACCATCTCCGCCAGTCCTTCGATGGTCATGATTTTCTTTCCATCGCATTCAACCGCCAACGTCATGCACGATAGAATTGGTTTTCCATCCACGAGGACCGTGCAAGCCCCACACTCTCCGTGGTCACACATTACCTTCGTCCCGGTGAGCCCTAATGTTTCCCTGAGCGTGTATGCGAGTGTGTGCCACGGCTTGACCTCGTCGCCGACCCTAAGCTTATACGGCTCCCCATTCACCGTCAGATTTATCAATACTTCTTCTGCAATTGGTTCTCTTGGATGCCCAACTGTAACATGAGTCTTCAACGCATCGAATGTGTCGGACGTAGCCGAGCAATAGGGGCAAACATATTTGGTTACCTCAACCTCTCCTGTGATAAACTCTCTTCTCGAGATTTGTCCAGATTCCTTTTCCTTGTCTTTAGTCACTTGTTTCTCCTTGTCTATAATTTCCTACGTGCACACTCCCTGGTGCCGATGTAGCTTATTTATCGACAACTCAGATTATACTCCTTTTTATACAGTGAGTTATAGCAGAGGGGTCAGGCCAATGCCCATCCGCAGTATATCTTCTTTGATAATTACTTCCCTGGGAACATCTGGATATTGCGTGAAATATATTTCCAATTCTGCGTATTTACCCTTCTCTGCACTCATTCTGAACCCCCGCTCAATATTAACCTTCTAGTTAACGGATATAATTATGAAATTTTCGTTTGACACTGTTTTAATTAGTACAACAGATTTGGTAGGAATGTCACAATTGATGGGAAAGCTGTTAAGATAATCAAGCAAATTATCATCGCTATCAGGAATGGAACCATGCCTCTGAATATTACCTCTAATGGAATGTCTTTAGCCACCCCACTTATGACAAATACGTTAATACCCATGGGAGGAGTCACAGCTCCCATCTCGGTTTGTAACACCGCTATTATTCCAAACCATATAGGGTCAAAACCAATCGCAACTATTAATGGGAGGACTAGTGGTACGAGAAGTATCAGGAGGGTCAAAGAATCCATCAGACAACCGGCTGCAAGGTATATAAGCATGATAGAAGCGAAAATAAGATAACGGCTGACCTCTAGTTGTTCTACAATATCCACTATTGTTACTGGAATTCCAGTCATAGCTATAAAACTACCTAGCATTGTGCCCCCAACAACAATAATCATAGTCATGCCAGTAGTTTGGACTGTATCTGTAATACTTAGTAAAAAATTTCTCAATGTTAGGGTTCTTCTAGCCAGCATAATAATAAACGCACCAAAAGCTCCTATCGCTGCTCCTTCGGTAGGTGAAAATATACCTCTATAGATGCCTCCTATGACAATTAAGAATAAAACTATAACTGGTAATAGTCCTCCTAATGCTCCAATTTTCTCTTTGGCACTTGACTTAATTCCCCGTGGTCCCAGATTAGGGTTAATTCTACAAATAATATATATAGTAATGATAAACAATATTGCTAGAAGAATTCCCGGCAGAAAACCAGCTACAAACAAACGGCCAATGGATTGCTGTGCGACTAGTCCATAGATAATTAGAATCGTACTTGGAGGAATAAGTATTCCCAGTGAACCTCCTGCAGCTAAACAACCTGTCGCAAGAGCAGGGCTATAATTGAAGCGCTTCATCTCTGGTAAAGATACAGCGCCCATGGCACCGGCTGTAGCTATGGTAGAGCCACAAATAGCGGAAAAAGCAGCACATGCTCCGATACTAGCCATCGCAAGGCCTCCTGGTTGATGTCCTAACCAATGATATGCAGAATCATATAGGTTACGGCTAAGGCCCGAATATAATGCGTACATACCCATAAGAACAAAAAGGGGTATAACACATAGATCATATGAGTAAACCACGGTAAAAGTTCTTGTAGCTAAGAATGTAAGCCCAGATCCAATATTAGTTAAATAGCTAACTCCAATAAACCCAATAGCACCCATGGCAAAAGCAATTGGTACTTTTAAAAAGGCTAATACCAGTAATGTAATAAGAGCGACAATAGCTGCAGTTGTTGAACTTATTTTTACCAAAAACCAGAGTGGAAATGTATAAAACACCAAAACAAGGATAACGCCAAATATTAACCAGGCCCAGAACTTCCAGTCGTTCCCTGCTATAGAGACTTCATTATAGAATTTAAGTATCATCACCAAGCAAAATAGAGCACCACCAAAAGCTATCACAAAAGCAAACGCGGCAAATGGCAATTGTAGAATTTGTGATGTCTGGTTTGTATCAAGCCACCTTAATCCTTGAACCACACACATATAGCTTATAGCTCCAAATAAACACAGGCCAAATAATGTTATACATGGATTAATAATTGCTTGAACCTTTTCCGGAAGTTTATTGAAAATAAAGGATAAACTTACATGAGAGCCTTTAACAGCAGTATAAGCTAGTGAGATAAACACAATGGGAATCATCGCGAAGGCAATATATTCATAACCCCCTGCTATCGGGCGGTTAAATGCGTAGCGCAATATGACATCAGCGGTTACAAAAAATACTGCGATAGCAATAATAACACCTGATACAATACCAAAATATTCACTTAATTGAGCAACTTTTTTATTCAATAGATCTATAGCTTTCTTAATCAAAGAATCATTATCCTTTATTCAGAAATCGAAATAATAGGGTGATTAATAAAGCCCGAATATTAACCACCCCATTAAATTACAATGACTTTGTATATGATGGATTTTAGTACTTTTTGAGAAGTTCTATATAAGTATCAACTACTTTTTGTCCCGGTAAGTTCTTACTATTCATACTATCTACCCATTGACCTATAACCGGTTTTAATAGTTGATTCAATTTGGCTATCTCAGCATCAGAAAAGTTGATAATCTCCTGTCCCTCATCTTTTACTATTTTTTTACCCAAATTTTCATCATCCCACCATATAGGACTCCAGATTTCTATATACTTCGGCCCGCTTAACTTATTGAATACCTCCTGACTGTCTTTGGGAAGTTTATTCCATGAGTCCATGTTCATAACCAAAACCATAGGGGTATTTCCAAAATTAGTCATTGTATAATAATTTAGTATCTCATGAAGATTTTCTATAGGAATACCCTGAAAGGTGCTCAGCGTTACGTCAATAATTCCTTTCTCCAATGCAGGATAAACCTCACCAAATGGTATTGGTACGGCAGTGGCTCCAAGCGCTTTAACCATGTCAGCTTGTGGGAACCCAGCTGCCCTAACCTTCAAACCTTTGAGCTCGTCCACTTTGCGTATCGGTTTTTTGGACATAATCTGGTTGGGTGGAGGAAATGCAACACCTATTACATGCATTCCTTTATATTCAGATTGTAGCTCTGGTAGTGTTTGATACATTTCCCACCAAGCATTTGCCATCTGAACATTATCTCTTATACCTGGCAAAGGTAGCTGAGCAACGCCAGACAAAGGAAAATCACCCGGGGTGTATGTTACACATCCTTCAGTCATATCATATGCGCCACCTCGCAGACCATCATAACTTTCTACCGGTGAAGTTAAAACTGCGCCAGAAATTACATTTATTTTTACCGCGCCGTTGGACTGCTTCATAACTTCTTCGGCATATTTTTTTAATCCGCGATCACCAGTGCAATTTACTGGAAACCCATAAGCTAATATCAATTCTACGGGCTCTACAGGTTTAGCTGATGGTGGACTAGTAGGTGCAGCAGGTTGTTGAGGTGGTGTTGCTTGGCAACCTGCAAAGGACAAACTCAAGATTATCAGTAGGGATAACATAATAAACGACAACTTGACCTTCATTAACTAACCTCCTTGAAAAGATAAATCTAGCAAATTTAGATAGGTCTTTAATCTAGAGCGTCTCTATCCCATTTCGCACCCCCATTCCATTTGTTAGGATTTTTAGTATTAGAATAATGCTTCTTTCAACAATGATCTTTCTGTTATGCAATATATAATAAAATTTATATTAGCTACCTTCCTAGGCATGATTTCCCAATACCGATAACAATATGGAAAACCTTCAACGTATGCTTGTACATACCTCCATCACTACTTTGCAGAACTGGTTGCTCTATATTAGTTATGTATGAAATTTACATAAATCTGTTATTAATTTCACATTTTATAGGGCGAATATTTATTTGTCAATACGTCGCATTGACGCTCTCGGATACATACCAGCCCTCGGTATCAACAATCTTCAAGGCAAGCTCACGCGAGCTTAACTCAGGAAGTGCCCTGGCCAGGACAAATATCTTCTC
>SDBU01004990.1_pt1 | contig 16053 bp, 27 predicted proteins | sample 2277071 | NCBI WGS metagenome assembly SDBU01 (sample SAMN10397929, study PRJNA504765) | marine sediment metagenome | isolation source: marine sediment core GS08_GC12, 126 cmbsf | place: Arctic Ocean: Gakkel Ridge, Loki's castle | collected 2008
GTTGTCACCGAACTGAATCTCATTGTTAGTGTCGAAGATAATACCTTGCGAGTTAGTCAGACCGGTTAAGGCTTCACCATCGAAAATACCGGCAATCGATATGCTCCATGAATCGCCCGTACCCTGAACATCGAAACCGGCAGTACAATCGATCTGTAAACCTACAGCGGTTCCGAGGTCAGCCGCGCTCGTAATGTTCATGGCGTCAGGGTCATTCGTGGAATCATTCTGGACAACGAGCAATGCAGCATTATTATCCGTATCGCTGACTGTCAAAGTTACTGCCGAACCATCTACGTCAATGGTGTTACCATTACCATAAGCAACATCAAGACTGACCGTCCCGCTTTCGGCTGCAATAGTTTGAAAAGATGTTCCATTGTGATACTTGAGCACTTTAGAAGTCGTATTGTAATACAAACGTCCTTCAGTCAATGTAGGGTCGGATGTTCGCTCGGAAAACAAAAGGTTGTCCAGCGCAGTATCACCGTCTAACTTGTTCTCAACTTCCTTCGCCCACCTGAACGCCTTGTCCTTGGGAACGTGGCCTGTCCACGCAAAGCCGTTGAGCCATGCCCTGCTAACTGCAATGCTATCGGTAAAATCCGAATCAGCGGCTATACATGGAATCACGCAAGTAAGGAAGATTAAAATTATTAACTTTTTCATTGTGTTACTCCTTATAAACTGTTTTTGCGATTTCCAGTAACGGAACCGCTTTGTTGTGTTCGCATTGAACCGATGGCACACACCACGATTCAAATCCTGTTTCGGCTGACTTGTCCGCAAAATACGTGTCCTGCCCTATAGCCCTTCTTCCGGGAACAAAGACGTCCTTAAAGTAAGGCCATTCCATTTTTTCAAAAACTTCCCTTCTAACCATCACGCAACCAAAACCATAAGTGTTCAGCGGGAAAGGCTCTTTGGGGAGTTCTTTGTACGGAACGGCATCAAATCTTTCGAGTCTGTGTTTGAGTTCACCGTTTTTGGCCATAATATTCCACTTAATATGACCTTTTTGGACTATCGGGCAGACCCCTACGGATATGTCATAACCTAACATCTTGTCTATTACATCACTGTTAGGAATGCTGTCAGAGTCGAGAAACAGAAAATGCGTTACCATCGGGCATTGCCCTAAGATAAAATGCACAATCGCGTCCCGACCCTGAGCAGCAAACTTAGTAGGTTTATAGAACACGAAAGCATCTCCCCTGTGGGCAAAGCGTGCTGCTAAAACGACCAATCCGAAATCACCCAGATTATCACATGCCACAAGCACAGCGATACAAACGAAATCAACTGTAGTGTTCCTGTGCGCCTTGCTATTGATGAGAATAGCTTTCATACTCGCTGAAATCATATTACTCCTACGTGATGTTAGACAAAGTCTTCTGGGCGCCGGAATCAGATACAGACCCGTGGTCAAGCCACATATCTAATGCTCCTGCGGTATAAGCAGCAGTAGCGTTCTGAACGAATACACCGAGAAACTGCTCCGGGTCCGTAACGACCGGAAGTCTTACTCTTGCCACAAAATCGCCAACAGACAGATCTGATAAATCCTGCGCCGCTATTGTCAAGACTGCGGTATCGCTGCCGTTGACGGTTTCATCCGTAGAACTCCTTAACGTAATCGTTGTAGCCGGTGTACCTGCTGTTAGAAACGCGACCGCTATCGAAATATTCAACCAGATTTCAGCGTTACCCCAGTTTACATCTGAGGTTCCAAGATTGACTATATCCGTAGAAACCCGACCTTCAGTGGTTGTGAGAGTAGTAAATGTTTGAGCATCAGAGAATTCGCCGATAATATCATACATTGCCATAATCAGGCTCCTTTCTAAGTAGTGAGAATGCTCTCTGTGTTAGTGATTGACTGTTTATCCATTCTGCGAACCGGCATGTCCTGGAACATCATTTGCGGTTTGCCGAACGGAGCCTCTTGTGTCCAGAAGACGTTCTGCTTGTCTTTGGCCAGAATCTGCAACTGGGTAAAGATAGTCTCGTTGACGTACATAAAGACCGTTCCCGGAGTCTGGAAGTTGTTTCTAATCTGAATGATATTGTCCTCATTCAGAGTAAACGTCTCGCCAGCGACCGAATCGATATTAGCAAGTCTCTTGACTGTTCTTTCGTCTTCGACTACTAACCCGACTTCCCAACTGAATTCTGTGATAAACGCCCAAATCTGTGCAGTGATACCAGCCGCTGCGGCGGTATTGTCTGCATTAGTTAAGACAAGGCCCTTGTCTTCTTTCTTGATACCAGCGCCAGCACTATTTCTGGGGAATACGAGATATGTTTTGCCCGGTCCCCATTGCACGAACCATATCGAGGTACTGTCTGAGCCGCCGGTATTACCGTTGTTCAGAACATAACTCGCATCAGCAGCGCCTGTACCGATAGCGGCAGCAGTCGAAAGAGTGCCGTACCTTTTCTCAAAGCCGTCGAACTCTTCGGGTGAAGCAGCCATATTGCCGGCTATGATTGTTCTTGAAAACTCGTGCCCCATCGCTTCGACGTAAGCGCGTTCCTGCTGCTGTCTTGCCTTGGCAGGATTAGGTTGCAGGTCGAGTACCTGTTGGGGTGCCTGGTATCTTGCTCGTAATGTGCCGATACCTTCTCTGACTTGATTTACCAAACCAGCGGTAGGAACCCAGCCCTCACCGACCTTTGTCCATGTAGGAACAGGCAACACCGTTCGCCTTGAGACGACATGAGATGTAATGTCGTTTGCACGTTCCACGTGCGCATCGGCAATCATATCATTAGTCTCATTCAGGACTTCGGCGACGTCAATAATCTCCTGATTGTGAGTCATTTGGGCGATATTAAGTAGATTTTCACGCCCTGTAAGCGTATTTGTAACCATAACGATAGCTCCTAAATTAACGTTTTTAGATTTAACGCAGGAGTTGTCCTACCGTGTAGGCTACTGCTACTCTTTGCTGAGTAAGCTGCTTGTCTTACAAGCTTACATCAGGCCCTTGCGGGTTGCCCTGAACTACATACAAATCAAGTTATCCGTGAGGCTCGATTTGTTAATATACATGTCCCTTTGCTATAAAGTAAGCTCTCGCCTTCTTGCTTTCCTCGTCTTCGCCGTGAGCAAACATATCCGGGCTGTTCGGATGAGACGGAACATAGTCTTTTTCCCGTTTCGGCGGAGCGCCGTCCGAGGTAACAAGAGTATCGTCAAGATTTTTAGCACCTATTGCGTGAAAGGCCTGTATGAAAACAGAGTTATTTCCGAGACCGCTTTCTTCGATTACCGCCTTGAACTTTTCTCCGAGTTCGCCGGGAACTAATTCCCTCATAGCCCTCTGTGCGATTTCGATATTCTTGGGATGGTCAACATGCCACAACTCTTTTAGTTCACGGTCAGTGATTTCCCTGACTTGTTCCGCTTGAGCGTCAGATTCTTCGTCCTTTTTGCCCTCAATCGCAAGATACCGCTCTACCCCTTTGCTGAACTGGGCATCAGTAATACCCTCATCAAAAGCCCATGTCTGCATTCCGCCGATTAAAACCTCATCATACTGTTTGCCTTCGGGGAGTTCGGGGCGAGTATAGCCGTCAGAAGTCTCCGGCCTGCCACATTGGGTATAAAACGAACTCCTCTCTTCGGGTGTCGACTCGTCCGTAGGCAGTTTGACCCTGCCGCTGTAATCCGAGTATAAATCTTTATACCCTTTAGCGAGAGAACCTACGCTGTCAAATCTCGCTACAGTGCTCCTGTCTTCCTCTGCGATTCCACTTCTCCAGTCTGTTGCCACCGGATTATCCAATATTGTTTGGTCTGGTTCTGGCATTTTCTTTACTCCTATAAACCCTTAACTTTTTTGCTCTTACTTAACGCATCGACAAGACGGTCGATACGCTGTTCAACTTCTCTTATTTTGTCCCATGTCTTTCTTACGTCTTCGTAAAATTCTGACTTTTGCGACAATAGTTCATTTTCCATCTTCGCAATACGTTGCTCCGAAGTGTTCTCCTTTTTTACGGAAGATACTTTCTTGACAACTTTCTTTTTTGTTGATGCTTTCTTTTTTGTCTTTGCCATGTTTAACTCCTTATGGGCAATCTAAATAGCCCATCAATATAATAATTCACATTTCGTACGTCGTATGCTCCGCACTTGTTGAGGATAGTCTTAACAAAGTTCTCGACGGCAAGTTCTTCGTAAGTCTTAATGTGCTCGAAAAACCTGGCCTCCACTAAAAGGTTAGCTAATACCCTCTTACCCTCGGCTGTCCCGAAGCATATACGGTAATAATCCGTTGTCTTATCTTTTGCCACGTTTCGCCTTTTGTTTCTTACGCCTGTTCTGTGCTCGTTTTACTTTTGTGTGTTTTGGCATTACACTGCTCCCACCGCTTCGCCTAATCCTGCGGCTATTGAAGTTTCGTCCACCGGCTTACCGAGGCCCGGCAAGACTTTTGCGGCCTCTAACGCTAACTGCTGGGCCTGTAAGGCCTCTTGCTCAATACGCCGTTGTTCACGAATCTCGGCGCGTTCGGCCTTGGAGTTTATAGCTTTTTGCGGGAACGAACCAGACTCCACTATGATTTCAGATACCTCGTCCTTCTTAATAATATCCAATATCTCCGGCCCTAATATCGCCGCTATAGGCCCCAATGTTTCTATAGTGTTATTTATCGGTTGTAACTCGAACATTCTCTTTTGTGCCTGCGCTAACGGCCCGGTCAGAATGAAGTTTATCGAACCGCCGGATTCAACTATCTCGTCAGGAATAGGCGGCATACCCGCAGCTTCCGAGAACGTTCCCCGGCGATCTTCGATGTCAGAAACTATATTAAACGCTTTCTGTAAACCCTCTACATATAACCTATCGACCTGCGGCGCCATTAACTGTGCCTGTTCGCCCTTGATTTCAATTATCTCAGTTGCAGTAGCTTCACCGGTCCTGCCTATGAACGCCTTAAAGAACTCTATCCGATACTTGTCTTCCATCGACTTCTGAAGTCGTTCCTGCTGGTCAATACCTATCGGATATTTAATGCCCGACCCTATAGTAGTAATTATTCGTTTCGGGTCTTCGTAATAGTTGTTCCCTTTAGGTGTCATTCTCACCCTGCCACGCATTTCCTGTGGTACATTGCGGGCGGGATTGACTTCCAACTGCGCGGCCTCAATCAAAGTCTTGCCGATTTGGTTCAATGAAAAAACTTCAGTTAAAGCATCGGCGGCGGGCGAACGACCGTAAATCTCGTCCGAACTCTTTCGGTATCGCCATACCGCGTAAGGGTTAATATCGAAACCCGAATCTCTTGTTACGTTACCCACACCGTTCTCATCACTTGATTGGGTCTCCATATAAATACTGCGGAAGAACTTATTGGACGAAGTTGTCTTACCAAAAACCCTGTCAGCGTTGGGGAAAACCGCGTGGATAAATTCATGTTCCTTGTCAGGGTCATTTTCGGCGTTACGCTTTATAACATCCGAAACCTTTTCCTCGAACTTTTGCTCGGCCTTGCGGGCAGTCAACATGAACTTGCGGTGGATGGTATCTACTTCGCCGAACTCATTCTCGGCTATGAATACTTCTCTTGGATGAATGACCGTATGAACTGCACGACCGTTAGCTAAATCCTCTTCGGTGAATAACGTGGCAGTTCCTATCGAACCTGCATCCCTGAACCATTCAGCTAAAATCGAATAAAAGTTACTCCTGCGGAACGCAAGGTACATTCTTCGGTCGTATTCCTGCAACCAGTTCCTTACGTCGTCAACCTCGTTCAATGAAGTATTGTCCATCTCGCTCTTGAACCAACTTATCGACTGCGATACCAAAAACCCCTGCATACCATCAGCCCATGTATTCAATGCGCCTAACGGCGAACCGTCGTAAACCCCCCGACCAAATCTTTGGCCCTTGTCATTGTGAGCGTCTTCGATTCGTATATCCTGTCGGCGGGGGTTGACGAATCTGCCAATATCGACCCAAAGCCCGCGCTCGTAAAACTCTCTTATCGTTTCCATCCTGCGCTGGCGCTGGAGAATCTTCTGGCCGATTCCTAAAGTTGTTGCCGATGTTTCGCCATGTTCTACAACGGTTGGAACAAAAACCACAGTCTATCCTTTCAAATACTTGGCAAGGTCGCCATCTGCCTAAATTTATCGCAAACTTCTTTTATGCCCATAAAGGTATTATCAGCTAATTTATTACTAACAACAAGAAACTCCGTTACATAATTTGTTCCCACTTTGCCCCAATCAAAAACTTTGATTTTGTATTGTTCTTTATCCAGCCCGCCAATAGCATCCAAAAGAACTCTCTCGTCTTCTCTGGCTCTGTCAATGACACCTATTATATTGGACGCATCAATGATTCCTACGTCAACTTTGCTTACCGTTTTTTTTCTCATTTCTCAATCTCCTAACCAAAAATAGATTTCTTATGCTGGTCAGAAACACCAAGTACATCCAGTTCGTCTGTTGGCGTGAGGATAGTACCGCGTCTGCCCTTTTTTGCCGCCAACTTGCGCCTTACATCGTCTGCCCGGCGCTGGGCCGCAATATCAATATCCTGTGGAGTTGGTATCGGGTCTGGTGTTCTTCCCAAGCTAGGTTTTTTGCCGCCGCCTGACATAGCTTATCCTTTCAGTTTCCATTCAGTAATGTAGTATTCACCCACCTGCCCCCAATCATATTCTATATAATCATTCGAACCGATATTGTGTTTTTTCATAAAAGCATCATCCTGTTTCCTTCGCCTCTCTACATAGCCTTGCTTTTCTGTTTCAGACACATGAAACTTTGTTTGTAACTTAATCTCTCATTCCCCTAAACACAAATTGGCATATCGAGACACTGTTCTTGAGTAGTTATCTCATCTACACTATCCGTATCAGGCGAATTACCTAATGTTCGAACGTATGCCCCACAACGAGGACAATTCAGCCAAAAATTAGCTTAGCTCCGCGCCATGGATTAGACGCAATAAGTTCATTGCCGCAGTACAACTCAACACCTGTACCTTTTCGCGAGTATTGTTTTGTATGCTCCATTCTCTTTCTCCTAACCGGTTCTCCTAACCGGGATGATAATTTCGCACAATTATTGTTTCTTCGCCATCGTTCGTAAGGGACACACAATCAACCTTAGCAGTATCAGACCATATACGACCCTCATCGCCCGACTCATTATCTGCCATACCCCTTGCTATGACGCCACTCTCAGCTCTTATGACAAAACTTTCGACCTCGTCATAATCCACATCATCTTTTCTCGTTAATAAAAATAGTTCCATTTCTCTGCTCTCCTATAATCCAAACCGCAAACAATCCCAATTATCTTCTTCTGCGGACCCACCGACTAATATGGGCTGGGCCTGATAATCATGTAAATTCAAAAGCGCAAGTTGAAGATAGTTACATGCGTTCCTGTAATGTTCCTCTTTCGTACCGGTCGGTCGGTATCTGTAAGTCCGGTCGCCTCTTTCGTTCGTCTCTAAGACCTTGGCGCAGTTGCACATCTGCCGGGCGAACTCATCGACCTCAGCGCATTTGCGGGGTATCTCAATCTGCTTACTTATGACCCACCGATGACTGCCGTCGAAAGAATCTGTCCTGTTGACTGTATAAATACCCTCCTGGTCGTCGGTCCTCACGGCCTGTTTCATTCTGTCCTGATATACACAACCAAATACCTTATAAGGTTCGGCCTTTTGAAACTTCCTGAACGATTCCTCGTAAGGCCGTAAATCTATCACAGCGGAATTTACATTGAACCTCTGGGCTAAATCATGCAAGGCATCGAAGCCTGTAACCCGCCCTATGTAAATTATCTTGGCTCGCTTCTTATCTACTTTTTTGGCTATGAGTACGTGATTGGTCTTACCGATGTCAGCGCCCATAGCCGTACCGGTCAACTCGTAGTGAGATAACATCTGGTCTCCACCGCAACATGCCATAACGTCAGAGATGAGAAGTTTATCGTCTTCGGCCACATAAGAAAAACCGAGTGTCGAGTTATAAAACAAACCCATCTTACTTGCGTCCATCTGCGCTGCCTCATATTTCGACATAACCAAATCCAATTCGCAGTTCGGGGTAATAAAATGGCTCACATGATAACCAGACATTCCCTCTTTTGGGTATAACGGGTCGTATCTATCAGGATATTTGGCTACATATTCACCGTCAGAGACGAAAATAATCTTCCCGCACTTAATACATGCAAAATAAGGTTTGTATTTTTCGTGAGTAGTTTCCCTTTCGTACTTGATAGATTTGGGGAATTCGTCAGCAATACAAGTATAACCGTTACAAGCCCGACATTTAATCATGCGATGTTTTTGGTCTGATTCGCCAAATACTCTATCAATGCCAACATCAGGTATCGTAGGCGTGCCTAACTGAACCATCAATTTAAAGACAGAGTTCATGAGCCTGTCAGGAATCATGTCCGCCATAGCGTCGTCAAAGAGGTCTCTTTCGTCGAGAATAGCCTCATCAGCAGGTTCCGACCTGACCGAAGAACTGTCCTTCTTGCCTTCTATATTGACAGTGGCCGAAGCACCGAGAAGACGAAGAAACGATTGACCAACTCTTTTCACGTTCACACTATTTGTATTTTTCAGATGTTTTCTAATGCAGGGATTATCAGAAATCAACGGCCCAAACCGGGTCTTACTAAAGTTTTCTACCGCTATCTTGTTGGGAAAGTAATATATCGACCCCTGTGGGTAGCGACCGTGAATAAGAGCGTGGAGTGCTCTTAACATAAATAAAGTCGTTATACGAGCCTGGGCGCCCTTTATGACTGCTATATTACGAGCATTGTCTCGCATGATGTCACGCATGTATTCACAACCATCAAGCGAGAAGACTGTGCCGCCCATAAGTTTTATCTGGTTCTGTACCGCCCAATGACAGGAATCAGCACGCATCAGGTCTTTATCTAAATTTGGGTCGTCTATCGATACCATTATTTACCTTCCTTTATCCAACCAACCCTGCAAAGCTAAATAAGCTATAAAACATCCCGTTATCAAATAAGCGTAAGGCAACTTCTCGGTAGAACCGGCAGCCAAAGCAGACAACTGGCTAAAAGCTAAAGCTAATATGCAGAACTTCTTGCTTACGCCGTTCATAGATTATTTCCCTATCTCGGTAACTTCAACCAAGGGGCTGAACTTTTCTTGGATATGCTTAAATAAGCCCTCATAAGACTCAAATACAAAGAAAGCACCACTCTTGAATCTGGCATCACCCATCGCAACCTCACAATAAAGCCATTAACCGCCTTCATTACAACCATAGTGTCATCCATTTCTCTTTTCTCCTAAACTAAATATTCCCAGACTGCTTCCCCTGTCTTCTCGTCTGTTCGTCCTCTAACCCTGCATCCGTCAGGCATAATGTCGTACCTATGGATAGCATCTGCAAAAGACCTTCTCACGAAAGTATCTGCCTCTAAATGCACTCGCTGGTATTCTATCCACACATCCGGTTCAAGCAACTCTGTTTCCATCTCTCATTCTCCTTACCTATCTTAATATAAATAGTTACACAGCCCCGCCGCGCTGTGATAATGCGACGTCCCAAGTCGGAATAGCATTAACCGGTATGTCTATCCCTAAAACAGTCGCCCGTAGCTCAATTGGATAAAGCCTAAATACTGCACTTACAACAAATATTTTATTTCGACGTAAGTCCTTATTTTACGTTGAATTCTGGATAAGGCTTTACGATAGCGCCAGCCGGGAAAATTACTCCCACAGCGGGGGTTTGCCTTTTCGACTGTCAATAAAAAAGACATCCTTAAGAACGCACGTAAGTCCTTATTCTACGTAGCCGAAGCAGTAACCCAATAAGTACATCGAACAAAAACCACAAGTAGCACCCAAAAACATCATGGCTATCTCGTACATAATCTTACCCTCTCTTGTCGTGTTTAGCCAAAACCGATATAATATATACGGGGGATGGTACCTATAGTCCCCGTCCGCGTCGTCGCCCCCTCCCCCGGTTCGCCTTTGCCGATTAAGGCCTCTGCCTGCTCCTGTGCAGCGATAAACCCTGTTCCAGTCCTTGACACGTTCTGCGCCTAACTATGCCGTGGCGCGGCACCTGCGCTATCCTGTGTCCTTGTGCAGCTTGGGCCTGGCCTCTACTATCTTCAAAGCCTCAATCAAGGCCCGGCGCTTGGCCTCTGACATAAGCTGGGGCTGGGCTGGGTCGGTTACAACCTTGTCCTTGAACATAGCCATAGTCTTGCCTATTAACTCAGTGAAACGAGCTATCGCTACCAAATCGCCCTTAGACTCGGCCAGGCGCAGGCCTTTGATAAGCTTGCGCATGACATATTCGTCGTTTATGCTCGCTGCTTCGTCCTTTATCTCCTCGTTTTCGCGGTCTATGTCCTCTATTGCCTGTTCTACCCGAACATTACCGAATACCATTCTATGCCCTCGCCCGCTATCTGCATAACCCGCTCCATAGCCTACTTCTTTCATAGCCCTTGTCTTGTTACGTCCATTCCTGCAATACGTTTGCGCTATTAACTGGACTGTCTTTTTGTCTGTTATACATGGCATGGTTGTACAATCCTGTGTCTTGTTTTGTTTCTGTTAGTGTACATCACATAATCTTTTATCGTAGAGTTGTTGTTCTGGCTTGTTATTGCTTATTTTTAAGTTATTTTGCTTTATTCTGATTATCTTGTTGCAATTTGTTCATGTTCTGTTATACTTTATGACGATACAAACATTAACTTATTGAAAGGATAAACCATGGCTGAATACGACATATTGGCTGCCAAATATAAACACTTGGGCATCAAAAACAAAAAGGTGCTTTGGCATGTTGTCTATGGTTATCCTTGCGGCAGACGTAAACACCACGGCGGCTATAAGTTCGAGCGCGTTATTGATAATAAGACCCTTGAATTTGTTTGCGGTTGCGGTCGTTCAAAGCTTGTAAAATGTAAAAACACGTTTAGTTGATGTATTTATTAACTTATTAACCCTTAGTTGGAGTATTTGATTATGGAAAAAACAAACTGCAGACAACTCGAAAAATGCCGCATAAGCTTAAGGTTATGCAAAGCTTCAAAATGCGCCACGTGCAAGCTGGCTAAAGATTGTACTTGTAAAGGCTGTGAAGCCCTAAGAAATTAGCCAACAAATGGATTGAAGTAGATTAAACCCTTAACCCTTAGTTGGAGTATTTGATTATGGAAAAAAGACCAAAGCACTATGTATCGCACGGCTCGCGTTGCTATTTTAACTGCTATCGAGAGGAACTCAGACAGCTAATCGAAAGCAACTGGACCGTACCAGAGCCGCTGAGAACAACAGATATAAAGCAAGTAACTTGCCCCCGTTGTATTCAGCAGATTAAGATTTTAATGGATAGAATGACTTAGCCAACAATCGGATTAAGATTCGACAGGCTTAGTCCGGTTGTGTGCTAAACTGTTTATATTGTCTTTAGTTTAAGGAGTAATTGTTATGAAACATACACAAGGAACATGGGAAACAAAAAAAGAGAGTTCAAATCGCTTTGCATTGAATGTAGAAGGCGATGCTATCGGTTTTGTGTATTTCTACGAACCTGCCGTGAGCGTCAAAGAGGCCAAAGCCAACGCCCGCCTTATTGCCGCTGCGCCTGAACTTTTGGAAGCGTGCAAAGAAAGTTGGGAGCTCTTACAAGAAGTGGCAAATATGAATATCCAGCCATTTCCAATCAGAGCAGTTGCACTCAATAACCAGCTACGACAAGCTCTCGCCAAAGCTGAATCTAATTAGTCCGGCTCACAGCCGCTAACACTAACTTTTATTAGGAGTATTTATTATGAACGATTTACTCAAACAACTCAAAGCGATTGACCGCGACACTCTCACTGCCGGCCAACAAAGAGCCTTAGCGGGCTTCAAATCTATGATTCGCAACATCAGTGAGGAACACAGTAAGCTTGGTGGCATGACTCACGTCAGCCCTGCTGGTATTGAACAAGCTCGGCAGTTTGTTGCAAAGCATGGAAATTAACCTGTTACCTTTTAGGAGATTGTAGAAATGAAAATTCAAAAGATTTTATCACAACATCGCCGCGATTTCTCGGCTATTTTTGAGTGTGAGCATTGCGGCGAAACCCATGAAGGCCGAGGTTATGACGACAGTTACTACCATCAAACTGTTATACCGGGCATGAAGTGTAAAAAGTGCGGTAAAACAGCCCCCGATGATTATCGGCCCTTAACGACTAAGCACCCAGATGGGAGACAAGTCTAAACCTTTACGCGCCTACACGCTCCGGCTTGCGGGCTAACTTATTAACCTTAGTTGGAGATTGAATCATGTTGTACACGACTATTACAATTCAAATCAAACTTGACGAAAGCAAGTTGACGGCAGAACAAAGAAAACAGGTCTATTTAGCTGACACTAACATCACCATCGCCCACCCAGTTTACGAAGGCGCTGAAGATTTACATGATGCTATCGCCGCAATGAGTCCTTTGTCATATTTTAATTACCTCGGCGAAGGTAGAAATGCTATAACAATAAGAATACGGACAGTCGTGGACGAAGGCGATATTTTTATCGAAACCATCACACCACAAAATCACACTGTGTCCCTTGCAGAAGTTTTTGAGGGTGACTACATCGAGGACGGAGCAAGAGAGGCCAACGCCCATCTTATGGCTGCCGCTCCTGATTTGCTGGATTTCGTACTTCATTGGGCGGGTCATACTGATAGTTGTGATTGCTTAGATGATGGTAGCCCGCGAACAGATTGCACTTGTGGATACGATAAAGCAAGAGACAGAGCTATCGCAAAAGCCCAATCTTAGCATGTTCGACTTGTCGACAAAAAACTGGCAACTGTAAAAACATAAGATTATTAACTTGTAAAAGGAGCTAAAATGGAACTATTAAAAATTAAAGACCTCATACCGCTGTTAAAGCTGTCAAGGTCTGAAATACATATCAGGCGTAAGCAAGGTAAATTCCCCAAATCTATCCAGGCTATGCTGCCGACCCTGCGTTGGCGCAAAGCTGATATTATGGACTGGCTTAATGACTCAAACTAAACGCTGACGGGATTAAACTTATCTCCTGCGCACAACGCCCGCACACAGCACCCTCTGGCACGCCGTCTTCGTAGATTAGCTTGATATTCCCACTGGCACACCTTGAACACTGATGATACGCTAAGACAAGCCCTGCGTTCGCTGTGCCGAAGACACGCTTAACACGACCCTGGGTGAGTTGCTTGTAGCCGTTGGCTCTTAATTGCTTGCGATATTCAGAGAGGAGGTGTCGTTTTACTTTGTTGTAATATGTGCCGAACAGACGCGCTATCTGCGCGATGTTCAAGCCATCAACTGCATACAGGTACAACCATAAATTGACATTTCCGCTCATACTCGCCCAAAAATCACATTAATAGGACTTCGACTAAGAAGCCGTTACACTTTTTGCTTTTGTTTTGTATTTGTCGATATATACAATCATTTTCGCAATACGCAAGGTATCTTCTTGTAAATAACCGAGGCTGGTATTGCAATCTCTGCATAACAGGCCCCTGACTTGTCCCGTGTTGTGGTCGTGGTCAACGCAAAGCCGCCAAACCTTACCTCTGAGTTTTGTTGTTTCAGGGTTGCCGCATATAGCACAAACCCCTTTTTGCTCAGCTAACTTTCTTTTATACTCCTCTGGCGACACACCATATCTTGATTTAAGATGGTTAAGGGCCTGCCTTTGTTTTACCCCAGGAGAGGCGTAATAGGATCTTTTTTTTGCTTTCCCTTCCGGTGTGTTATTTCGCCGCTTTTGGTCTTTGTTTGTACACTTCCTGCACCAGTACTGCAACCCGTCTTTTCTGTTTTTGTCTGTGTAAAAAGCAGAACGCGGTTTTTCTTCTTTACATTTTGAACACTTTTTTTCGTTCATAAAAATCTCACTTCCTTGCATATTTCAGCCCCGGATAGTGTACTTATTCTTACTCAGGCTGACTGCACCTGTTTACGTCTTTAATACTTGTTTCAGCGGTATATGTTCAAATCTACGTCGTCACTCATCGCACTCGCAATCCTCTATAATTAGACAACATTTATCACAATACGCGTCATCGCTATAAAGTTCTCTTTTCTCTGTATAACTCATATCTTCTCGCCTTTCAGCGTTTGTTTTCAGGACAGGCCAACAAAAAGTGTCGGTTTGTCTGGTTTGCGCCGCCTGAGCTTCTTAATTGCCTTAACTTCTGCTTTCGTTAAGTGTGTAAAAACATAGTCCGTCAAATCTTCGCCGTTTTTAACTGCTAATGCTTCAGTTAGTCTCATACGATTCTTCTATCTTTAAACTTAAAAGATGGATTAGCATGGTTTTGGTGTTGAGCGTTTAAATCGGCGACATGCTCATCGTCATTTATTCGTTTAATTCGCAAACACTGCTTACAAGTAATATCTTCATCTCTATATTCAGTCCAATCCACCATTTGAGACTTATCTTTGAGCTTTTTCCCGCATAACGTCGAGAAAGTCCCGTCATAATTATTGCCGTCCCAATCATGTATAACACTGTTTGGTCTTAAAGCTCTCTTGCAACAACCAAATTGGCACTTTCCCCATTCATTGTCGTGTTTGCACGTTCCCATATTATCTCGCTTATATATAATTGCATGGCGGGTAACCGTGTCCGGGTTTAAGCCGCCTTAAACTCAATCAAATACCGCAATTCTTTCAGGCTGATATTTCTTGCCTCTCTGTTATCCAGCCGCAACACTTTATGCCTCATGTTCTGCCTTAACACTTTATCTCGAATTAGGTCTTTAATCCGTTGTTCGTGGGATATATGATAACCGCCGTCCACTTCAACCACAAGATTGTATTTCTCGATGTAAAAATCAGCTATACCCCTAAATCCTTTGTGAAACAATCCCCATTGAAAAACGTGCTCTATCCCTAATTCAGCCAGTTTCTTTCTAAACTCAATCTCTGAGCCGGTTGGCCTTTTTGTTAGTTCTGCCCGTTTCTGTTGCATAAAAGCCCCGTCCTTGAGCCATTTCTTTCGTTTACGCCGTTTAACGCGCGGGTTATACTCCTGTTTTTCGTGGTACATCCTTTGGCTTCTGCCCTTTGTAGTAACCACGATATAAGAGCCATCCCTGTCTATTTTTGGTTTACTCATATTTTACTTTATTTTTAACCAGCGACATCTAAGCATCACTGGCGCTTAATTTTGAAATAAAAGGCCAAAGGGGTCGCCTCTGGCCCTTGCGTTCTTCATTCGTGGTTTTTAGGTCTTTAATCTGGTCTCATGCTTCACCTCACTTTCATAAAAACGCGCGTCTCTAATCAAGTCTGTAGAAACATTGCTACTTTGATATTGTATTATACGCTCAACCAAGTGTCTTGTCAACCTTTTTTTACAAAAAATCGAATAAATATTCAAGTCCCGCCCCCAAATAGCCGATTATACAGCAGATTAAGCCAGAAAGGGCTATTATGAGAAAAAGAAATTTGGCATATTTCAAGGGGATGCAGGTTTTATTGAGAAACATCCTGCCTAAACAAAAGACCACGCCCTGCTTTTACGAGATACTGGCCGCCCTGCGCTTCACTGCACGCAAGATTGAGCAGATTGAGCGGCGGGTGTTTAGTTAGGTTTATCTGTGCTTTTGGCTAAAGTTGTAGTCGTAACCAAACGGTCTATTCTTTCTCGTAGCCATTTGTTTTCGTCCTCAATCCGTGATTGGCTTTGACATTTTTCAGCTATTGCTATCAAGCGAGGTATTTTGGCCGAATCAATGCGTTGCTCAAATTCCCATTTTTGCTTTACTCTCGCTAAAAACTCTTCATCGCAAAATTGACACATTTCCCTGTCCTTTCTCTAATCCTCACTTTGGCCTCCAGAAATTACACAATTATATCTGAAATACTATTTCGTTTTCCATACACCAGAAATACCCACAACGCTTTTTCTGCAAAACTTCGTTGTTCCCAACTTGGTTTATACAGCTGTGGCATTGGTGATTGTCCAATTTCTTTGCGCGTCATTTTACAATCCCTGCATC
>SDBU01004991.1_pt1 | contig 16053 bp, 14 predicted proteins | sample 2277071 | NCBI WGS metagenome assembly SDBU01 (sample SAMN10397929, study PRJNA504765) | marine sediment metagenome | isolation source: marine sediment core GS08_GC12, 126 cmbsf | place: Arctic Ocean: Gakkel Ridge, Loki's castle | collected 2008
CACAAGCTCAGCCGAAGCATTGCTCATGAGCCCAAGCACAAGAACAAAAGAGATTAGAGTAAAACATTTCTTAGACATAATAGTCCTCCTTCAAAAAAGCTAAATTAAAACAATTACAAATTATGTTTTGGCCACACACCAAAACCCGACCTCTCGGGATTGTTTTCAACAGGTTTCAAAAACCTCATCTATAAAAATTACCACTCACACACTTTATGGCTCTGGCGGCGGAGGATAAAGCCGAATATCGTCAAAGTACATTGTACCTGAACCGCCAGCCAGTCCCGAAACATCGGGATTCTTATTGCCTAATCCAAGGGCAATCGTATTGACATTGGCAAGGTTCACGCCCTGGTCTGCAAATGTTTGCAAATCGATATTCCATTGCGTCCAGGTGCCTATCTGTGCTGCATTAGGATTATCGTGCGAAACCACCGCACTTCCATTGAGGGCAACATACAACGTCTCAGCAGTGTTAGCCGAAATGCCTCTGAACCAAATCGACAATGTGCTGACACCATTCTCGGTCCAGTCACGCGGAAAAGTCAACATTTTCTCCACTTCTGAATATTTTAAGACGCTGTTGTCATAGAATAGCGGCATCGATTGGCTGCCTCCGTGAACGATAGTTTCCTCAGTGTAAGAACTCGTGTTTTCATCGCCAACCATAGAGCCGGTTCCATTACCGGGATGGGATGGTTTGGTAGGATGCGAGGCATAGCCAAGCCCGTCTATCCATGCCCACCATATCTCGTTGTTGCCAACGTCGTAGTCCTCAAAATCGTCCACCACAAGGAAGTTGGCGGTCGTAAAGCTCCAGATATTGCCTGTCCACGGACTGTCGGGATTGGTGTTATTGGCCTCATCAATACGCCAATAATAAGTGGTATTCCACTCAAGTTTTCCGGGTTCATAGCTCTGGGAACCGAGGTCCCCTGCGCCTTTGTACTCAGGTGAACTGGTATCGGCGTTTTTCACAGCTTCAGCGTCAGAGCCGAAATAGACCTGATGCGAAGCGGCGAAGACTCCCGGCACCCAGGTCAGAACAGGTCTCTGCTTTACGTCCACAGCGCCGTTAGCCGGCTCCAGGGTCTCAACGGCGCCCTGAGTAGTAAAGCTCCAGACGTTGCCTTTATATGTATCGACGGCATCGAACTCATCGACCCGCCAGTAGTAGGTCTTGGCAAGCTCAAGCGGGCCGGGGTCATAGGTTGCATCTCCCTGAGGGAGTCCTCCGGCAGCATTGTTTACATCCAAAAAATTGTCACCGAAATATACGGTGTGTAATTTAGCATCGAAACCTGCCGTCCAACTAAGGGTTACATCCGTCTCTACAGACTCGGCACCATCAGCCGGATCGGGAAAGTATGCTGTCTTGGGAGGAATTACAAATCTCCATATCTCGCCTTTATGTATGGTAGTACCGTCAGCCTCAACCTCATCAATCCGCCAATAGTAAGTCGTACCCGGAAAAAGGCCATCCGGAAAAGCAAATCCGGGAAAGCCGACAGTAACGAGCGTTGTGTTCTGGTTGCCCAGGAACGTGCTTTCGGCGCCGGCGTACACATCGTCAAAGTTATCACCGATGTATACATTGTGCGAGACTGCGGAAATTCCAGGTTCCCATCCTAACATCACCCATGTCTGGTTAATCATGCTCGCATCTTCAGGCTCGAGAACAAAAGCCGTCTTGCGTTCGACACGAGTATTGGCTTGCAGCCATTCGCTGATACCTATGATGTCGGCTTCGGTTAGTGACGTTTTGTACACCACTACCTCGGCAATCTCGATGTCCGTGCGCGCGATGCCGCTACCACTGGTTGGGGAATTACCGGCGCGCAGGTCACCGAGGTAGAAATTATCTGTTGAGGTGACATACACAGGTCCGCCGCCGCTATGCACCTGCTCAAGTGTCCCGTTGGAATTGAACCATTGGTCAATGCCACCGGCATTCATCCTCGATACGCGAATGAAGAATTGATCTTCCGGGTGCTCCGCAGTGGCACCGTCGACATATCCGTTATCCTTACGGATGGTCACGTCAATCGCAAGGTCAAAATTGTTGCCTAAGTTGGCTCCTTCACCGGGTAGCGAGCCAATACCTACCGGACGAGTCATGCCGCTGTTAGTCTGTTCTATGTTAGAAACCTTGTATACGGCAAAAATGGTAAGCTCGCTCAGTCCTTCACCGTTGTTGAAGTTGGCGGCCCGCAATAACTCATCTGCATCGCGTGCAAACTTGACGGTGCTGAATACATGTTCAAACACACTCGAATTACTGCCGAACGAAAGCGTCGGCAGTACATAGGTGACGTTAAAGGCAGCTACCTCACCCACGGTTTCGGCGTTGTTGCCTTTGCCACTGACATCGGTCCATATACCGGTGGCGGGGTCGAAGTTAACGTCCGGGCTTCTTAGCCAAAGACAAAGATTGTCTTTGACGCTACTATCGTCGGGGACAAGTGTCACTCCCTGAGCCACCCCTGCCAGAACCATTGCCAGAGCGAAGCAAAGCAGATAATATGATTTCTTGCACATAATACTACCTCCATCCTTCCCGTCATGGCTTGGCCACGCTGAAACAGGCAAAAGCCTAATATGAGCTATTACGTCAACTGAAATGCAAAATTACAAAATCTTAAGTGGAAAGCACCTGTACTCGTGTTACCTCAAATGCGGGCACAAAATTTTCATTATAGCTCTGTGCTCAAATAATAACTCCTCTCACCATTGTAAATCTGCAAAAATTCCACACGCCAGAGGACCAATAAACCACAGATTCTACCAAATATACTTATACTAAATTATCCACCTTCCCGTCAAGAAAAAAAGGAAGTTAAAGAATGTTTCTGAGGGAAATTATGGAGGTCTTTTTCGATAAGATTGTGCGAAATGGCGTATTTCGTCAATTCCATCCGTCTCATTTTTTGCTCTGAGGCAATTCAAGACAGAGAATAGTGTACCTATAAATCGCGTGGGAGCTGCACAAAAGGCACAGGCTATTTTTGGAAAGGTTCAAAAATTCTTACTGTGTTTTTACCTGCCTGCTTGGCGGCATACAGTGCCTGGTCGGATCGGCTTGTAATGTCCTCGGGGCTGGCTCCGGCATCATACTGACCAAGCCCTACACTAATGGATAGTGGTATCTGCTCTTTGTTCCAGGCCGTCGGAGTCTTCGCAACCGCGTCAACCATACGCTTGGCAACAATACTGGCATCGATGAGCGAGGTATTAAGCAAAATGACAGCAAACTCATCGCCGCCATAGCGTGCTGCTATGTCGATTTGGCGGATGCATTCCTTTATTCTTTTGCTAATTTCCTTGATGACCTTGTCGCCGACCCGGTGGCCGTAGTCATCATTTATCTTCTTGAGATTGTCAATATCGATCATAATCAGCGAGATTTGCCCACCGTATCGGCGTGACCGCCAAAGTTCCTTTTCCAGGATTTCGTAAAAGGTCTTGTGGTTCACAAGACCAGTCAGGCCGTCTGTTGTGGCCTGGTGTTGTATCTTCTCGAATAATTTTATGTTGCCAATTGACGCACCAACCAACTGGCTGAACAGCCCTATCAATGCGATGTCCCCAGAGTCAAAATGGCCGCCGTCCATCTTGTCCGCCAAATTGAGCACACCAACGACCCTGTCCTGGCAAATAAGAGGAACGATAGCACAGTTCTTGGTCTGATAATTTTCAGCAAAGGCACGCTGCGATTTTTTAATTATGGGCTTTTTATGGGTGTCTATATCCGGTACCAATATCAGCTCTTTACTTCTTATAGCCATAACCATAAGAGGCGTCGGGGTTTGATTCAGCGAGACTATTTTGTTTATAAGAAACGGGTGATTATGCTTATGCAGGTGCAAAATATTATTTTTCTCATCGAGTATATACAGCGAAGCAAACCTTACGTGAACCAATTTAGGGATGTTTTTAATGCAAACATCAGCTATTCGGTCAATATCGAGGCAGTTTATCTGCCGAGCTAAAGGAGTTACCTGCTCAAGCAGAGAAATGCTGCTGCCAGGGTTGTTATCAGTATTTCCGAAGCTTTTACCGGATCGAAGCATAGTTCAAAAATGGCCCCGTTTTGCTATATCCATCAAACAATTTCGTCTAACACCTCGTGTTCACTCCCCCTTTTATCGGATATTTTTGCGGGGGTATTTGGGAAAAAGCGTCGGCTAAATTCGGAAATGAATCCACGCTTTTGTGCCAGAGACCTCGTGAGCAGCACCGGGGTAAGAAAAAGTCCGGAACTTCAGAAAAGAAGGAAGAAAGATTGGCACCTTGTCTTTGCAACCGTAGGTGCTCGATAGAGCGTGACCAGGTCAAAAAAAAAAGCCAAATTTTTTTCAAAAAAAATAAAAAAAAGTTGACATCCGATAAAATGTGTTTTACATTTTACAAAACGTAAAATACATTTTTATTATATAATACGGTTTATCTATCTGTGGCTTTGCATGAATTAACAACTCTAAGGCCTGTGTTAACCTACCGACACGAGGTTTATCTGTCCGTGGTTTGACATTAATTAACAAGCTGTAGCCAAAGCAGATAACCTGAAACAGAGTCGATTAACTTAAAACCAGAAATGAAACGAAGTATCTTTCCTGAAATGTGTATTCGATTATCTCACCCACAACTCATTGTGGCCCAGTCTATAAATTAAGGCAGAACAAATTACGATTTGAGAAAGCAATTTTGGCTATGCAACCAAAAGTCGAGAATGACACTTTGCGAATACCTGCGAAGCTGTATCGAATTGGTGAGTTAGTAAACTATACCCCCTTTTCACGACAAACTATTCATAACTACACAATAATGGGTCTTATCCGCGAAACAAAATGGACCGAGGGCGGACACCGACTCTACGATGAGTCCGTATTCGAGAGATTATCAAAAATCATACAGCTTAAGAAAACAAAAAACCTTACAGAAATAAGGCGGATTTTATGCAAAGAACAGACCGTTACCAAAGCTTTATCGGCTGAGCAAACAAACAACACGGCCAGCCAAGAAACAGGCCGAGGCTTACAATCTGTTTAAGATAATTAAAAACAGGACAAATACTTTCTCGCAGAAAAGGCAACAGGAAGGATTACATATGAACATAACGCCGCTGATAACAGATAATATTACTGAAATACTGGTTAAGATAATCGAGTTCACACACAATCGCCAAAAAATCCTTACTCAAAACATTACTAACGTGAACAATCCCGGATTTGTCCCCAAAGAGCTGGCGGTGAACGAGTTTTCCGGCCTGATGAACAATGCACTCGATGAGCATATCCGAAACCAGCGGCTTATCCTGTGCGACACTGAAAATATCAAATTCGGCGTCAGTGGGAGCTTCGAGGTCAGACCGATGGTCGATGAGCAGAGCAAAGAGCTTCTTGAAGAAAATCGAGATGAATATCTCGAGCTGCAGATAAACAAGCTTTTGGAAAACTCACTTAACCAAAGACTGGCAGCAGAATTTCTCAGGCAAAAGCAAAAAATAGTATCAACTGATTATTGTTAACTGGTTTTTCTAAAGTTATCCGCCAAAAAGCCGATAAAAAAATTGAGATGAGCAATGTGTTTGTCTGTACAGCAGCATAACATGCAGACAACGGGAAAAGGTTGTTGTTTATGGGACTCAAAGCCAGACTCTGCAAAATCTATAAAATTATAAAATCCAGGTTCCCGTAAAGCGGGGTATTTTTCAAGGAGGAATCCTGTGAAAACCAAGCAAGAACTCAGCATTGACCAGATATGGGAGCAGTTCCATAAAAACCACGATGATTATTTCCGCAACCTGCTCATGGAACATTACAGAAACCTGGTAAGATATTGCGCCGAGCGGCTGCACAGCAAATTGCCTGACAAGGTTGAGCTGGACGACCTTATCAGTGCCGGCATTTTCGGACTGATAGACGCTATAGATGCTTTCGACCCGGAGCGAGGTGTCAAGTTCGAGACATACTGCTCCCCCCGTATAAGAGGTTCCATTCTTGATGAGCTTCGCAGTATGGACTGGGTGCCGAGATTGGTGCGTGCCCGGGCCCACCAGCTGTCAAAAGCCACACATTCGCTCGAAACACATCTTGGCCACAAACCTACAGAAAAGGAAATCGCTGAAGAGCTGGATATGAATACGGAGGAGTTCAACAGACTCCGGCGGGATGCCAATGCGGTCAGCCTCGTATCGTTGGACACCAAATACGGCGATGGCGACGGCGAAAAAGATATTCGCGAAATAGACATAATCAAAGATGAAAGGAGCAAAAACCCTGTCATCGAAGCCCAAAAGCGAGACCTTAAGAATTTGCTTACCAAAGGGCTGACTCGGGCTGAAAGGCTGATTATCGTCTTGTACTACTACGAAGAGATGACCATGAAAGAAATCGGGGCAACACTTGATTTATCCGAGTCACGAGTCTCACAAATGCACTCGTCCATCATCGACCGGCTAAAAGCACAAATGTTCAGCCGAAAGAAGGAATTTGCTGTCTAATAGTTAACATCATTCTATTAAAACAATTACAGATAACATCGTGCCCAATGAGATTGCTTAGGTCATTAGGAGGAGGCCGAAGGAGGATAGCGAAGGTGGGAGTAAAACCGAAGGGAGATACGACATACGAATTTAATCGGCGATAATTTCGGGGTTTGTGGGCGGTTATTTTTTTTTGGTTTTCTCCTTGTAACTCCCGCTCCACCCTGTTACGATTTGCACATGCCATTTGAGGATTTTGCAGAAACGCCGGAACGCCAGACTATTGTCGAAGACATCAGGCGGACAACGTCTAACCCGGATTATACCCTTAATCAGTACCAAACCTTCGACAACATGGATTCAGACCCTCAACTCGACCACCTCCCGGCCACCGACCCGGCAAGCCGCTCCAGTTTGATCGATCTACATGAAGATGAAGCCCCCACAGACGATGCTGAAAGGCTCGCCCACATATTTGTTTTCTGCCATAACCACAACCAAAGGGGCGAACCAGCAAACGCGGTAAATAGTGCCACACTCGGCCATGTCAACAACATCACAAATCTGGCGCACCGAGTTCGCGCCCCTGCTGGTGAGACGCCAGAGCAGGCTCGTGCCAGAATCCGCCAACTCGTGCGCATCAGCGATCTTGCTCAACGCTTGGCCTTACAGAAACAAAGCCTTGGCTCCACCCCACTTTCACCATACCAAATGTGGGCTTTCTACGACGAAGAACACGCTGAACCTTTCGAAACCTTCACAGATTCCCGAGAGCACGCTGTTGTGCGCCTCGGCCTCGGACACTATGACAACACTGACCATGAACTTGTCCGATGGACGCATCGCCTTCCCTCAAACATAAATCCATTCAAGCCGACGGCATGGGACGCCGATGCCCGCAACGTATACTGGCGCCCCGGAGGGAGAACCCATCCCTTGCGCTCGGGCTTTGGCGATGGCTTGTCCGAAGTCGTCCATGACCGCATCTCCGCCCAGGACTTCGTGACACCTGCTGGGCCTTTGGAGATATAAGAAAATGCCGCAATTGGATCAACTTACATTCGGCCAACTAAAAGACTGGCTCTCCGACCGCCTCCAGTTGCGCGGTCGACCCGCCGCAACCATCAATCGTCGCCGCCATGAACCCGCCTATGAATTCCCGTTGCAAACCTGGGATGCTGGAAATGATGCGTTCCGCAGGAGGTTTGTCCGCGCTGTAAATCAAATCCTAAGGGACTGCACTCAGAACCCATGGCACCCCGACCACTTCCACAACTTGGCCGCCCTTATCGAAGAAGGCCGTATCGGCTCGGCTGCCCGCATCCTAAAGGAAATCGCCTATAGTCACAGATGGCTGCGCCGCACAAATGGACGCTGGCTTCATATGCTCGTTTTAAGGACCCTACTCGGACTTGGACACAACCTGACCCCCAAGTTCTGGCTCGATGAAAACCGCCGCCTCCACAACGAGTATCCTGAGTTAATCTTCAGGGGACTCCTCGCCCACGGCTTCGAGCAAGCATTCTCCAGAATCAATCAAATTGCACAGAACCCAGACTCCATGCGGAGAATCCTTAACCTCTTCCCCAGCCTGATTGATACAAACGGTCTCGATACAATAAAGCAGCTCGCAACCGACGCCCTCCCCAGCGTGCCCGATAATATCGCCTGCGAGATAAGAAATTGGTTCCCCCAATGGGACTATGGCCCCCTCCCGATTCCCGATGCCCCCGATTATCAAATTCCTGACGAAGAAATAGCCGAAATAAATAACCAGCAGGCCGCCGCCGACCGAGGCTGGGACGCCACTCTCACGCCTACTCGCGCGGCCCCAATACTAGAACAGGCAGTCGTCCAGAGCGCTGCTTAGCCATCAAATATGATATGAGCCGTATGATAAAGCCTATCATAATTACGTTTTACAGCTTTCGCGGAGGCGTCGGTCGATCCATGGCCATGCTGAACGCAGGATGCCTCTTCGCTCGCTCCGGCCGCCGCGTCCTACTCGTCGATTTCGACCTCGAGGCCCCGGGCCTTACGCGCCTGATCGACCGCCAGGACATCTTAAAGCCCAAACCAAGGCTGACTAATCCCAAAGGCACGGTCGACATTTTACACGGCTACCTTTTCGCTAAGGAAAAGTCTATCCTCCGCGCAAAGAATCCATACCGATTACTCAACTCGTATCTTAGCCAACTGGATATCCCGCAGCCTAAAGCCCCTTCTGCACAACCCGGCACTCTTCACTTAATGCCCGCAGGCCGCAAACGTCATTACGAAAAGCGGCTGGACGAACTCTACATGAGCTCGCGCCAATTCAAAGACATCAGGAAAAACTTCGCCAAGCGCTTCCGCGAATTCCTCCTCGATTCAGGCCGCTTCGACTACATCTTTGTTGACGCCCGCACAGGATTCTCCGACGAGGGCTACATCGCTGCTAAGTTCCTCTGCGACCACCTGATCGTCCTCTCAGGACTCAATGACCAGAATATCAAAGGCACTGCCGACTTTCTCACTAAAGTTGCAGCCTGGAAGGACGAAGGCCACGGCCCCAAACGGGTCCTCCTGGTCTCCAGTCCAGTATGTGAATACGAGGACGATCAAAAGGAAAAACGCTACCAAAATGCTCGGGAAACACTCAAAGAAGTAACGGGCGCCGACATAGGATTCACGCTCTCCCTGCCCTACCACCCCAGGCTCTCCCTCTATGAAGAGTTGGTTGCAATCAAGTGGCCAGATAGCGGCCTTGGACGGGCCTACGGAGCCCTCGAAGATGTAATCAGGGATATCAACGAAGACACCGCCAGCCATTGGGCCAAGCGCACACGCGACGCCCTCGAGCACCGAAAAATAGATGTCTTTGGCGCCGCCATTACCGAACTCGCCGCTATCGACCCCGAGCAGGCCACAAACCTCGCTCGCCAAACCAGCATTGCACTTGAAGACTCCGCAGGTGAGCGCGCAAGGGAAATCCTTCCGATATTTGACCTGCTCGAGAAAATCGACCTGGAGCCCGCGTATGCACTACAAGCCGCCCGCGTCGCCAGGAGCGCTCGCCTCAGCAACCGCCAGGTACTCAAATACTTAACCCGCGCCGAAGCCATTGCGCGTCTGCAAGACTACCTCCCACTATTGCCTGCCATCCTTATAGAGCGCGCACGCTGCTTGGCCGACTCCGACCCCTCTCGTGCACGTGATGCAATACACGATGCTCTCGAACTCAGCAAGGCCCATGACACGCAAGACCTCAGAATCAATCGGCTCCTCCTGGCCTCGGAAGCCGACGAATGCCTCCCCGACTATTCCGCCGCCGTCACCCATGCTGAGCACGCCCTGCAAATTGCGCGAAACCTCGACCGAAAAGATTCCATACTCTCGGCCCTCGCGCGATTGGCATATCTGAATAGCTATCAAACCAATTACGCCGATGCCCGCCAGGCTGCCGAAGAACTCTTCAAGCTATCCACCCAGTTGGGCAACTCCCGTTATGTGCTCAATGCTCTCGACCGCCTCGCAGCATTGGACAGAAATCAGGGTAACTGGTCCGCAGCCCGCAGGCGATACAATGAACTCCTCAGAATCTCTCGCGAACAGAACGCCACCCTGTACATAGCGGCAGCCCTTGAAGGTCTGGCGGCTCTGAACTGGGACGAAGGTAATTTCGCCAAAGCACACAGCCAATCCAGGGAGGCTCTCGCAATCTATAGCGAACTGAACGACCGTCATGGAATCGCGGGCGTCCATTACCTGATCTCGGGCTTGAATCTAGCTCAAGGTGATTATGCCGCTGCTAAGAGAAGATTAAGGTCCTCCATGCACATCTTTCGCCGATTGCACGACCACCGAGGCATCCGTGTTGTGCTATCCTCCATGGCGACTCTCGATCGCTGGCAGGGCAACTCAAGCTCAGCCAGGAAACACTATAATGAATCCCTCAAAATCGCTCGCAAACTGGGCAACCGTCAAGGAATAGTCTTCACCCTGCACCACTTAGGCGAACTGCACCGTTTGGTCGGAAACTACCCCGAGGCCCTCAAGGCGTTCGCCGAGTCCCTAAGGATCCATCGACAAACACGCTTGGCGGACAACCTTCCGCTCGAGGCCCGCGCCGAAGCGGCTCGTCTCCAGTCGAACCCCGCCCGCAGCCTCACTAAACTCCGAGTTCTCGTCAACCGTGCATCCCAAGCCCATGACGTGAATGAGCGCGCCTACTCGCGCCTCCTGCTGGGGACCATCGAACGAGAACGTGGCCGGTTCAAAAAGGCACTCCAATCTCTTGACAAAGCCTCCGAAACGGCCCAAAAATACCACATTCGAGATACCATAGCCTTCGCCCAGGCCCAACGTGCCCTTTGCTTCGCATCCCTCGACCAGCCTGACCACGCTGCACAAGCCGCAAACGCAGCCCTCAAATTCTTCAAAGCCCAAAACGTCCGCCACCCCCACGCCACCGAACTCAAAAAACTCGCTGCCCCTCCCGCCAAATCCCAACCCAAAAAGAAACCAAAAAGCCCTACTACCCGCCCCCGCAAGTCGTAGCCCTCCCCTCCCCGCACCAAATTACGGCAGGGGACTATTCCGTGCGCGTCAGGCAGTATGACAAAAAAAAGTTCATTTTTGGTCATTTTTTGTTGACTATTGTTTGATAATATGTTAAAATACACGTATGACGTATGTTAGCCAACTGACAAACATAAGCCGCCAGTAGGCGTTAAAATAGGTAAAATATCCACGTTTTTTCAATCAAAAACGCTGATACCTCAGAGCAAAAATCAAATTTTTCAAAAATTTTTAACTCACTTTCACAAAACGAGTTACGAGCGACGAGAAACGGTTATATTTTCGTATCAAACGTGCAGGTAGCTCTAATTATAGAGGCGCTTGCTTTGGAGTTTACCCTCGATGTTAGCTCGCTTGCTTTTCTGTCGGGGCCCTCTGGCAAAAAGCAGCCAGTTATTTACGTGCCTATAAGGCCCAGCCAGCCCAGAAGGCCCGAATCCCTGCATGCCTTAGGCAGGGAACCGTTTTGAACATTTAATTTTGTGTAATTTGGATTTGTTTAGGATTTAGTGCTTAGGATTTAGGATTTCAGACTACCAGATGCAACCTTGGGGTACTATCTATGCAATACGCAATACGCTATACGCTTCACTCTCTCGCCCCACTACATCTGTCGAGAACTCTCTACAAATCAGCTACTTTTTATGCAAAACAAACCCAATTTCCGAAAGGCCAAAATGAACGTAAATATCTATTATACAAAGGCATATAACAATGAAACCGCCTCAGGCTCCAGAAAAAACAAACCCAATTCAAACCCAATCAAACCCAATTTCAAAAAAGCCAAAATGAACGTAAACTTAACTTTAACAAAGGATTACAGAAAAAAAGATGATTTCGTAGTCCGAATAAACAAACCCAATTCCCAAAATGCCCAAAATGAACGTAAACGCTTTTTTACAAAAGGATTATGAAAATGAACCACCCTCAGGCCCCAAAAAAACAAACCCAAAACAAACCCAATCTCCGAAAGGCCAAAATCGCTTGCCGGAAAATCCGGCCACACCCGCAGGTCGCCAATAGGTGCAATAATTTTGACTTTTGTCTCTGATATGCATATACTAAAGCGGTTTTTGCAAGGAGAAGTAAAATGAGATTTACAAAAATGCAGGGCTTGGGTAATGACTATGTCTATGTCAACTGCTTCGAGGAAAAGATTGAGGACCCCGCAAAATTAGCTCAAATCATCAGCGACCGGCACAGAGGAATCGGTGCTGACGGATTGATTCTTATAAGCGCCTCGCAAACAGCCGACGTCCGGATGCGTATGTTCAACGCCGACGGCTCAGAAGCCGAAATGTGCGGAAATGGTATCCGGTGCGTGGCAAAATACGCCTACGAACACAAATTGGCCCAAAGCGGCGGATTGTTTTCTATGCCGGACCAGCCTCCCTTATGCTCTGCTTCATTGAATATAGAAACAGAAAATGGTGTTTTAACTGTCGGACTGATGGTTGATGATAGGGACAAGGTCCAAAGAGTCTGTGTCAATATGGGCCAACCGGTTCTGACGCCAAAAGATATACCTGTAAATCTGTCCGGGGAAAAAGTTGTCGAACAGTCCATCGAAATCCTCGGACAGGAATTGCTAATGACATGTGTATCGATGGGTAATCCGCACGCTATATTTTTCTGTGATAATGTGGAATTAATCAAGCTTGAGAAACTTGGCCCTGCTATCGAAAACCACAGTCTTTTTCCAAACCGCGTCAATGTTCATTTCGTTCAGATTGATAAGCCAACAGAATTTACGATGCGGACATGGGAGCGAGGCAGCGGCGTTACGATGGCCTGTGGCAGTGGTGCTTGTGCCGCCTGTGTGGCTGCGGCGTTTACCGGCAGATGTGAGCGAATATGCGCCGGACATTTGCCGGGCGGCGACCTGAGTTTAAATTGGTGCCAAGAAGATAATTGCGTCTATATGACGGGGCCGGCGGTGGAAGTATTCGAGGGCGTCTGGCCGGAAAGCTCTTAGGGGGTAACGCAAATGGAGCTTATAAAATTTGTGGCTCGTTTTAAAAACAGCTTGTCTGAGGGTAGCTTGCTTTGTATAATAGTGTGTGTACGTACACTTATATAACAGGAGATGGTCAAAATGGCAACAAAAACCATTACAATTGATCTGGAGGCGTATAGAAGGCTTAAATCCGTACGCAATGATAAAGAGTCCTTCAGCCAGGTAATCAAAAGAGTAGTGAAACCTCCTTTGGATTTAAAACTCTTTAAGAAACGTCTTAAAACCAATCGCATGAGCAGTAAGGCCTTAAAGGCTATAGAGAAACATATAGACCATCGCCATAAACCTTCAAGGCGTAGTAGATAATGGCTTGCCTGGATACGACCATACTAATAGATTTGGCCGGGCGAAGTGCCAGGCTAAGAAAAAGAGCTCTTGATAAGCTCAGTGAAATTGTCAATCGGAATGAAACTATTGTAACTACACGTTTCAATATTGCAGAATTGTATATCGGTATCGCCCATTCCGACGACCCCAGAGCCGAAGAAACAGTTGTACGTGGTTTGATTGCGGATTTAGGTATCTTGGAATTTGATGATAAAGCCGCCTGGTTGTTTGGCCAGATAACAGCACACCTTCAAAATCTCGGTCGGCCTGTTGGGGATATGGATGTGTTAATTGCTGCAACTGCAATGGTAGCGGGACACAGCATGATCACACGCGATATTTCTCACTTTGCAAATATTCCACAACTAACGGTAGAAGAATACTAACAGGGCAAAAGAAGTACTTAAATGCAGAGCTTCGGAGCGCGACAGAATTGCACAGCTACGCCGAATATCTCGGAAGATAAATTCGTGCCTCCGGCAGACTCAAAGATATTATCAGCTCTCAGTACCCTGGCGAAGCCCGAAATCCTGCCGCCAAATTCAAGCAAACCTCGCCTCGGCGGTATTGACAATTCTACTTCCACCAGGCTGCCCGGCTTAAAGGTCACGCTTTCGGTCTCAAAATACAAACCGCCGGGACTTACATTCACTGTGCAGCCGGTATGGGCTCGCTCTGCTGCGGAACCGACTTCACGGCAGGATATATCAAATTTCGCCCCCAATCGCTTATACTTGCGCTTTTCAACTCGATCCATCATATGCATCCTTGCATAACACTGTTTCACCCTCATCCTTGTAAAAATACGCAAAAGTATTTTAGAGCAAAATTCGTTCCAAAGCAAAGGGTAAACGAATACCCTATTTTAACTTTTACAAATGCTTGCTCGGTATAAAGTTAGACAGAATTATCCAGCCGACATCGACAGACTAATTAAGGAGGCCGTTTGTAGCGTTGATAAATAGCAACGTCAGAAACCAACTTTACCCGCTGATAGCTGAATATTGGCACAGGACAAATCAATTTAGCTGCTTATTTTATAAAATGTTATGTTTCTTGCTAAACAAGCAAGCTTCTCAGTCCGAAAAAAAGAACGTGTGCGTTGTTTTTTTGCAACACACACTCTTGACAATAGTGGAGATAGGTTTTATTATCATTGCTATGCCAGAACACCCAAAATTACAGTCAAACAACTCAGGTCAAAACGGCGAGAAGCTAAAAGCAAATGCCGCGAATGACCGCTCAGGATTTGGGGGACATAGCAGGTCGATCGTACAGTCATTACCGATAGGAGTTATCGCCTTCGATCCGGATTTGAAAATTCTCGAGGCCAATCTTCAGGCAACAAAACTAATCGAGTTAGGCGATTACATCGATAAATCCTTAGCAAAAGGTACCGACGACAAGATATGGCTTGGCTGGACAGAACAATTAAAATCAGCGATTGCAACAGGGAAAACATGCAGGTTTGATGACGTAGGCTATACATCGAAAGGCAAAATAAAATTGTTGCGAATCATCTGCACACCGTTGAAAGAAACCAAAACAACAAACAATCTCAGTGGTATCATCATACTCGAAGATGTAACTAAAAATGTCAATATGCAAAGACAGTTGGCCAACACTGAAAGACTGGCTGCTGTCGGGAAGCTTGCCTCTAAGGTCGCCCACGAGCTAAATGACCCTCTGGACGGGATACTGCGATATGTTAATCTTGCGCTGAGAATTGTTGAGCAGGAAAACCTCGCAAAACCCAAAGAGTACCTGACCCAATGCCGGAAAGGACTTATGAGAATGGTACAAATCGTAAGCGAGCTTCTGGAATTCTCTCGCAGCACTTATACGCCGTCGGAATATACCGGAATAGAGCAGGTTATCGAAGATGCTATCAAAACAATGGGCTCGAAAGCAGAGACCTTGAATATTCGAATACTACGAAACTATACCTCCGGCATACCACAAATCAGAAGCGGCAATCTATTTCAGGTGTTCTGTAATCTTACCAAGAACGCCCTGGATGCAATGCCGGACGGCGGAGAGCTAAGAATCTCAACCCGCCTGACAGCGGACAATACCATTGTAGCTGAGTTCGGCGACACAGGAACAGGCCTACCGCCGGAAAATACAGAAGCTATATTTGAGCCTTTCTTCACGACAAAAGATAAAGGCAAAGGAACAGGTTTGGGATTGGCAATATGCAGGGACATAATTGAAAGCTATCACGGGCGAATCACTGCTGAAAATACCCCTGACGGCGGCAGTATTTTCACTGTGTATTTGCCGGTAACAGGTGATTCATAAAAGATACATAAAAACTGATTGGGAAAATTTATGAGAGAAAAGAATATTCTTGTTATAGACGACGATAAAATCATATTGGATTCACTGTGTGAGTTCTTATCGCTCGAAGGATTCCAGACCAGCGGTGCAGAAACATTAAAAGGGGCTTTAGCCAAGTTAGAACAAGAGCACTATAGTCTGGTCATAACAGACGTCAATCTGCCGGACGGAGATGGCCTCGAACTATTGGATGTTATCAGGGAAAACCATCCTCAAACGGTGGCCCTTGTGATAACCGGCTATGGCACCATCGAAAGCGCAGTTAAGGCCATCAAGCAAGGCGCCTACGATTACCTTACAAAACCGATCATCGATGACGATTTAC
>SDBU01004993.1_pt1 | contig 16052 bp, 14 predicted proteins | sample 2277071 | NCBI WGS metagenome assembly SDBU01 (sample SAMN10397929, study PRJNA504765) | marine sediment metagenome | isolation source: marine sediment core GS08_GC12, 126 cmbsf | place: Arctic Ocean: Gakkel Ridge, Loki's castle | collected 2008
AGGTAATTTACAAGTTCCCTAAGTACTTTTTCGTTCACTTGTTTGTCTTTAGTAAAAGGTGTTACTATTGCTGGAATAATTCCTTTTGCTTCAAAAGTCATTTGACTCCCCTCCTTTTTTAAATTGACTTTTCACGAACAGCGAAAACCTTTTCCTATCAATGATTCTCTAAAACAATTATTCTTAATTACAGTTCTCTACTTAAATATTTTCTTTAATAACGATTGATACGCCTATAAAAATAATAACTATCTCTAGCCAGTTCTGTGGCCCTCTTAGCGCTTAATGTTTCACTATTATTTTAATTTTTGTGCAAATATCATTTTACTCCTTTCCTTTTTTCTCTTATCCTTCTAATGTAATATGTTTATTTGCTTTTGAACACTTACAATATTAGGGATATAGTCCAACTCTTTTGTCCTTGATTTATTCAGATACTCTCCACCACATGTCCTTATCCATTTTACCTGATTAACCGCAATTCAATTCTTCTTTAAGGTCTTGATGTTTTAATTTTACTGATTTGCCTTAAGACGAATAGATTTGAATTAAGTTAGAAATCTACCTATATTACTTACTAAAATATTTATTTTATAATCTCCCTCTAATATTTATTTTAATTTTTTCTTTGACGAAATAATAATATTTTTTCTTATTGATATAAATCATGTTTCACCTAATAACTTTAACTGCTTTTTGTCTTACTTTTTTAGGTCTTTGGAATTTATATTCTAAACTTTATTAACGGGCCATGTTGGAGGTTTATTGCTTAATACTTCAATAATGCCCTGGGCGGCATGAGTTGCCATCTTAATCATTGACGCATGAGTATGTGCTGCCATATGAGGTGTAACAATCGTATTATTCAGTCTAAAAAGTGGATTGTCTTTAGCTGGAGGTTCTTCTGTAAATACATCAAGACCAGCTCCAGCTATAAGACCTTCATTAAGTGCTTGAACAAGTTCTTCTTCATTTACGACTGGTCCTCGAGCACAATTAATTATAAATGCTGTCTTTTTCATTATTTTAAATTCTTTTTTTCCGATAATACCCCTTGTTTTATCATTAAGAGGTAGATTTAAGGAAATAAAGTCGGCCTCTTTAAAAACCTTTTCCCAGCTATTAGTAACCTCAATTACAGAATCTACATCATCCTGACTAATAAAAGGATCATAACCAATAATTTTCATACCAAAACCTCTTGCAGCTTTTATTGCAACTTTTCTTCCTATCTTACCCAACCCTAAAACGCCTAGGGTTTTCCCATCCAATTCAACACCTATATATTCATTTCTTACTTTAAATTTACCCTCGCGTAGGGCAATATCTGCTTTTCTTATATTTTTAGATAAAGAAATCATTAATCCCAGTACATGTTCAGCAACAGAGACATTACTCGCAATTGGAGTATTAGTAACATAGACTCTGTTTTCAGTGGCAGCTTCAACATCTATATTGTCTACTCCCACACCATGACGAGCTATAACTCTTAATTTCTTTCCACACTTAATAACTTCACGAGGTATCTCTGCAGTCCTAACTAGAATAGCATCTACACCAATAACTTTTTTTTTAATATTTTCAATATTATAGTCTTCGAGTTGTTTAACTTCAAAGCCCTTTTCTTCTAACATTTTAACTCCCTCTTTAGCAATTGGTTGTATTATAAGTATCTTAGTCATTACCAATTCCCCTTTCTTCTCTCTATAATTATAACTAATGTCTATAAATCAATTTGACAAAATACTTTCTGTTTTTTATCATAGTTTGTCATAGTTAACTCAACCTTTTTAGATTTTGGTGGGTTTTGCAATATCGATTTCAAGCCCCATTATCACGCCACAAACCTAGGGTGTTTAAACCATTTGAAAAACCAGCTTTTGCCCTTACCAAAACCCTGATAGGTTTTTTACCTCTTAAAAAGTCTCAATAAATTTCCTAAAATTAAAATACAATTTGAAATTGAAAAGATGTCTTTAATATAAATCTTCGTTTCTATATGAAAATACCAGCAATTTCCCTTACCTCACTCCTAAATTTTTCATATTAGTTTTGAATTAAAGTTATTTGATTGTATATATCGTTAGTCAAAATTTATATTCTGGCTTTACTCTTCTGTAGGTTTACTAGAATTATTTCGGGTAATTGTATTATCTTTTATACACCTAAAAAAACCAACCAACATAAAACAAATAAAAAAGTATTTTACCGAAATACTTAATCTTACAAAGAAGTCTTTCATTTAATCACTATTTATTGCATGCTTTTTTGCCCAACTAACTGCTGTATTAATCATAGTATCAAGATTCTCCCATGGAGTAGTGGTATATGCTGCAGCAGAATTAGTAAAAATAAATCCGTTTAGTTTTGAACCTTCTTTCATTATTCTTATTGTCTCCCGTTTAACCTCAGTCACTGAGCCAGTGGATAATACAGTTTTGGGGTCAAGATTTCCCATAATAGTCAAATTTGTACATATCTCTTTCACTTTTTTAAAATCTATATCGGGACCGCAATGAAAAACATTAGACCCTAATCGACAAATAATATCTAAAATGTGTAATGTGCGCCCTTCATTGTGGTATATTTTAATTGCATTGGGAAACTCATCATTTAGTGATTTAATATAAGGAGTATAAAACTTTTCAAGATGGTCCCTTGAAATCATACTACTTACGTGATCACATATAATGATTCTTTTCATCTTCCCAGAAATTTTCTCAACTGTTTTTATCCAGTCAATTAAAACCTGAACAATAATGTCTAAAAACTTAAGTGTCTGCTTGGGATAATCATATAGATCTATAAAAAAGTCTGTATATCCTCTAATTAAGGCAGCTGTCTCAATTGGTCCTTGTATCATCATTACTCCATCTAGATATCCATACTTTTTCTTATATTCTGGTGGCATATTCTCCTTTAAAAATGCATATTGTTCAAGAAATGTTGGTGCTATACCACGATTTGACAAGTTGCCTATGCTACGGTATTTATATTCAGCATCTTTCATATTATCTAAAGCTGGCCTAACATATGGAGCATTATTCTCTTGCCAAAAAATCTTACATCCAAAAAGCGATGATTCTATAATTGACCCAAATTCAGGAAATATTCCTGGCATAAGCATAACCTCTGGATAACGTTCCTGTAAAGCAATCTGTAAAGCCATTCGCACATGCGGTTTATTATAGTATCCCTTAGCTTTAACTTTATACAAATAGGTTATCCAAGGACAATTATTTAATAGACTTACTGGGATCATTTCTGGTTTTTTTTGAAATGCAGCAGCTGTATAATTTTCTAATATACTCATGTAAATCCCTCCAAATACTATTAATATTGTTTTGGATATTTAATCTATTTCATTATTTATCAATATCTATTCAAAATGCACGATAGAAAAACAATATCAACACAGAATAAAAGTAGTTAAGCCCATAGGAATATAGATACTCACAGGCATATCCATGGTATTATGCTCTTCGAATTAATAGAAGAAATAGCTCCTTCCTTAAGGTAGAAGTAGCCATTTCTTCTACTTTTTATTTAATTTAGTTTCATTTTTAGTTGATTAATATATTAAAAAGCGAAGTTTTGCCTCATTCATACTAATCGCGAGAGTATAGCTTGTAATAAAGCTGCTTGTAGCCTTCTGTATTAATAGATCTTGGGTTATTACTTGTACAATTATCTTTCATGGCTAGTTCTGCTAAAACTGATATAGATTCTTCCGTAACACCCATAGATTTTATGTCTTCAGCAATATTTAGATCATTAAGCAATTCTCGTGTTCCCTCAATAGACAATCTTGCAGCATCTATTGTAGATAATCCACTTATGTTCTTTCCCATAATTGTTGCAATATCTGCACATTTTTCAGGCGTTGCCATGAAATTATACTCCATTGAGATTGGTAAAAAAACAGCCATGGTTAAACCATGAGGTGCATTATACTTACCACTGATTGTTTGACCTAAAGAATGTACCATCCCTAACCCAACATTTGCAAATGCTCTAGCGGCTAAGGTACTTCCAATCATCATATTGGTTCTTGCTTCCACATTTTCTCCATTTGCGTATGCTTTTCTGATGCTATTCAAAATTAATTTTATAGCATGATAAGCATTTGCATCACTAATAGGATTTGCACTTTTTGAGATGTAAGCTTCTATCGCATGCACAAGAGCATCCATTCCAGTTTCTGCAGTTAATCTTGCTGGAAGAGAAAGGGTTAATAAGGGATCGGTAATTGCTACTACAGGTGCTATCGACCAACCAACTACTAACCTTTTTATATTATTTTTTGTGTCAGTTATCATTGCTGCAGGAGTTACTTCGCTTCCGGTACCAGAAGTAGTAGCAACAGCAATTACTGGTTTACCCTGATTTTCAAAAGGGTCTGGGGATTCATTAAAAGCATCATAATATTTTTCAACAGGACCTTTATTGCAACTTAATGCTGCAATAACTTTAGCTGCATCCATTGAACTACCACCACCAATACCAATTACTGCTTCAGCATTCGTTTCACGAAGATACTGCGCACCTTTTTCCACGGTGGTATCTTTTGGATTTGGTTCAATTTCATCAAATATCTCAAATTTAATTCCTTCCTTTTTTAAGGGCTTTAAAGCCTTATCAACTACACCTGCGTTTACTACTCCCTTGTCGGTTGCAATTAGTACTTTTTCTACCTGTAAATTTATTACTTCTCTTCCCAAGGCGTCAATAGCTTCTGGTCCTGCTACAATTTTTTTAATAGTTATAATGTCATACATTTAAACACCCTCCTTATTTTTAAACCAGATATACAATATTATTATTTAGATATTTAAAATAACAATTTCATTATTTATAAACATGAGAAATACACCTGCGATATTCTGATATTCAAGTTAACTAATTCCCCTCTGATAAATCAAATATTCAACTAGAGTCCTCTTATGAAAAGAACTATTAAAGTTTATAATCCTTATTTTTTATTAAAAGCAGGACCAAAAGTCAAAGTTGGTTTAATTAGATTATCTGTTGCATTTTAAATAAAATTTTTACTCTTGTGAACTAGGAAATATAATCAATACCTCTCTGCAGATCAAAGAGTCTGGAAGAAGTTTAAATCTAGAAAAGATACTGATCATTAAAAAGAAAAAATCTTATATGTCTACTAGAATTTTAAGGCTAATCCTATCTCTTTTTTCTGATAAGCTATCAATATAGAGAATCTCTGGAAGAAGTATTCCTCTTCAACCCCATCTCCTTACCTAGTTTGTATAAGTAAGATTTTAAAGAAGTATAACCCTACTAAAAGAACCGAGAAAGAGAAGAATAAAGAGGCTTCTCCATACCTCCTTTACCCTAAATAATCCCTTAATATCGTCTCTCACGGCCTCTATTAGATGTAAATATTATCCAAAAATCTAATTTTAAAATAAACTAAGTAAGGGATAAAAAGAGTGGTAAGCTCTTAGTTGTCATGCAATCATTAAGTAACTATAAATAGTTTTATAATATAACCACCCGAAATAGCTTTATCTTATCTTTCTGCAACAGTTGCTATTTTAGTAAATATATTTATCCAATACTCCTTATTAATATTTTTAATAAATTCTTTTTATTCAAAAACATAATACTAATTAACTAAGATAAGCAAAATTATCGTCAATGGTAACTTTTAATTCTTTTTTTGGGCCAGCTATAATCCATAAATAATATAACTCTGTTCCAGGAGTTGCTACGGTAGGATGATAACCTTCAGGAAAAAAAACTAGATCATTGTTTCTAACCTTATAAATTACATCCATGTCTTTTTTGTTATAAAATAATTGCAAGCCAAAACCTTTATTATTTGGGTTTACTTTAAAAAAATATGCTTCCTTTAAAATAGATTCATTTTCATTAAGAACATCATGCTTATGTGGAGGAAAACCGGACCATTTGCCAGGTTGATTAATTGTTTCACCGATAATTAATTTAATACCTTCTGAATCAGGACTTTGTATAATTCTAACTTCTCTTTCCCACTCCCTCTCACCAACAATTTTACTTTCAATATCCTCTTTGTTTATACAATAAACTTTCTTTTTTATTTCACAAGGTGTTGTAGCTAAAACAGCTTCAAAATAATTATTAGTACTAATTTCAAATGTAGTTTTAATTGGAATATAGACAGCTTCAGCTTTATCTGTAAAAACATCTTTTCTTTCGAGAGAATACTTTAATTCGTCTATTTTAATTTCACCTTTTCCTGATAAAATTATCAATAATCCCTCTTCTTCAAAGGTTTGATCCTTAATAACTTCGTTATTTAAGTTGTAACGTTTCAACGCTAAATAACCATTACTATCCTCTTTATATCCGAGAATTTTTTGAATCTTAGCATCTATTCCTACTTTATCAAGATATCTTTTATACATTATTTTTTCACCTCAGTTAAATTATTGACAAAATAAAATACAATCATTCAATCGACCTATTTTTACTAAAAATCAAAAATAAAATATTTGGATAATTTCTTCATAGTGTCTTTGGTTAAAACGCCCTTTATAAATCTTTTTCAAGCCCAAAATTATTTTAATTTTATACTAATCCTAATCTTATTAATGTATCTTTAGTGGGAATCCCTTGGTTCCAGCCACGCAATTTATAGTATTCAGCCAACTCGTTTGCAAACTCGTCAGCTGATATACTTTCACCTTTGCTACCACCTTCAAGGAGAGCTTCTGAAAAACGTTTCGGTAATCTATCTTCTTTGAGTGGCTCCATTCCTTCTCGAAGATTAAATATTCGACACAGATTAAAAACCCTCTCTCCAATTTCCATATAATCATCAAGACTTATATCCCAACCAGTGATATAATTAAGACTGCTTATTACTCGCTCTGGGGTAAAAGGCCGTGGAGGAGTCATAAAAAACTTACATGTAATCAAGCAATCAGCCATGGTTCCCCAGTAATCTTGGGTTAATTTAACCAACTTAGCTTTACCTTTTAACGTTCTCCTGTCTATGGGTTCGGTAAAACCTAATGCGGGCAAAGCATTTTCTCTTTGAAATGCTTCGTCATGCATACTCTCCATATGATCTGCACCTTTATGGGAAGTAACATATGATAATCCCTGTCCTTTTTTGCCACGTGGATCATGCATGGCAAGTTCCGTGCCTTTTACATGTATTGCAAAATTCTCTGCACCATGACCAACTTTTTCAGCAGCCTGTTTTACACCTTCAGCTAAAAGTTTGCCAATCCCCTTTTTCCGTGCTATGGATTCTAGAACTCTAGTTATACCTTGCTCATCTCCCCAGGAAACCTTAAATCCTAAATCTTTGTATGTTAAAATTTCACGATCTAAACATTCTAATAAAAAAGCAACTGATACACCCGCTGAAATAACGTCCAAACCTAGATGATTACATAACATATTCAGCCGGGCTATAGCATAGGGATCTCCAATTAAAAGGAGTGAACCAAGAGCAGCAACCGCCTCATATTGTGGTCCGCCATAAGCAGAACTTTCTTTTTCTTCCGGGTATAACCGGACTACATTCCGACAGGCTATAGGACAGGCATAGCAAGTCTTTTGTGTAATCTGAATCTTCTCTTCCATTGCTTCGCCATCAATATTATCAACTAATGCAAAGGTAGACATCTGGAAGTTTTTTGTCGGCATAACTCCATTTTTGTTCACTCCAGCTGTGCTATTCCAAGTTCCAAACCTGCTTAATGTAGCACAGCTACCATCATTTACTAAATCGTGGATAAGTTTATTTCTCAATTCCTCCAGTTTATCAGCATCATAAATTCTTATTTTCTTATTTCCATAGACAACGATCCCTTTAAGATTTTTTGATCCCATTACCGATCCAATTCCAGAACGGCCGGCAACATACCTTAAATCAGAAATAACACATGCATAACGTACCAAATTTTCTCCAGCTTCTCCAATTAATAAGGTACTGCATGATGTATTAATTCCTTTTAGATATCTATCAGCATCTAATATACTTTTACCCCAAATCTCCTCTGCATCTTTAATTTCTACTTTGTCATTTTCAATATTGATATAGACTGGATTATCCGATTTACCTTCAATAACTAAGCAATCATATCCAGCCATCTTAAACTTTCTGCCCCAATAACCACCAAAATCTGTATCGCCCAGATATCCTGTCAGAGGGGATTTTGAAACAATACAGGTACGAGCACTACCAGGTAGTCTTGTTCCTTCAAAAGGACCAACTGAAAAAATTATCTTATTTTCTGGTGCAAAACAATTAGTTCCTGCAGGAAGCTCAGAATATAAAATTTTTGCACCAAATCCTTGTCCTCCAACATAACTACGAGCAAAATCCCTAGTAATCGGTCCCTCAATTATTTTCTTTTCAGTAAGATTAACCCGTAAAATTTTACCTGAATAACCAAACATATTTTTTCTACTTCCTTCCTTTCTAATATTCTGTTTTTCAAAATAATAAGATAAACATTTCTTTCATTGCAAAACAAAATGCTCTTTGGACTATCCTCTATGCCAGGTTAAGTATATAATTTTCATGTTTATTGATTTACCATATAAACTTAGATTCTATTATTTCTTTCACTATACCCAGATCAATTTATAAGTAGTTAGTATATTTTAAATACTTTATGCTTTCCCTACCCCCCAGTGATAATTGGGAAAATTGTAATCCGATCACTTTTTTCTATTCTAGTAGAAAGGGTTTTTATATTTTTATTCACGCTTTTCTCTGAATTTTCTAATACAAAAGAATAAGCCTGGGAAAGTGTTCCCATATATAAAAGTTCATTTTTTACTCCTGGAAGTTTCTTTTCTAGCTCTTCCATAATCTCTTTCAGGGTTGAACTATTGCACTCAAGTTCTTCTTTACTTGCTCTTAAAATATTAACAGAAAGGAGCTTTATCCATGGCATATTGAATATCATCTTCTTCATATTAAGAATTGGAAATTCGATAAATGTAAGCAAAAGCTTGTTGGTTATCTTTACAACTAAAAATCTCTTATTCTGCTCTAACTAAAACTATTTGTTCTACAATTCTACAATTTTGAAATTCCCTCTCACCGTATAATCATATAATCAGTTATTTTGTGAAGATTTAAGGAATTTTTTTTGAATTTTTGCAACATATGTGTAGAGAGGGTCGACAAACTGAGTACACCTCGCTTGTAAAACTTGACCCAACAAAAGAAATGCGTCTGTATCTGTAAAACCATAGCTCTCAACCATCCATTTAATCAGCTCTTGAACTGCTATACGAAATGCATCTTCTGCAGGTCGAGCAAAGCCCATACTTATTATGTAGTCAGGTGTTTCTATTCTAGGCCAAGTCATTTCTTTAGGCTTTGATGCTAATTCAACCTTCAATTTAAGTATGGCTCTAGTTTCAATACCTCCTGCACAACAGATCTCGCCATCTCCCATAATGGCGTGAACATCACCAATATGAAGTAGCCCACCTCCTACATAAACTGGTAAAAAAATAGTGTTTCCAGTAGTCACCTCTTGGATGTCCATATTTCCCCCAAATGGACCATTCTCGGTATTTTGAGGTACACCAACAGCTGGAGCAGTACCAATAAGGCCAATCATTGGCTGTATGGCAATTTTGAGTTTATCACTCCAGAGAATATAACCATTTTCTATCTTTACTGTCTTTGTAATAATTTTTCCCCATTCCTTTTTTCTTATCCAATCAGGAAATGGGGTCATTCCAGGGGCAAATCCAGTATACCCCAAGTCTAAAAGCTTTATATCTAAGATCTTAACTGCCAGCATATGCCCTGATTTAGCTCCCTCAATACAGATACAGCCACTTGACGGGTTCACCCATGAGCTTTTTTCTGGAGACCATACATCGTTTTCACATTGAAGCCAATCGCCAGTATTCAATTCGGTCTCAACCTGAAAAACTTCACCTGGACTAACATTAAGAGTCACTGGATTAAAGCGACTCATTTCACCATAAAGTATATTACGTTTTGCTATTTTCATTTTTTATTCTCCTTTGCTAAAAGTATTAACCACATGCAAATGCAAGTAATTCCTCTTTGGTAGTTTTTTCGGGCAAAAATTCTCCTTTTACTTTACCATTAAAAAGCACAAGGATACGATCAGATAGAGCCATAATCTCAGGTAGCTCTGACGATATAAAAATAATACTCATCCCTTGAGCAGCAAGTTCAACCATTAACTCGTAAATTTGTTTTTTTGCACCAACATCTATGCCTCTGGTAGGTTCGTTCATAATAAGGAGTCTAGGGCGAATCACTAAATTCTTACTCAAAACAACTTTTTGCTGGTTTCCTCCGCTTAGATCAATAACCTTCTGGGTGATACTCGCATACTGTATAGCCAACTTTGATGTGTAAGTTTTCGTTAGTTCATATAGTTCTTTAAAGGATATCACCCCAAATCGCGAGATCTTATCTATCACGTTTAGTACTACATTGTTACCAACTGACTGGGATAGAATTAAACCTTCTTGTTTTCGGTCAGAAGGGACATAAGCAATTCCTTTTCTAATCGCATCTATAGGTGAATCAATTTTTACTAATTTATTGTCTAAAAATATTTCACCTTGATTAGGGTGTTTGACTCCAAAAATAGTTTCCGCAATATCATTTTTTCCAGATCCTTCTAAGCCAAATAATCCGACTATTTCACCTTTTTTCACAAAAAAACTTATATCCTGAAACTCTCTTTCTCTGGACAAATTCCGAATCTCAAATATGGTATCATGGTTAATGGGGACAGTTGATTCCTTTGTAGGAAACATTTCTTCAAATCTTCGTCCAATCATCAAACTAACCACTTGTTTTATTTCTAGTTTTTTAGATGCAATTAAAGTGTCTATATAATGGCCGTCACGTAAAACAGTTATACGATCTGCCAGTTTAATTACCTCTTCTATCTTGTGTGATACATAAATGACTGTTACACCCCTTTTCTTCATGTCAAAAATAATTTCAAACAGTTTTTCAGATTCACGATCTGTAAGAGCAGAATTTGGTTCATCCATTATAACAACATTCGCTTTTTGTAAAATAATCTTTGCAATTTCGATGAGCTGTTGGTTAGCAATCGACAAGTACTCAACTAGTACTTTTAGATCTAGGTCAATACCTAATTCCTTCAACAAACCTGCGCTTTTCTCGTACATGTTTGCCTTGTCAATAAAAATACCGTACTTCAACGGCTCACATCCTACGAAAATATTCTGGGCTGTATCCCTATTCGGAAATAAATTAAGTTCTTGATATACTGTAGCAATTCCAAGTTCTCCTATTTTCTTAGGAGTTGCATTACTTATTTCTGAGCCCTTGAAATATATACGCCCCCTATCTTGTTTCATAATACCTGATAAAATGCTTATTAACGTGGACTTACCGGCCCCATTTTCGCCAATAATGGCATGAATTTCGCCAGGGAAAATTTTAAAAGTTACATTATTAAGAGCCTGGGTTCCACCAAATCTTTTTGAAATATTTTCAATAAAAATAAGTTCCTGTGTAGGCATTTTGAATCATCTTCCTCTTCTGTTTCCCAAATATTCAATTAGCTATATTCCTTCCTCAGTTTCTTTAGCTTCAAGATTCTTCATCCGTCTTGACTCAACTTCCTTTGCGCGAGCATCAGGTTTCCCAGTTTGAATCATGAATGCAAGCTCGCTCATACCTCCGGTTTCCGACCATACTGTATGGCTTATTCCCGCAGGAATAATCACTAAATCTCCAGGAAAAAGATCTACTTCCTCACTACCAATTGTTGCTTTTGCTGAGCCCTCAAGTATAAACCAATATTCTTCTTGATCATGTTTATGCGGAGGATCTTTCTTTGGTCCTACACGTCCATTCACAACATAATTCAATGTACTTCCTTCTGGCAACGGATATCTAATTGAATCTGTTACCTTATATCCTTTCTCTGCTTCCTTTCGCCTTATTATATGCAATTTCTTTACCACTATCTTCGTCCTCCTTTCTATTTATAATTAATTTAATAAATGCTTGCAGTTATAGGCTATCTTTTAATAAATAATTATTCTCCTTTTTAACTCTGGAAGAAGGACGACCTCGAGGTATAATTTGTCGAGGCCGTCCTATATTTGAGTTTACTTCTTATTTTTTAGCCTCACGTGCTATTACTTCATCTATATTCTTAATGGTTACAATCTCAGATCCTGAATCTACATTAGCTGGTAGAGGTTTCCCTAATTTGACATGTTCATAGAGAACCCTTATGGACTCAAAACCTTGCATATAGGGATCCTGTCCAATCGTCGCAGCAATGGCTCCTTCCTTAATCAATTCGAGTGTCTGAGTTAATAGATCCCAACCTACCACAACAACATCAGGTACAAGTCCTTTTTCTTTCACAACCTGTCCTGCCATTGCAGTTCCCATACCTACTGTTGAAGCATGGGCAGCTAGATCGGGAATTCCAGTCATTGCATCTTCAACAACCCTTTTTGCAGCTGCAGATCCACGTGTCGTAACATCAAATACATTCACAAATTGGATAGCTGGGTAATCCTTTGTAGCATTTTCATAGCCCTGCATCCTTGCCTCTAACGTCACTTGCCCTGGCACATCTATATAAAAAACGACTTTACCTGCGGGTTCGCGTTTCGGAAGTTTATGATATTCAGCCCAATCTCCTTCACCAGATAGTGCTTTAATGAGTTCCTTACCGATTGACACTCCAGCATTAACATGATCTTGTCCTACATAGGTAAGTGGGCCCAAAGGGTTATTCACTGCGATAACTGGAATTCCTGCAGCTTGTATCTTTTCAATCGTACTTGCCATAGACTCATAGTTAGGAGCTGCGATAACTATTCCATCAACCTTACGTGTGATAACATTTTCTAGTAAGCTAACTAATGCATTAACATCCGGGGTGGGTGGTCCAATCCATTCTACATTTACTCCAAACTTTTCCCCAGCATCCAAAGCACCGGTTCGACCGGGTACCCAAAATGGAATCATACCAGCGTTAAGAGCTACCACAAATGTGAGCTTCTTTTCCTGCGCTTGAGCCGCAACACTCATTAATATTGAAAGAACCAATAAAATAACTACACTACATACTAAGATAACTATCTTCTTGTTTTTAATTCTCATGATTTTTTAACCTCCTAAAATTTTTTAAAATATCACTTTCAGTTCTGCAACTATTCTAATAGTTTTTCATGGCATCACCTCCTAATTTAATATATAATTTTTTAGTGTCTTTTTTACTATAACAACATGTTCTCTATTTATTATTTCATCGCTTTTATGTAACAGAATATTCTTCTTCATTCCCCTTTCACTCTTAGATAACCTCTTTTCAGCATATAAAGATATTATAATTTTTTAACCCATTTATCTACTACAATATATTTTCTTTTTTACTTGTGCATACATTATCGACGTTTTTTCAAAATCAATCCAATAGTTACTGCTACAATGACTACCAGACCAACAATAGTTTGCGTCATAAAAGGTGATACCCCAAGCAATACAAGTCCATTATAAAGTACTCCCATTATGCAAGCGCCAAGAAAGGTGCCCAGAATAGTTCCTGAGCCTCCACTAAGATCTGTGCCTCCAATTACGGCAGCCGAAATGGCATCCAATTCATATCCAATACCAATCATTGGCTCGATTGCACCTATATAGGTTACACTGAGAAGTGCAGCAATAGCACACAAAAATCCTGATAAGGCAAATACAATAAGCTTAGTATTTTTAACATTTATTCCTGATATAAACGCTGCCCTTTCATTGCCTCCAACCGCATACACTTTATAACCGAATGACATCCTCGACAGAAGAAAATGCAATATTATTAGCACTATAACCATACAGATTGCCTGTATAGGCACTATTCCGATTTTTCCATTGCCAAACGAGAAAAGTAATTTATATTTTTTAGAGATATCATATAGTCCTATCGGCCATCCATTCGTAATTGTAAGTGCCATACCCCTTAAAAAACTCATCATCCCTAGAGTTGCCACAAAAGGAGGCATTTTTATTCTACTAATGAGAATTCCAGTGATAGCTCCCATGGTTGCCCCTGCGACCAAACCAACAAGTACCGCTAACCAAGGATTCATACCTTTCTGCATTAATAGAGCCATCAAACACCCTGTGAAAGCCATCATTGAACCCACAGAAAGGTCAATGCCCCCAACGATTATAGCAAAAGTCATGCCAGCAGAAATAATCCCAATTACCGATATTTGACGAACAATGTTCAACAGATTATTGACTGACAAAAAATATGGCGAGAGGAACGTCAAAGCTGTACACATTACAATTAAAGAGAAAAATACACCACTTTCACCCATTGAAAATATTCTTTTTAGATTTGGCACTGATAACTTTAATCGCATAATAATTTTCTCTCCCACTCCCAATCCTAATATATTTTAGGTCTTTAGTAATTACGCATGAAATGGTTTTTTCCGCAAACTTTTATTTAATATTTTTCAACTATTACTATTATATCAATTTCCCTTAGACTTTATAATATACCTTAGTAAAGAAATCATCTTCCGCAATTTTTTGTAAGGTCTTGAGAATCGGTCCTTCCCCTTTCATCACCTGAGGATAAGCCATAAAGTGGATTAATTCCACTTTAATAAATTTATACATTGGATCTTGCATAGCATTCTCCTTTAATTTTTTAACAAATCTTTTTCCACTCTAGCCAAATGGTAATACACTTGTTTGCGAACATTTTTACTATCTTTATTTTTAATCGCATTAAAAATCTCGGTATGGTCTTTTAAATTCTCGTGGCATAGTCCTATCAATAATTTATATTATTACTATAGAAATATCACTTTCATAACACTTCTTCTTAAAAATCCAAACTAATAAAATTTTTAATACTTACTGTTTTATTTATTTGAAAAGACTTGGGTAAAAATGGGTAGCCATTAATCGGCAAGTAATTCTTAGGTGTTCACGCATATAATACTCACTTTTCTCTTCATCCTTTTCTTCAAGAGAATTAATAATAACCAAATGTAATTCTTGAGATTTTTTTTCAATAATAATTGATTTTTTTGTAATATTTCTTGTTAAAGCAGTAAGATTATTTAATTTATGATAGAATTGTAGTAAAAAAGGGTTACTTGCCGTAGCAATAATTAAATCATGTAACTTTGTTCCAAAAAAGACACCTTCCTGAGAATTTTTTTCAATATCAATTTTTTTAATTTTTTTTCCAATTTCATTTATTTTTGAAAAAAAATTATCATCGCCTTTTAGACAAGCTACTCTTGCAGCCATACCCTCTATGGCCTCTCTACTTTGAAATATATTAAATATTTCCTCTAATGATATCTTTCTTACAATGTATCCACTTGAAGGTTCTTGTTCAAGCAAACCATCAGAAACTAATCGCCATAAAATTTCCCTTACAGGTGTTCTGCTTATGCTGTATTCATCGCTAATCTCACGTTCAACCAAACCACTTCCAGGCAATAGTTTCCCAGATATTATTTTTGTTTTCAATTCTTGATAGATGGTATTCTTCATTTCTTATTATCACCAACCTATGTATACCATTGGTATATTTATTATAAATAATAGTATAATTTTTTTGTCTTGTCAAATATTTTTTGTGGACTGTTATTTAAGAATTAAAAGTGAACTCTTAAAAACAAACTAAAACTATAATAATATAGGATTAAAAAAGTGAGGTCCTATATTATGAAACAACTACACAAAAAGTTCACCGATTATCAAATTAAAGAACTAATTACCCGTTATCTAAAAAAGAAAATAGCAAGAAAATACATCCAAGAAATTTTAGGTATTAAGAAAACAAGATTTTTTGCTTTAGTAAAACGATTAAAAGATGATCCCGAAAATTTCTCTATTTCATACTCTCGTAGAATACCTACTCGAAAAATTTCAAAAGATATTGAGAAAAATATTGTAAAAGAACTAAAGATCGAAAAAGATTTAATCAAAGCAAAAGATATTCCGATTAAGTGGTATAACTATAGTTACATAAAAGATCTTTTAGAACAAAAATATA
>SDBU01004994.1_pt1 | contig 16052 bp, 26 predicted proteins | sample 2277071 | NCBI WGS metagenome assembly SDBU01 (sample SAMN10397929, study PRJNA504765) | marine sediment metagenome | isolation source: marine sediment core GS08_GC12, 126 cmbsf | place: Arctic Ocean: Gakkel Ridge, Loki's castle | collected 2008
ACCCTAAGTGATGCCATAATTCCCTACCTGGAAGGAGCCTCCCTCAATTTCAGCATAGAATTTCACCTGCCGTTCATTGAGGAATGGTGGTTAATAAACCCCTTAGCCCTAATCGGTATTGCCGCCGGTTACTGGAAGCAGACTACCAAATTCCCACACTGGGGACACGTAATGTTGAGCACCTGGGCGTCATTATTCTACTTTGCCGCCTTCGCCTCGGCGGCTTGGCTCCCTCTGCTCCCCATCATTTTCCTGTTTTTATTTATCGCCGTCATAGTTCCCTGCTGTTTAAGCGATATAGTGTTACCGCTTCTCTTCGTAAGGGGGGACTTGCCAGCCCATCACGGTTAATCTTATAATCAAGCAACATCAAAGAGGTTTTTAGTGAATCTTTCGGTTGAGTTAGCCCCCAAACATCACCAGGGGTTATTGCTGGCTAACCCGGTGATGACTGCCTCAGGCACCTTTGGCTACGGGACAGAGTACCGGCACCTGTTTGATATTCAGGAGCTTGGGGCCATTGTCTGCAAGGGGACTACCCTTGAGCCCAGGGAGGGAAACCCCCAGCCGAGACTGGCGGAGACGGCCTGTGGCTTGCTCAATTCAATTGGCTTGCAGAACATCGGCGCCAGGGCCGTGATTAACGAGAAGGCGCCAACCTGGGCAAGCTGGCGGGTGCCCGTCATCGTTAACATTGCCGGTGAGACCATTGATGATTATGCTGAGGTGGCTGGTGCCCTGGAGGGAGTGGCTGGAATCAGCGCCATCGAGATAAACATTGGCTGCCCCAATGTTAAAGCTGGGGGGGCCGAGTTTGGCGCCAATCCCGATTCAGCGGCCAGAGTAGTGGCGGCGGTTAAAGCCAGGACCTCCCTGCCGGTACTGGTTAAATTAACCCCGAACACCGCGGACATCGCCGGGGTGGCGGTGGCGGTGGCGGAAGCGGGAGCCGATGCTATATCCTTAATCAATACCCTGAAGGGTATGGTGATTGATGTTGGCCAGCGCCGACCCCTCTTGGGCAACATAACCGGGGGACTGTCCGGGCCAGCGATAAAGCCAGTGGCACTGTATATGGTATATGAGGTAGCGGGTGCGGTGGAGGTGCCAGTTGTTGGCTGCGGTGGTATCACTACGGCCAGTGATGCCCTGGAGTTCATTATGGCGGGAGCCAGTGCTATCCAGGTGGGTACCGCCAACCTCACTGACCCCCGCGCCCCGTTTGACGTTCTGCAGGGGATAAAGCAGTTTATGGAAAAAGCGGGGATAGATGACATACGCAAGCTTATTGGTGCCGCAAGGCACTAAGCCACCTTAGTATATTCTCTCTGCCTCTTCCGCTGCTACCTGCTGCCTCGTCTTCGTTTGGCGCTCCGTTTTGCTTTCAGGCGTGCCGCGTCTCTCTTGGATAGAAAATGGCGATGGGCTTTTGCCTCGCGCAGGATTCCGTCCATCTGTACCATCCTCTGAAAGCGACGCAACAAGGAGTCGTGGGTTTCACTTTCACGTAGGGAAACCTTCAATGACATAACACACCAACACACTCTAGGAACACACATAGGCCAGGTACCCCCCAGCCTATGCATGTTCTCAAGCTAAACCAGCATTATCAAGTCAGGCGGGTCTTACTGTAGCAGTCGCGGCAGTATACCGGTCTGCCTTCGCGGGGTTCAAACGGGACTTCAGTATCTTTGCCACACTGGGCGCACACCGCAGGGAACATTTGCCGTGGGGAACGGTAGCCGTAGCCACTGCCACTGCCACTGCCACTATTCCCGTAACGCTCGGACTTCCTGGCCTGGCGGCATGCGGGACAGCGCTTGGGCTCGTTGGTAAAGCCTTTGGCCTGGAAGAACTCTTGTTCCTCAGCACTGAAAGTAAAAGTGGCCCCGCAATCAGAACATTGAAGTGATTTATCCTCAAAGCTCATCGGATGACCTCCTCTCTTCATAGTAGTTGGTTACGAGTTGGTCATCCAGCCCTTGAGCAAATCCGGGGTAACTTACCTGTAATTTAACCAAGTATGTGATAACCTGAACTGAAACCACCGAGAACATTATACACCAAAAAGATATAATTTGCAAATGTCAGGAAAAACTAATTTTCGACCAGCTTCTGCCCGGCCAGAAAAGCCTGCTTTAAGGCATCAGGGTGCCGGGTGATAGCTCCCTTCTCATCCACCCCGCGGAACAGCAGTTCGCCGGCAAGGGTAATATTGAGGGTGTTAAATAAGGCCTTTATCGTGGCCTGTGACGGCTCAAACAGTTTGGCGAACTTGGTGCCGCCGACGGCAATAAACAGTCCCTTTCTCTCCTTTTCGCCTAGTGGCGGTTGTTTCAGGACATATTTCCTGGCCCACAGCGCCTGGCAGCGGTCAATCATTGCCTTCATCTCAGCGGTTACCGTCATGAACTGTATCGGTGAAGCCAGGATGATGCGGTCGGCCTCCTCCAGGTCCTGATACACCATCTGCATATCGTCCTTAATATTGCACTTGCCCGTCTTGAGACAGGCATCAGAGTGGTCACAGGGAGCAATCTTCAGGTCTTTAAGGACAACTTTTTTTATGCGGGCACCCCGGCTGGCGGCGCCTTTTAAAACCTCCTCCAGCAGAAGCTCAGTGTTACCGCCCCGTCTTGGGCTGCCGGCAATACCGAGCACCATCATTTCTTTTCCCATGGCTAAAACCTTTACTTATTTGTTTATCCGCTGATATGGCCTGGTCATGATAGGCTCTCTTGAACGGAACTCAGGATTTCCACCTCTCTGGCGGACATCCGGCGCTTTTGCTCCGGCTCAGCGTGGTCATACCCCAGGAGGTGAAGCACGCCGTGTATAATGAGAATGGCAAGCTCCCTTTTTACCGAATGCTGATGCTCCTCGGCTTGTATGACCGCTTGCGGATAGGAAATAATCACCTCGCCGATGTGCAGCAGACCGTCAGGCGGGGTAACGAAGGGCGGGACATCACCCCCGGTTTCTCCCGCCGGGGGAATCATGTAAAAGGCGAGCACGTCGGTAGGTTCATCTCGCCCCAGGTAGCTTCGGTTAAGTTCCTGCACTCTCTGCTGGCTGGTAATGACCAGACCCATCTCAGTATTGGCGCCAGCACCTTGAGCCACGAGGACCGGCTGGGCAATGCTTTGCAGCCAGCTCACCTCAAGGTATTTCTCAAAGTCTGGCTCCACCAGGACATTAATCTCCATGTGGGTATCATCATAACACAGCCTGGTGGAGCCCTCAAACGTGGTTTGAGCAAAGAATGGAGTTGTGATATAGTGAAACCACCATTACTTAAGGAGGGATCGCATAGTGGTCTAGTGCGGGCGCCTGCTAAGCGCTTACCCTGGGACGACCGGGGTCGTGGGTTCGAATCCCACTCCCTCCGCCACATAGGAGTTGCCCATCCAGCAAATGCGAAGCGATATGCCCCTGGATGGGGCACCTTCTTCAATAAATCCATAGGTAGAACAGTATGCCTCAGTATTATATCTGGACTATCGGTTGCCAGATGAACAAGGCGGAGTCAGAGCGGCTGGGTAGCTACCTGGAGCAGTTAGGCTTCCAGGCAGTGGCTTCGGCTGAGCAGGCTGATTTAATCGTGCTTAATAGCTGTGTGGTGCGCCAGAGTGCCGAGAGCAGGGTAATTAACAAACTGAGCGCCCTCAGGTCGCTGAAGAGGTCACGCCCCAGCCTGACCCTGGCGGTTACCGGTTGCCTGGTGAACTCTCACCTTGACCAGCTTAAGCAGCAATTTCCCCATGTGGACTACTATTTTGAACCCGGAGACTGCCCGCAGTGGCTGGGCGAAGCTCAGTTGTGGCCGGTAATTCCTCAGCACGCCGCCCCCAGTGTCTTTGTCCCCATAATTCGGGGCTGTAACAACTTCTGCGCCTACTGCATTGTCCCCTACCGCCGCGGCCAGGAAAGAAGCCGTCCGGTAGCCGAATTATTGGGTGAAGTAAGCGAGCTGGTGCGCCGTGGAGCCAGAGAGGTCACTCTGCTCGGGCAGAATGTGGATTCCTATGGACATGACCTGCCAGATAAACCCGACCTGGCTGATTTGCTAACTGAGCTGAACACTATCCGTGGGCTGGCGCGCATCCGCTTCCTGACCAATCACCCCAAGGACATGACCCTGAAACTCGTTGACGCCATAGCCGCTCTGGACAGGCTCTGTGAGCACATAAGCCTTCCCCTTCAAGCCGGCAACAACGATATTTTGAAGGTGATGGGACGGGGCTATACCGTGGAACGGTACCGTGAGCTTATTAACCAGATACGCCGTAAGATACCCGGCGTGGCTCTGAGCACCGATATCATTGTTGGCTTCCCTTCTGAGACCGAAGAGCAGTTCGAGGAAACCGTAAACGTGCTGGCTGAGCTGAGGTTTGATACCGTCCATGTCGCTGCTTACTCACCCAGACCGGGGACTATTGCGGCCAGGGAATTTGAGGATGATGTCCCGCCTGCGGAGAAACAAAGACGACGGGACAGGGTTGAGCAGCTTCAGGAAGGTATCGCCACGGAAATCAATAACCGGCTGATAGGTCGGACGGTGGAAGTTTTAGTCGAGGGGAAAAAGGAGGGTAAGTGGCAGGGCCGCACTCGAACTGGTAAAATAGTATTCTACAGCGACGGCGGTGACCATCTGGGACAACTGGTGCAAATCAGAATTCAGAAAGCGAGTCCCTGGTCACTTCAGGGCAGCGTAGCATCTAATAACAAGGACTAAGAGGAGGCAAAAGTGGGCAAGACCAAAATATTAAAATGGGGGTTAATGGCCGGATTACTTGTCACCCTGGTATTTACCAGCGGCTGTATCCCGGGACAGGCGCCGGCCGGCGATGGAGACGGACAGTGGACGCCAATTATCTTCCTGGTGGTAATTTTTGCCATTTTCTATTTTCTTCTGATTAGACCCCAGCGCAAAAAGCAGAAGGAGCACCAGCAGATGGTAGAAGAGCTGAACAGGGGAGATAGGGTAATAACGGCTGGTGGAATCTACGGTCAGATTGAAAGCATCAGCGAGGACAGTGTCGTCCTAAAAGTAGAATCGGGGACGACCATACGAGTTGCCCGAACCAGCGTCGCCGGAAGACGTGAGAAATAGAGGTCATTCTTTAGGGAACGTAAGAGAAATCAGCGTAATTTGATGAGGGGGGCGGGCTGAGATGGAACTTCCCGGGGAACAGGTGGATAAAATTATTGACCTTGCCCTGGCGGAAGACATAAGCCACGGTGACCCCACCAGCGAGTCACTAATACCCCCCGGGCTTGAGGGCAAGGCATCCATCCTGGCCAAGGCCAAAGGGAGACTGGCCGGTATTGATGTCGCCGGGCGGGTCTTTCTTAAGGTTGACCCGTCACTTAAGGTGGAAGTACTGATTACGGACGGGGCGGAAATCAAGCCGGGGGACATAATAGCTACTGTTCAGGGGAATGTAGCCGGTATACTCAAGGCGGAGCGGGTAGCCCTTAATTTCCTGCAGCGACTCAGTGGCATTGCTTCCCAGACGGCCCAGTATGTCGCCAGAACGCAGGGGCTGGCGGTAAAAATCGTTGATACCCGCAAGACCACCCCCGGTCTCCGGTTGCTGGAAAAGTATGCCGTACGTATGGGGGGCGGACAAAACCATCGCTTTCACCTGGGCGATGCTGTCCTGATTAAGGATAACCATCTGGCGGCACTGCGTGCCCTGGGTATGAGCCTGAAGGATATTGTGGCTAAGTCCAGGCAGAACGCTCCTCAGGACCTGACGGTGGAGGTAGAGGTTAACACCACCAAGGAAGCTTCAGAGGCGGTTGACGCCGGGGCGGACTTAATAATGCTGGACAATATGCGCCCTGACGAGATGCGCCGTGCCGTCAGGCTGATATCAGGTCGGGCGAGGACAGAAGCCTCGGGAGGCATCACCCTGAATAATGTCCGGGAAGCCGCCATGACCGGGGTTAACATTATTTCAATCGGTGCCCTCACCCATTCCCCAAAGGCACTGGACATCAGTCTTGAGCTTGAGTCGCCGAGCGTCAAATCGGCTTAGGCGCTCCTCCTAGCCGGCTTTGTGCTCTTGCAAGAGGATGTTGCGTGCTAGAAAATCAATCTGTTTGATATTTGCCGCCACTTCTTTTTCTTCCCCGAAGAGGGTCTTAAGAAGGAGCGTGTCGTCCTGAATATCTATCGAGGCAACCTCTTCCATCAGAAGCTCTCGGCTACCGTCCCGCTCGATATATGCCTTGGATAAGCACATCTTACCCCTCCTTTTCCTCCAGCCGCCTCAGGGCCTGGGACAGGATTTCGCTCGCCTTGTCCATCTCCTGCGCCGCCAGCAACATTTCTTCCCCGGCTTCAGTTCCTCCGGACATCTTTACCCTGCCCGCCCATTCTCTAAACTCCTGGCTGTGCTCCTTATTATGGGCAATCCAGTAATTCAACAGTGTTCTGACTCTGGTTTTTTCGTCCTTATCCATAGTAGTTTCCTCCGGGAATTGCCGGTTAGCGTACCGGCAACAGTATGGAATAAGAGGTCAAAAATTTTTACCCGCGGCATTTTGCACAGCACCCAAAGATGCCCAGATGTCTGAGGTCAGCGATAAATTCGTATTCGCGGAGCAAAGCATCCTTAAGTGGCGATAGTACTGTCTCATCAAGGTCAATAACTGCCCCGCATTCCTGGCAGATGAGGTGATGGTGATGCCCTTTGTCCGCCGGGTGATACCTGACCCGACCTCCCCCCAGGTCAGTCTCAGTTACCAGCCCAAGTTGCTCCAGCAGTTCCAGGGTGCGGTAGATGGTTGAGATATTGACATTGGGATATTTATCTACCACCTGGGAATAGATTTCTTCGGCGCTGATGTGGTCATCGGTGTTTTCGATAGCCGATACAATCATCAGCCGCTGAGGGGTCAACCGATACCCCAGTTTTTTTAGTTTGTCAACTATTCCCCGGCTCAGCTCCACTTAACCGACACCTAACCTGACCCGCTTAAAAGCAGTATACCAGAGTAAGAAGACTATTGTAACAGGTTGTATTTACGATTATTTTCGGTGGCCTCTGCTTTCAAGTCTCTCTTTGCTATCGATTAGTATAGTTACCGGGCCGTCATTGCTGATTTCCACCAGCATGTGCTCCTGAAAGCGCCCGGTGGCCACCGTTAAACCCGTGGCGCGGGTCTGCTCAATAAAGTGGTCGCATAGCTCTCTGGCGTGGTCCGGGGGTGCGGCGCTAACGAAGCTGGGACGGCGACCCTTCCTGGTCTCGGCGAGAAGGGTAAACTGGCTTACCACCAGTAGTTCGCCTTTAATCTCCAGGGCGGAAAGGTTAAATTTGCCCGCTTCGTCGGAGAAAATGCGCAGGTTGACCGTTTTTTGAACAAGATACCCGGCGTCCTTTTCCGTGTCTCCCGCGGCCACTCCCAGCAAAATTACCAGTCCCCGCCCTATTCTGCCAACCACCTCGCCACCAACACTGACCGAGGCTCTGGTGACTCGCTGGAGCAGCGCCTTCACCCTTATTTCCCCTCTGGCTCAGCCTTTCCGGCCGTTGACTCCTTCTTCCCTATATCACTGCTTTTACGATTGTCGGTAACATAAAAGCCGCTCCCCTTGAAGATGATGGGAACGGAGTTGATAACACGGCGAGCCTTGCCCTGGCATTTAGGGCACATAGCTACCGGTTCTTCATCAAACTTTTGTCTTCGCTCAAAATGATTACGGCACTCACCGCATTCGTACTCATACGTAGGCATATACTTCACCCCGACTTGAACATTAAAGTGTTTTTAAGCCTCGGCAACAGCTTGGAGGTCAGCGTGACTCCGGTGGTTTTACCGCTTGGTGTATTGAGGTGCCTTACGCGCCCGCTTCAGGCCAACCTTTTTCCTCTCCTTAACCCGGGAGTCCCGGGTAAGCAAACCGTGCTGGCGCAGCGTTCGTTTAAGTCCTTCGTCGGCCTTAAGCAGGGCTCGAGCAATACCGTGAGAAATTGCCCCGCACTGCCCCGTTATGCCACCGCCGGTAACCTTAACCACCACGTTGTATTTACCGCTACCAGCGGTAACTAAGAGGGGTTGCGCTATGGTTAGGCGGTGCGCGAGGCGGGGAAATAGCTCCTCGTAAGGCGTACCATTAACAATGATAGAGCCACTGCCCGGTAACAGCCGGACCTGGGCTACCGCCGTCTTACGTCTACCCGTTCCATAGTAATAGCTTTTCTCTGCCAAAGAACCTCCCTTTAGGTCTTAACCCTCTTTCTGGCACCCTCGGTCTGGGCCAGGTGAGGATGGGTATCACCAACATAGACCTTCAGCTTTTTCAGCATACTGGCACCCAGACGATTGCGCGGCAACATACCCTTGACAGCATGATTAATCACCCACGCCGGGTTGGTCTTCATCATTACCTCTAAACTGGTAGTCTTTAGTCCGCCGGGATATCCGGAATGGCGGTAATAGAGCTTCTGCTTCAGTTTATTGCCGGTAACACGTACCTTATCCGCGTTAGTAACGACGACAAAATCCCCCGTATCCATATTGCGGGCGAATATGGGTTTGTGCTTGCCCATAAGTAACCTGGCCACCTGAGTGGCTAGCCGTCCCAGAATTTTGTCCGAGGCATCAAAAGTATGCCACTCTCGCTGAATATCAGACGGTTTAGTGCTAAAGGTTTTCATCATATCTCTTCCTCAAAAGTCTGGGGGTAATTTATCCGCATGAGGCACAGACCGCAGGCGGGAGCGGTGGGACCGGCGATTCCTCGCTTTCCTGATTTAATTATACTATGAAAATCGTCCACAGTCATCTTACCCAGGCCCACTCTAATCAAGGTGCCTACCGTATTGCGCACCTGATGGGGCAGGAAGGAGTTAGCCACCATATTAAAGATAGCCAGGTCCTCATCCTTTTCTATCCCGGCCCGGTAAACAGTCCGTACCGTGCTCTTAATCACTGCACCAAGGTCGCTGGCGAATGACGCCAGGTCATGCTCCCCGATTAGGGCCTGGCAGGCTTCACTCATCGCTTTGATATTTAACTCACCGGTAACCGGGTAACAGAAGCCCTGCCGGAGCGGGGAGCGAGTAAGGCTATTCAGTATATAGTAATTATATTCCCGGCTGAGGGCGTCGCGCCTGACATTAAAGGAGTCAGCTACTCTGTGCGCGCCCTTAACCGCAATGTCTTTCGGCAAGTAATGGTTCAGCCCCTTGTTAAACGTGGCCAGGGGCAGTAAGGACCTGGTTCTGAAGCTAACCACCTGTCCCCGGGCATGAACCCCGGCATCAGTGCGGCTAGCCGCTATTACTCTGGTCCTTTCCCCGGTAAGCTTATACAAGGCTTCTTCAATCTCCCCCTGGATGGTGGGTTGGTGCGCCTGTAGCTGGAAGCCGTGGTAATTCGTGCCATCATACTCCACTACTTGCACAATCTTGGTAACCGCCACTACTTGACCAATTCAAGCTTGACCATGGCTGCCCCATCACCTAGCCTGGGTCCAAGCTTAATGATACGGGTGTATCCCCCGGGTCGTTCCGCATATCTTGAAGCCAGCTCGTTGAATAGCTTTTCACTCACCCGGCTGTCGATGATAAATGCCAGTGCCCGGCGGCGGGAGTTGAGATCACCGGTCTTACCCAGCGTAATCATCTTCTCGGCCAGGCCGCGCACTTCCTTAGCCTTGGCTTCAGTAGTAATAATCTTCTCATAGCCCAGAAGGTCAGTCACCAGATTACGGTACATCGCCCGTCGGTGACCTGAAGACCTACCCAGCTTCGTCCCGGCTACTTTATGTCTCATTTTATCGTTTGCAAGGGGTCAACCCTTTATCCCTTCCTTACTAGTGAATGGCAAGCAGGGTCAGCCAGCCGGTTGACCCTCTTCAGCTTCGACCGCTTCGACCGCTTCGACCTCTTCTGCCTGCTCCGCCTCGTCTTTAAGTTCGCCACTAAGAGATAGCCCCAGCGTAAAAAGGCGTTCGTCCAGTTCTAGTTTTGACTTCTGCCCGAAATTGCGCAGCGCCATCATCTCCTTTTCCCCCTTGGCAAGGAGCTCTCCTACCGTGGTGATGCCGGCACGCCGCAGGCAATTCATGGTTCTTACTGACAGCTCCAACTGCTCCATAGGTATGGAGTATCGCTCATCAGGGACAGTGGGGGGCATACCCAGTTCTTCAGCCTTCATTTGAGAGACTCGGGGGTAGTCAACAAAAGGAGACAGTTGCTCGACCAGAGTGGTAGCACCCTGACCGATGGCGTCCGTCGGTGATATAGTGCCGTCAGTCCACACCTCCAGACACAAACGCTCCCGGCTGGTCTCCTGTCCCACATGGGTCGGCTCAACGCTAAAATTAATCTTGCGTATTGGCGTGAAGATGGCGTCTACGGGAATGGTTCCTATAGGTAGATTATTACTGGAGCCAGCCTCTCTATAGCCCACGCCTAAATCAATGTCAAATTCCACATAGAGACGCGCTTCTGGGGAATCCAGGGTGGCTAAATAAAGCTCGGGATTGATGACTTCAAAGTCGGCTGACGGCTTAATATCAGCCGCGCAAATTTGACCCTCCCCTTCTACCTCCAGTGTCAACGTACCTGGCCGACTGGAAAGAGCCTTTAATCTCAGTGATTTAACATTGAGCAAGAATTCCAGGGTGTCTTCCTTTACATGCGGAATGGTAGAAAACTCATGGTGAATTCCCTCAATCCTGACATGCGTTACCGCGACTCCCGCCAAATAGCCTAGCAGCGCCCGCCGCAAGGCATTGCCCAGGGTAATCCCAAAACCCTTCTCCAGCGGCTCAGCGATAAACCGCCCGAAGTTCTCGCTACTTTCAACACACTCAATCTTAGGTACCACTAACCCAGACATCACCCACCTCCTTACCGTGAGTAGTACTCTACGATACTCTGTCCCGCAAACTTAGCCTCAACATCCTCAGGGGTAGGGAGAGATAAAACCTGACCCAACAGGTTCCCTCTATCAAGGTTCAACCAGTTCAAGACAGTCTTCGCCTCGATGGTCTCAGCCAGTCGCTTGTAATACTCGTTCTTGGTACTTTGCTCCCGCCAGCTAATGGTGTCGCCTTCTTTGACCAGGCACGAAGCAACATCGGTCTTGCGACCATTAAGCATAATATGTCCGTGCAAGACCAGTTGCCGGGCCTGGGCGCGGGAATCAGCGAAGCCCAAACGATAGACAACATTATCCAGTCGTCTTTCCAGCAGCACCAGCAGGTTTTCCGTGGTGATACCAGCCTGCCTCTCAGCTTTGTCAAAAAAGCGTCGGAACTGGTTCTCCATGATTCCGTAGCTATAGCGGGCTTTTTGTTTCTCCCGAAGTTGCAAACCGCGGTCAGAAACTCGGCGGCGGCGCCGACTTAACTGCTGTCCTGGCGGCTTACCCCGTTTATCGACGGCACATTTCGGCGAGAAACACCGGTCACCCTTTAGCATTAACTTTTCGCCGCTACGGCGGCATAATCTACAGACTGCTCCCGTATATCTTCCCATCTCTTTATCCTTACACCCGCCTTCTCTTAGGTGGCCGGCAGCCGTTGTGCGGGATAGGCGTCACCTCCCGGATACCGGTAATATAAAGCCCTGCACTCTGGAGAGCGCGGATGGCGGCTTCACGCCCGCTACCCGGACCTTTGACATAAATCTCTATCTGGCGCAGGCCATGTTCCTTGGCTTTGCGGGCGGCATCTTGAGCCGCCAATTGAGCGGCATAGGGGGTGCCTTTACGCGAGCCCTTGAACCCGGCCGTACCCGAACTGCCCCAGGCAATAACATTACCCTCAGTATCCGTTAGCGTCACGATGGTATTATTGAAGGTTGACTGAATGTAGGCTCTTCCCACCGGGATAGACTTACGTTCCCGCCGCCTGCCTTTGGTCCGCTTTTTCTGTGGCATTCCCGCCTCCTGTACAGCTGCACTAACTTAATTACTTCTTGGTGGCACCGCGCCTCTGCCCGCGGCCGGCTACTGTCTTACGCGGTCCACGGTTGGCCCGAGCATTGGTTCGGGTGCGCTGTCCCCTGACCGGCAGACCGCGACGATGCCGGAGACCCCGGTAGCTGCCAATCTCGATGAGGCGCTTGATGTTGAGGTCAATCTCTCTTCTAAGGTCACCCTCAACCCGGTACTCGTGGTCAATCACTTCCCGGAGCTTATTAACCTCGTCATCGGTAAGATCGCTCACCTTGACATCCGGGCTGATACCGGTCTGAGCCAGAATCTTCTGGCTCGTCGTAGTCCCGATGCCATAGATATACTGTAACGAAACCCAAACCTGTTTGTTTCTGGGTATATCAACCCCGGCAACACGTGGCATCTACCCCCTCCTTGTTCATCATGTGATTAGCCTTGCCTCTGTTTGTGCTTGGGGTTGGTACAGATCACCCTGATTACCCCGCGGCGCTTCACCACCTTGCACTTCTCACATCTAACTTTTACCGAAGCCCGGACTTTCATCGCTGTCCTCTCTACTTAAACCGATAGGTAATCCTACCCCGGCTCAGGTCATAAGGAGAAAGCTCTATTAGCACCCGGTCACCAGTTAGGATTTTGATATAATGCATTCTTATCTTACCGGAAATATGGGCCAGTACCATATGCCCGTTAGGCAACTCCACCCGAAACATGGCGTTGGGCAGTGGCTCCACTACCGTTCCCTCAACTTCTAGGGCCTCTTTCTTTGTCATTTACCCCTTCTCAGGCAATAGTAAGCACCTCAGCTTCGCCATCACTAATGGCGATGGTGTGCTCAAAATGGGCGGAAAGACTGCCATCAGCCGTCCGCACCGTCCACTGGTCATTGCCAACCAAGGTACGCCAGTCACCAACATTCAGCATCGGTTCCAGGGCCATGACCATACCCTTTTTCAGCACCGGGCCGGCTCCGGGCAAACCAAAGTTAGGTATCTGTGGCTCTTCGTGCATCTCACGCCCGATTCCGTGCCCGGTATACTCACGGACTACCGAGTAGCCTCTTTCTTCAGCGTAATGCTGAATGGCGGCGGAAATATCCCCCAGTCTTGCCTCATCGCGGGCAGCCGCGATACCAGCGTTTAACGCACCTTCACTTGCTGTCATAAGCTCTCTCGCCTCGGGGCTAATCTCGCCCACGCCCACCGTTATCGCCGCATCCCCCTGAAAGCCCTTAACAATTGCCCCCAGGTCAAGAGATACAATATCCCCTTCAACCAGCACGCGCTCCCCCGGTATCCCGTGGACTATCTCATCGTTAACTGATACGCAGAGATTAGCCGGGAACCCGCGGTACCCCTTGAACGAGGGCTGGGCGTCCAGCCTCTCCAGCTCACTGGCGGCAATAATATCCAGTTCCCCGGTTTTAATCCCTGGTCTCACCTGCAACCTAAGCACCTCCAGTACTATGGCAACCACCCTTCCCGCCTGCCGCATGGCGGCAATCTCTCGCTCCGACTTAATAATTATGCCCACCTGACTATACACTGCCCTCTTTGAGGGCGCTAATTATCCGCCTCGATACTTCAGCCACATCGCCCCCCCCGTTTACCTCCACCAGTTTACCATTCCGGGTGTAATAATTAATAAGGGGGGCGGTTTGTGCAAAGTAGACCTTCAGCCGCTCCTTAACCGTTTCTACAGTATCATCAGCACGCTGGTAGAGCTCACCGCCGCATCGGTCGCACTTGCCCCGGACCTTAGGTGGGGTGATGGTGGCATGATATGGGGTCTGGCAATTGCGGCAAATCAAGCGTCCACTCAATCGCTGGAGAAGCTCTTCTTCGGGAACCTTGATATATATCACCTTGTCTATCGCCTTAGCTTGCGCCAGCAAGACTTTATCCAGAGTCTTAGCCTGCTCCAGGTTCCGGGGAAAGCCGTCAAGAATTACCCCCCTCTCACAATCCGAAGCTGACATACGCTCCAGAACCATCCGTATTGTTATCTCGTCAGGAACCAGCATCCCCTTCTCCATATAAGACTTCGCCTGCATTCCCAGTTCGGTCCCCTGCTCCTGCGCTTGCCGGAACAGGTCACCCGAAGCGATATGTACCACTTTCAGCCCCTGAGCCACGCTGGCGGCCTGCGTCCCCTTGCCCGCTCCCGGAGCACCCAGAAAAACGATATACATCCTTTTACACCCTACTTGATAAAGCCTTCGTAGCGCCGCATTACCAGTTGCGCCTCAAGCTGCTTCATGGTATCCAGAACAACACCAACCACGATAAGCATACCAAAGCTGGATAGCTGGAGGTCAACGTTGGTAATCTGTTGACTGATAAAGGGCATTACCGCCACCAGGGCTAAGAATAGGGCACCGGCCCAGGTAATGCGGTTAATAACATTTTTAAGATAGCTGGTAGTTTGCTTCCCCGGCCGAATACCGGGAATAAAGCCTCCCTGCCGTTGCAGAGTGCCCGGCAAATCCTGTTGTTGAAAAATCACCAGCGTATAAAAGAAGGCGAAGCCAAGCACCAGCAGGAAGTACAGACCCCAGTAGAAAAGGCCCAGGGGCAGTGGTGCGTTAGGATTAAACAGACTCATAATAGCATTAGCGAAATTAGGATTTGCCGGATCGGCAGAGACAAAGTAGCTGGCGACTATGCCCGGAAAGATGACCAGCGACATGGCAAAGATGAGGGGTATCATCCCTGCGGTGTTTACCCGCAGCGGGATATGGGTGGTGCCCGCTTGCTTATACATTCTACCGCTACGGAACACGCTACGGGCATAGTGGACCGGGATACGCCGGTGGGCCTCGGTGAAGATGACGATGACGGTGACGGTGGCCAGGGCAATTAACGCATAGAAGAACAGACCGGCAAAATTGGCGCCACCAGTTACCATACCGCGACCGATCATATCCGGCAGGCCGGCCACGATTCCCCCAAAGATTATTATGGAGATACCGTTGCCGATTCCGTACTCCGTAATAAGCTCCCCAAGCCATACCAGGAACATGGTGCCGGCTATCATGGAGATGACCATGGTGGCCATCGGCAGCACCGCCGCACTGCCGAGGACTCCCTCACGCTGGAGGAAGACCAGCTGACCGTAGCCCTGGAGACCAGCCATGGGGACCGTCAGCCAGTGGGTAATAAGATTGACCTTATGCCGGCCGGTCTCCCCTTCCTGGGAAAGGGCTTGCAGCCGTGGGATTATCGGCACCATTAATTGCATGATAATTGAAGAGGTAATATAGGGATAAACCCCCATGGCGGCCACGCTGAGCCGTCTCATGGCCCCACCGCTGAACAGGTCAAGCATACCCAGTAGCTGGTTGCGGGCAAATAGCTCGCCCAGGGCATCAAGGTCTACCCCGGGAAGGGGCACATGGGCCACAAAGCGGAAAATCACCAGAATACCCAGGGTAATAAGAATCCGCTGCCTCAAGTCAGGCAGACTGAAGGCATCAATCATTGCCTGAAGCAGGCGTGGTCTAGATGACCTTGGCCGCATACCCAACCTCCTCCACTTGGCCGCCGGCAGCCTCAATCTTGGCCCTGGCCGCCGCCGAGAACTTGTTTGCCTTTACCGTGAGGGGGTGTTTGATGTCACCCTCAGCCAGAATCTTAATCGGGTAGCGCCGGGATTTTACCACGCCGGCGGCTACCAGTTTCTCCGGCGTTACCTCACTCCCGGACTCAAAGATGTTAAGCCGGTTGATGTTAACCACACTGTACTCTATCCGAAAAATATTGGTAAAGCCGCGCTTGCGGGGCAGGCGCTTGATTAAGGGTAACTGGCCCCCTTCAAAACCCGGCCTTATCTTGTAACCAGCACGGGACTTCTGACCCTTACTGCCCCGCCCCGAATAGGTACCGTGACCGCTGCCATCCCCTCGCCCCACCCGCTTCCGGCTTTTCTTGGAGCCGGGGGCTGGCGACAGTTCATCCTGCCTCATGAGCTTCCTCCTCCACCTTGACCAAGTGTTTCACCTTGTTAATCATACCCCTGATTGAGGCGCAGTCAGTATGGGTAACCGTCTGGTGCAGCCGATGAAAGCCAAGAGACTTCAAGGTTCTTCTCTGGTCTCCGGCGTAACCAATACTACTCTTAATCAGGGT
>SDBU01004995.1_pt1 | contig 16048 bp, 16 predicted proteins | sample 2277071 | NCBI WGS metagenome assembly SDBU01 (sample SAMN10397929, study PRJNA504765) | marine sediment metagenome | isolation source: marine sediment core GS08_GC12, 126 cmbsf | place: Arctic Ocean: Gakkel Ridge, Loki's castle | collected 2008
TCTTATTGGATAGCCACACAGGGGAATTGGTCCACTTGTAATGGATAGCCTTTGTAAATATGATAGGTAGGTTCACTTTCCTTGCTTCTTGAATAAAGTTCAGAATTCGTGGAACCACGCCTTCCATAAAGGAAACATTCATACCATTCTTGGCAAGGGCTCCCTCAGGATGACAGAAATCGTTCTGCACATCTACTACGATAAGGGCAGCATGTTTAGGATCAACCAGTTCTTTTAAGAAGTTGTCCAAAAATCCAGACCTTTCTACCGATCTGGAATTTCTTTTCTGACCTTGACTACCGCCAGATCACCAGTAGTCTCAGTTTTTCTGCTTCCATACCCTCCTTGGGTCGGAAGAATACCCCGCTTCTTTAAGCAGGATTATACATCACCTCTACTTTTCTTGCCAAGTTATCCAGCTCACCCCTTTCGCCATAATTCTGGCATAGATTTTCTTGATGTTGTGCACCAGGCAGACTAATGTCCACTCACCGCCTGCCTTATCCAATCCCTTTAAGCGAAATCTACTAAACCCTAGGTTAAACTTCACTTGTCCAAAAACCGGCTCCACAATCCTTTTACGCTGACGATAAATCCCCTTGCCTTCTTCAGTTTGCAGCTTGGCTTCCATTCTCCTTACGGCATCAGCTGGCACCACATTTGGTCCTGTTTCAGTATCCTCCATGACTTTATCTCTATTAGCTATTTCTATAACCTTATTCTTTATCCTTAGCCCCCTTCCGCTGCTTTAGGCGAAAGTACAGCGATTTGCTGCTCAAGCTGCTTTACCTGTGCTTCCAGATCCTTTATCCGGTTTGATTCTGAAACTGGCAACGCTTTCTCTGGAGCTTCCATAGGCACTAAAGGCTCATACGTTTCTTGCCGCACATTTAGACTGAGTAAGTCCCACCGGCTATAATAGCCGGTCAAATTGGTGGCGAAACGGGCTTTTTTATCGATTTCAGAGAGGTCTATATCACCATAGACTATAGTTTCCTCGTCATAGACCGGTCCAGCAATATATTCACCTGAGGGATTAATCACACCACTACCGCCCCGAAGCGACCCAGGGATATTGAAAAAGCTGTTCTTATAAAAATTCTTGGGCTTGTCTTTTTCTGGAATGTAGGTCGCACTGAGCACGCCAAAAACATGTCCGATGCGACATAATGCTCGGGTAACCAGGTCAGAGTACTTTTCCAGTCCTACTATTCCTGGCCATAATGAACAATGTACCTGGAGCCCTTGCATAATCCAGTTATACAGCAGCAGAAGCTGGACATGCTCTCCGCAAATCGAGCCGCCGAGCTTGCCTATCTCAGTTTTGAATACCGCCTTGAGATTGTCTCCGCCATCCCCAGGCGTGTGGAAAAAGCGCTCCTGCACCGTGATGCATATTTTCCGGTGCACCCCAATGACCTCTCCACCTGGGCTCAAATAAAGGATGGAATTATACATCCTGCCCGGAAACACTTTGTCTCGCTCATTTATGCCAATGACAACATAAGCGTTGGCTCTTTCCGCGGCTTTGCCCAAAGCTTCCGTCTCCCGGCTGGGCACTTCAACTGAACTCCAAAGAAAATTAGCCCATATTTCGTTGAAGCCAACTCGGTCAGTGAGGTCAAGTGACCAATATGTATAGCAGGGAAGCCAGCACTCCGGGAATACAATTAGTCTGGCTCCCTTTCCGCCAGCCTCAGTAATAAGGCTTATTGCCTTGTCCAGTGTTGATTCTAAGTCAAACCATTGCGGAGCATCCCTAACTATTGGGCTGGCTTGAACCGCCGCCGCCTTAAACCGTGGGAAACTATGGTATCCAGCCATCTGTGAATCTCCTTTCGCCAGAACTTTCTTCTCAATGTCCTTTCTAGCTAATAAGTCAGGCTGTCTAAAAACTTTCTCTGCCGGAGGCTAATCACCGACCATTCGATTATCTCCGGCACCTTAACCGTTATCTCTTGAGGGCTACCACCCCCCTTCATTTCTCTCCCCTAATTTGTTTAAAACAGACTTATTTGCCCTTGTCAACTCTTTCGGTAGGGAGTATGCCCTTCCCTCTAGCTCATCAGCAACATCCCTAAGATCGAGGCTCTCCAGCGTTTTCCTAGTGGGGATTCCAGTCCTAAGATCCCATCCTCTGAATGCAAAATATTCATCCAGCATCTTTTCAAACTGCTTCTTCTTAATCATGAAGCCTTCCAATGGTCCACCCTTGAGCGGTTCATTAAAGTACATCTCGGGAAGGGTATCATCCTTCCTACTCAGACTGAGCGACTAAGGTCACCAGGGCAACGGGCACTTTGATTACCTCTGCCAGGGGTCAAAGTTTATCAAACGTTTCGTCACAATGTTCGATCGCCCATGGAACGATTACAACCATTACCCTGGGGCGATTACAGGAGGTCTGGGTTGGTAATCAATAGCAGGCCGCAGCTCCGTCACAGGCGGCCCGGCAGGTATCATTGGCAGAACAAGGTGAGACGGGCACTCGCTGTTGTGATAGACAGTGTTCTTCGCCGTCTGGAACACCGTGTAATGGAAATTAACGGGGTCCCAAACAAGTGAATCGCTGCTACCTACTCGCAGCCTCAGCCTGTGTCCTGCTTTGAAGACCCTGAAGATAGGCCATATCTCTATGTCATACCTGTAGACCTTGTCTGGCTCAATCGGTGTGGGATCGGTGTGGGGATGAAAGGGCTGCCCCAGCCTCGACCTGGTTTCGTCCACCTCCCGGTGAGAGGCTTTTAGCCATCCCTTGCTCACCACAGTCACTGAGCCGTCAGGAGCCACGTCATCTATTTTTACTATCCAGGCCATGTCATTAGCACTCGATGCTGCATAGAGAACCAGGCTTACGGGCCCGATTACCTCCATATCACTGATTAGGGGAGGTGTCGCGTAACCGAGCACTGGCAGGTTGGCCGTAACCATCCTGTGTGAGTCAGGATGGTCAAAGCGATCCGTCATCTCGTCACCAGGCATTTCCTCGCTCAGCAGGCCATACGGTGGTTCGCTCGCTGGCCCCTTCTCCCCTGTGTGAAGGTATAGCTTTGACCACCTGGTCCTCGCTAGCGGATACTCGAACTCATAGCGCCATTCGTCTGAACCTGTGACGTATAGCAAGACGGGCGGCTCCTCCATTATCGTGGTATCTATCCCCTTGAGCCAGTAATCAAGCCAGCGGACAATCTGCTGACACAGCGATGGGCTGTGAGACAGTAGCCATGGCGAGCCGGTGCCCACCAGAAGCTTCTTGGGCGTGTTTATTTCTGTGTAGGCCAGCAGTTGGCCGCGAAAGTGAATGTAGAGTGTTCCGGCGTTCGCCATGTGGTAGATAGGTACTGTTATCTTATTGAATTTGGTGTATGCCGATCTCTCCCAGTAATACGGACCATCGGTCGAGTGCAGAACAGTATCCAACACCACATGGTGGGGCGGAAGCCATTTTGCCGACGGCGGCTCCTCCTTGGGGAGGCATGTTTCATACACGGTCGCCAGCCAGTACGGCATGAAGCCCACGTTGTATATGCCGCCTTGGTAAACGACGTCTCTGTATAAGTCAGTCCACCCGTCGAAGGGTATGATCGTCTTCAGTGAAGGGGGTTGCATGGCGGCCACCAGGTACTGAGACTGGGCGAAATATGACTCACCTATCATGGCTACATTCCCATCACACCAGGGCTGCCGCGCTATCCACTCCACGAACTCGTAGCCATCCTGCTGCTCTTTTTCGTCGCATAGGTTCCATTGTCCCTCGGAAGGGCTCTTGCCCCTGACGTCGGCAATAACATGCACATAACCCCTGGAGACAAAATACTCGGTGTTTCCGGCCTCCACCTTTGGGAAGATGCCCTTAGGGTAGTAGCGTTGCTTCTCTTTTCCGTAGGGGGAAACCGAGAGAAGAGCAGGAAACCTTCCGCGGCCTTTCGGCCGGTGGACATCTACTCTTAACCTCACATCATCCCGCATAGTAACAGACAAGTTCTCCTCCATCGTAATGTCGTACATCATGTCACCTCCTATAGTCGATCGATCAGGCTGTCTAAAAACAGGCTGTCTAAAAACCTTTTCTGCCTGAGGCTAATCACCGACCATTCGATTATCTCCGGCACCTTAACCGTTATCTCTTGAGGGCTACCCCCCCCCCCAATTTCTGTCCTCTAATTTGTTTAAGGCACACCTTTCAAGCCATTGAACCCAGCGCTTTCAGCACCTCCTCAGAAGATGTAACATAACCGAAGTGGATTTTGACCAGCTTCTCTGAATGAGCCCGGATGTCTGGCCACCTGTCCCAAGCGCAATCGCTCAGCAGTATGCACCTAAATTGTCTAAAGAAGGCGTCTCTCAAGGTCGATTCAACACAGATACTGGTGCACATTCCAGCAAACATAATCACTTCGATTCCCAGGGCTCTTAGGATATGTTCTAAGTCTGTCTGATAAAAAGCACTATATAAGTGCTTATCCTCGATAATGATGTCACCATCTTGGGGAGACAGCTCTTCGACAAAGGCGGTCCTCCACGTATCCTTTATCAAATACCCTACCGGCTTCTCATGTGGCAATGTCTCATCCCAGATTCTTCCCATATCGCAAAAGTCAGTCCTGAAGCTCTGCCGTGTGTAAATGACCTTTGCGCCGGCCTTACGGCAGGCAGCGGATACCTTCTTAATAGGCTCAATGACCTGTCTTGCTGCCGAGACATCTACGCCCCGGTCGTGGAACATGCCTCCTTCGCTTAAGAAATCGTTTTCCACATCTATAATCAAAAATGCCAGCTTCTTGGGCTCGATTTCCAATTCCCTTGTAACATCTGGTAGCCTAGCTAGCCTAGAAAAATCATGATGTTCAATATGCTGTGCTTTGAGCTTCATCGCTGTATTCCTCGCTTTTAAAGTTTTTGGTTCTATTACGCCTTGAGCCAGTGAGGTACAGTATGCTTTCGTGTTACCTCCATGCCGTTACAGCGACCTAAATAGCCTCATCCCCCTATCTTTACACCCACCTCCTTGTAATACTTGACAGCGCCAGGATGGAAGTGTTCCTCCGTCATACCAGGAACATCTGCCATAAGCGCGGCATCCAGGGGTGCGCCGAGCATACGCCTTTCATACTCCGCGGAATTCTCATCAAGGAACTTCACTACCTCGTAGACTATCTCCTCGGGGACGGTATCAAAGGCGACCATAATGGTCGCGAAGCTAATGACGGCTGTATCCTCGGGGGGGGTATTCTCCATCGCTCCTCCTTTGGGGATTACCGTCCGAGACGTCACCCAAGGGTTCGCCTGGTTCATTCTATCGACCGCTTCTTGGGAAACATCGATCCAGTAGGTCTGCTTCACCCCCATAACCTCGAGTCCAAAAGCGCCGACTGCGAATTCGCCTGGTTCCCTTGTTGGCCACAAGTAGGCACCAGGGACTACATCTACGACCCCGGTAATAAGAATATCCTTAAACGTCGGTGGCGCGTGATGAGTCATCTTAACCTGGTCTAAAATGCCCCAGCCATCTCGAAATAGGGATGTAAATAATATTTCGGGGGCGTCACCTCTCATAAAGGAGGCGACCTTTTTGCCAATAAGGTCCTCATAGCTCCTGATGTCTGGGTCATAGGAGCAGAAACCAAACAGTGGTTCCATTGTCCTGGCTACAATCTTCAAATCGGTGAATTCCCGCTCGTAAGGCTCCGCCCCTTGCCAGGCAAGTACAAGATCCAGGTGTGTATAGGTAGTTATTAAGGCATGGTTTTTCCTCTCAGTCGGCAGGGCCTCAACGGTATGTACTGCCCCAGCGCTACCCAGTGACTCCAGAGGTGTGGCTTTGAGCCAGGGGTGAAGCTCGTATAGCATCTCGGATAGGGCTACACCTATGAAATAAGGGCCAGTGCCAAGCCAGCCGCCGTAAATATCGACGGACACTTCCTCATGCTCCGGCGTCGGCTTGGGAGCGCACGCAGTAACTATTAAACTTGCCACTAAAGTCACCACAATTAGACAATACATTACTCTTTTCATCTCGGTAACCTCCTTCCTCTTTTTACCAAAACCAGCTCATTACATCCTTAACCCACACCTACCACCCCCTTCATTTCTGTCCTCTAATTTGTTTAAGGCAAACCTTTCAAGCAATTGAACCCAGCCCTTTCAGCACCTCCTCAGAAGATGTAACATAACCGAAGTTGATTTTGACCACCTTCTCTGAAGCAGCTTGGAGGTCTGGCGACTTTTCCCAAGCGCAATCGCTCAGCAGTATGCACCTAAATTGTCTAAAGAAGGCATCTCTCAAGGTCGATTCAACACAGACACCGGTTGTCATTCCAGCAAACATAATCACTTCGATTCCCAGGGCTCTTAGGATATGTTCTAAGTCTGTCTGATAAAAAGCACTATATAGGTGCTTATCCTCGATGATGATGTCGCCATTTTGAGGGGACAGTTCTTCGACAAAAGCGGTCCTCCACGTGTCCTTTATCAAATACCCTACCCTCTTCTCATCTGGCAATGTCTCATCCCAGACTCCTCCCATATCGCAAAAGTCAGGCCTGAAGCACTGCCGGGTGTAAATGACCTTTGCACCGGCCTTACGACAGGCAGCGGATACCTTCTTGATAGGCTCAATGATCTGTCTTGCTGCCGACATATCTGCGCCTAGGGCGTGGAACATGCCTCCTTCGCTTAAGAAATCGTTTTCCACATCTATAATCAAAAATGCCAGCTTCTTGGGCTCGATTTCCAATTCCCTAGTAGCCTCTGGTAGCCGAGACCAATCTTTCTTGATAAACTGTGCTTTGAGCTTCATCGCTTTATTCCTTCCTTTTAAAGTTTTCGGTTCTATTACGCCTTGAGCCAGTGAGGTACCTATGCTTTCAAGTTATCTCCTATTCAGTAAGTTTATCATCCCTGCCATCAGCTACCCTACCGGACTTTTTGGACAGCCTGTATTCCTCTTTTTAATCCAAAGCGCTACTCTTTATAAACAAATATTCCAGGGGGACTTCTTCAATTATTTTTATACGCCAAGGCTTTTCCCTGACCTGCCCTCGGGGGTAACGGAGCCATAAAAGGTCTCCTTCTCCCTCTTTACTTGAAACAATAGCTTTAACAGCAATGCTCTTAAAGCTTTCCAATTCTGTTACATTTAACAAAACCTCCTTATCCTCAGGTAATTGAGACAAATCATGCACGAACATTTGATATTCCTTACCCATTTGTCCTCCTTAAACCATTAACCCTTCCACTTAGAGAGCACTCTTTCCACAAGCTCTGGGGGATAAATGGTTTTAACTGAAGCTAGTAGCGGCGTTTCAATGTTCTTATCCCACTCGATCGGCCAGGTCAAGTCTATAAGGAGATGGCTCCCAATCCCCCACTTCCTTTCATGGAGACTGAGGTAGGGAGTGAGCGCCATTCCGGTTGCGCGCCGCCTTACATGAAGGCTACGCTCCGGGTGCATCCTGGTGAACATACAATGGAGAATCTCCCCCCAATTGTAGGGATCTACAGTCTCATCAACCACTATTACATAACAGAGAAGGTAACCCAATCTGCTGTCTCCCCAAAGTGCATCAGCCACTTGTCCAACAATCCCCTCATAAACCTTTCGCACTGAAACCACTGCCAGAAGAGAACAGCCTTCCGGGGGAATGAAGACATCTATAACTGGCAGCCTTGCCAAAACCTCTCGTGCTCTCGTGGTATATGTGATGGAGCCTGAAACTTGACCCTCATCTACTGGCGCCCCCATACAGGCGACGACAGTTATGGGATTAATCCGATAGGTAATAGCCGAAACCTTAATAATAGGTCGGGGTGCTCGCGGCGATGCCCGATAACCAGTGAATTCGCCAAATGGACCTTCATCAAGCCTCACGTTTGGCAGTACATGACCTTCAATGATTATCTCGGCATGAGCTGGGACTTCGAGTTCAACTGTCTCACACTTTACAAGTTCAATAGGTTCCCCAGCTAATCCACCAGCCAGATCGACCTCGTTTACTCCGGGACCTACCGGGAACAGGGAAGACAATACTGAACATGGGTCGGGATTGACACAGATAGCTATGGGCATGGGTTCATTGGCAGCTTGATACTTCAAGTAATGCCTGCCAATATCCGTACCCGGATGCAAGTTAACGCCCAGATGCCTTTCATCATGCACCATATGGCGGTACATTCCCCAATTAACCCATTCCTTCTGCTCTCTATCACGAGTAATAGTTAGATGCCACGTAATAAACCTGCCACCATCGCCATCGTGGGCAACAGGGATTGGAAAACTAAGCAGATTAACATCCTCCCCTTTCATGATATTCTCCTTACACGGACCATCCTTTACCAGGCGAGGTTTTACCCGATTCTTCGTCCTTTTCTCAACCTCGTCAATGATGGACTTAGGTGATGCTTCAGGGTCGATTCCCAGTCCTACCGCCACGCGTCTAAAGTTGGAAAAGGGGGAGAGATGCATAGTCATCGCAGGATAATCCTTGATATTAGTTAGAAGAACTGACTTACCACCATGCTCGTTGACATAGCGACTGATAAGACCGGCTTCTAAGTTCCAATCAACCTGCCAATTTATTTCTTCCAAATCCTCTGACTTCCTCAAAGCCTCTATAAACTCACGCGCGTCTTTAATCATAAATCCCCTTTTTGTAAAAAGCTAGGCGGTGCATTAAGAGGGCCTCTTCTTGCTTAACCGCTCTATCATCTTCTTCTTTTCTTCCTCCCTTTCATAAACTTCTTCGGTCATTAACTTTGCCTTTTCCCCCCTCCTTTTTTCTATAATATCAGCCATTGCCCTTAACATGCCTCCCCTCATCTCCCCCCACTTCACCGGCTGGAATACCGTGACTTCTTCCTCTTCTCTTTCCCTCTCCAGGATCTTCACATAAAAAGTTTCCGGAAGTATCACTCTCTCCTGAATTATTAACTTATCACAACCCTCCTCCGGTTTATCGAAAACCATTATTTTCGCTTGGAATCCTTCCAGTGTGTCCTCGTCTATGAGTTTCTCCTCGAAAACCTCTCCTATCTTTTCTTTGAGTTTGTTGGCTGTGCCTTCAGGCATAAACATCTTATATCTTTTCATATCCTCACCTCCGAGTCATGTTGAGGCTGTTTAATTTTCAAAAGCCCCGTTTTCAGCTTCAAATTCTGGGCTTTCCAGCCTCCTTTTTATTTCTTCACCCCCAGCAATCTGGTAGAATTAACCCTCCCTTCAGAAGGTGCTGTGCTGTAACTCTGTGGACAAGCTAAGCATCACCCACCTTATCATTTCAGGTAACCAGGCTCCCACTCTGTCCTTATCGCACCTTGAGGGCATACTAGCACACAAAGGTTACACTTGTCACAGATGTTGTCGTCTATTATAGCTATTCCATCTATCATCTTGATTGCACCGCGGCCATTATTGGTTTCACAAGGGGGTAAGCATCTGCCGCATCCATTGCACAATGTCGCCTCCACTATCATTCTGCGTGGTTGTCTTTCAGTCGAAAGGGCAGAAGTTAATGGCTCGCCGACAAGATATTTCTTGTTAGTTACCCCCACAAAATCTTGTATGCTGCTATATCCTTTTCGTTCCATAAACTGCTCTAATCCCCGGATCAAATCGCGAACCAGCCTGTGCCCATAAGCGATGGCAGCACTACCAACTTGCACCATGCTGGCTCCAAGCATCATATACTCGACGGCACTGTACCAGTCTGATACGCCCCCAATAGCTTGAATGGGAACCTCCACCGCCGCATCAACGATAGCTACACCGGCAAGACTAAAAGGCCGAATTGCTGGCCCACTGAAGGTTTGGATCTCGCCTCGCACTCTTCCATTGACATCAACGAATGCGTCCAGGGGCACACCCGTTTCAACATCAATCCCTGCAAAACCTGGTAGACCATTAGTAATAGATATCGCATCAGCGCCACCCTCAACACATGCCTTAGCCCAATCCCTAAGTTCCTGCGCTATCAGAAATGCGTTTAACTTCACCATGACGGGTACATTGGTTTTGGCTTTAACAGCTTTAATTATCGCCTTTGTCCAGCCTAAATCTCTATGCGAACCAAGGTGCATCCCTGCCCGTGGCGGTATAGCATACGACACGTTCAGCTCAAGCATGTCTGCCCCAGCCTTTTCAGCCCCTATAGATGCTCTCGCATACTGGTCCTCGTTGAATCCAAAAATAGATGCTATTATTGGTAGCCCAAACTGTTTAGATTTTGCTACTACCATTTCGACCCTTTTATAAGGATATGGATATTCGGGTGATGGCCCTACTGAATCCGAGCTTTCGAATGACCAAAGTGCTGGCGGTCTATCTATGTATTTGTTCCCACGAGCAAGAGTATACTGGTGCTTGCCGAAGTCATCACCCACCGGTCTATCGCTGAATATCTCTCCCGTCCAAGTAACTGCACCTGCCCATCCTGCCTTAGCCGCTTTATCCAAAGCCCGTACCCTTGACGCGGTGGAAGCTGACAGGATAAAGGGATTCTTGAACTTGACTCCACAGAAGTCTACACTCAGGTCCACTGCCATGACTAGCTTCCTCCTTTCTCACAAGATTTCCCAGCTATTAGTGGGAAGCAAGCTCGTTCCCTCCAGCTCATCAGCCACATGGTTAAAGGACTTCTATCTTCGTCCATGGAAGGAACCAAAGTGGATCTTCCTTAAAACCCAGTTGCTTCCAGTTCTTGACCACCTTCTCCTGTAGCTTTTCAGGGATAAGTGTTTCAAAGCAGGTTCTTCTTACCCCCTGAGGAGGGTCTTCCTTTGTCGTCGCATCTGTTGCAAGTACTGTTGCATATAATTGCCCAGGTCCAAAGTATTTGTCTCTATCCCATTCCTCCATCCAAGAGCTTGCTATTGTCATCCAAGCCCCTGGACGCAATTTTTGGAAGTCCCTAGCTGGGTTGATCTGAGTGAACATTGGCTCGTAAAACTCGGGTATATAAAAGTCAGGAACGTCATCATCCTCAAAATAGACATGACCCATAATAGCCAAGCCTGGGTTTCCTTGTGAAAGTTCTAATAAATCTCTCATCATGCCAGGATAATCCTCGGGATATTTGCTCTTTCTTACAAGAATAGCAATGTAAGCTCCAGTGTGATCACAAATGGCCGATGCACTCTTCATATAAGGTGTTCCCAAGGACCTTATTAAGTGAGAGAAGGAATGGGTTAGTGTGGACTGCTCTAGATACCTACCACCACCTCCGTGTGCAGCAGTGTGGAGGTCTGGAAGGATAGGATTTTTGCGGTGTGTGACACAGTGCACCCTTATACCGTAGTAGGGCTGCCTTGGGCCTGTAGAGAAGCCAAAATTCTCTATTTTGGGACCTTCCGGAAGTCTCTCGTACGGCCTAAGCTCACCTTCTATCACCAATTCTGCGTTAGCAGGAACCAAAAGGTCAGACGTTTCACATCTAATTACTTCTATTGGTGCCCCAGCCAGCCCACCAGCAACATCATACTCAGATAAGCCCAATGGCAAGAATAGCGTCGCCGCATAGACTACAGACGGCTCAGCACCAATAACGATCGCAACCGGCATGCTTTCTCCCCTTGCTTGATACTTAAGGTTGTAAATCGTCACAAAATTTGACTGAAGAGTAGGCGTCACCACTACCCTATTCTTAGAGTAGATCGCTACACAGTAATACCCTAAATTCAAATAACCAGTATCAGGGTCTTTGACAATTGTTGCCTGCTGCAGATTATATCTACCTCCATCACCTATAGCATGATAAGTAAAGGGGAACTCCAACAGATTAACATCCTTCCCCATCTCTATTACCTCTTTACATGGTCCGCTGGCTACCTCCACTGGACGCAGCAAGGTACTCTGCCTCTTAGTGAACTCCCTATAGAAGTCTATAGGATCCATATCGGGGTCCATCCCCAGAGACATCGCAATCCGCCTATAAGGTTTCAAGTTCGTTCCTGACATATGACCTACAACCAACCTTCCTTCAGGACATCCCTTTATGTTGTTAAACAGGAAAGCCGGACCTTCAAATCTACCGCTTATCACCTCGTACGCCGAAATCTCATATTTCCAATCAACCTCTTCATTTATCTCCACTAATTCGCCTCTCGACCTCAATTCATCTATGCAATCCCTCATTGTCTTGGCCACTTTTTTAACCTCCTTCCCAAGCTTTATATTTCACTACCTGATTCCCCTTAACGCCTTCTCCTTGATATCATAATAACTTTCAACGTCATATTGCCACACCTTTGGACTCAACTTCCACTTCTCATTCCAATTATATATCACCTTATCCCTTACCTCCCCAGGGAAGCAAACCTCAAAAGTACACCTCCTTGGAATCGTGGTGGTATCCCTGTCAAGCCTCCATGTCGCATCTATGAGTAGAGTAGAGGTAAATTTGCCACCAAAATCATGGTTCTCAGTCCATCCCAACGGCTTATCCATAGAGGAAACATGATTATCTCTATCGGGATGGACTTTGTATGTCCTATCAGTCATTATTTGCAAAAGGTCTTGCGCATCCAAATCAGCATCAACAGCCATCACTTGACGAACAAATGGGCTATAAGTGGTGCATACATAACCAGCACGATTCACCAGTCCAGGTACAGGTTGCGGGATATGCATACCCACTATCGCCAAACATAACTTCGTCTCAACTGGTATGATTACCCACTCTACCGGCACTCCTGCTGCTAAAAGCCTTTTCATCAAATAAGCTGAATGCAGAAGTGAGAATAAGCACATAGTATCGCTTGGCTTCATCCCTTCAGCTATGAAAGGAAGGAGCGGGTTCTTCCTCTGAGTTACAGTCTCAACTGTATATACCGGACCCTTCGATCTCTCCGTGTAAAAGGAAATGCTGGCGAAGGGTCCTTCCTCAGCTTCTTCGCCGGGATAAACATATCCCTCCATAACGATCTCAGCGGTCGCCGGAACTAGAATGTCACTTAGCTTCGCTTTAACCAAGGGGATGCTGTTTAACGCCAAGCTGCCCGCGCGCGCATAAAAATCTACTCCTTCCCCCAGAAAAAGACAAGGAGCCATTGAAACCTCAGGAGGAGGACCTATCACCACTGCAAATGGCATGGGCTCGCCTCTGTCATGATACTTCTTTGCTATCCTCTCTAAATGCGTGGGTTGAACTCGACGAGCTATGCCTCCTTGAACTAATTTGTTCTTCTCTATCAGCATCAAGCGATATGTCCCTATATTGGTCCATCCAGTATCTGGGTCCCTTGTCACCACAACATGCGATGTCAAATACCTCCCTCCATCCTTTTCATGTAGTCTAGGTATGGGATACATGTAAAGATTAACATCGCCTCCCTGCATTAGCTCCTCTTGGCAGTGACCGCTCTCCACTTCAATCGCCCTGATTTGTGCTCCCATCCTCTCCATTACCGCTCTCAAGATCTCGGTATAGTGGACATCAGGCTCAAATCCTAACGCCACAGCCATCCGGCCATGCATCCTTCGCGGAACCTGCGGAAAGTACATGAAACCTGGGCCGGCAAATGTGCTCCCCACTAGAGAATATCCTGGGTAACCGTTTATATTGTTAAACTTAACTGCAGGCCCACCCGTTCTCTGCGCCATACCGCATATAGCACTTGCTTCAAGATCCCAGTGAACTAGCTCGTTTACTTCTAGTAGCTCACCTCTCTTATTTAGTTCCTCTAGGTAATCTCTAAATGCTGGCATTTTTATTCCTCTTCCTCCTCTTTTATCTTCTCTATCTTGAGGTAGTATTTCTCACTCAGGGAAATTTGGCCGAAAGGTCCTTCAACTACAGCCTCCTCCCCCCCCTCTACAGGATTTCGGAAGACTTTCACCTCCATCCTCCTCCAAAGCATATCCTCTTCATTCATGATGTCCAACTCTATCAACTCTCCTTTATCAACACTTTCCTTATATTTATCAAGCTCTTCTTTATAAACTCGATACAATTTCCCCCTCCTTTCTTGAGCTTTGTAGCCCCCTTTTTATTTCTTCACCTCCAACTATGTGGTAGAAGCCTTTTTCACCACGCCTTCGCAATACTTTATAACTATGTCAGTTATTTCCTCAATAAACCTTGCCTCCTCAGACTGAGGGTATCCAAAAACTAGAGGCTCTCCTCTATCTAAGCTCTCACTCACCTTTAAAGAGAAAGGCATGGTTCCAAGGAAAGGAACCCCTTCCTCTTCGCTCATCCTCTTGCCAGCTCCTTTCGATATAATGGAAAGAGATGCCCCACAATGAGGACAACTGACATCGCCCATATTCTCTATTACCCCGATGATAGGAACTTTTGCCTTCTTGCAAATATGAATGCATTTCCTCGCTACATTCTGGGATATAGCCGAAGGAACAGTGAGAACTAGCGCTCCATCCAGATTGGGCAAATATTTGAGGACGGTATCAATTTCAGAACTAGTCCCCGTGGGAATGTCTACTACCAAATAATCAGCAGCATCATAATCCACTGAGCACAGTAGCTCCTCTGTAGCATTCCTTTTCATCTGGTGATACCAAATTATGACCTCGTCTCTGGGCAAAATCAAACCAGTAGACACTACCTTAATACCCCACTTACTCTCACAGGGAACCAGTTTACCTTTCCTCATTAATAAGCTAGCACCCTCTGGGATTCCCAACGTGAAAGGAATAGCGGGACAATCATAGACCTGATCTAAAATTACAACCTCCCTTTCCTTCTTCTTTAATCCAGCCGCAAGGTTTACCGCTAACATCGTTTTCCCAACCCCCCCCTTCCCACCAAGCACCACTATCCTATGCTTTACCTGTTCCATATTTTTCCTTATCATGCTAAGGATACCCCTCTGCTCAAAAACCTGCTTAAGAGGGAGATTGCACTCAAAATACTTCTCACAATCTTCACACTGCCCTGGGCACTCTAAGGAGATACATACTCCCTTTACTTCTACGCTTTCAGCCATGTTAATCCCTCCTCATCCTTCTTTCCAAACGCGATGCTATTCTTTTCAACTCAACAGAAGCGGGGTTACTAGGGTATTTATACACAAAAGGTATACCCTCATCACAGGCACTAGCTACTTCTTCATTTAATGGTATACCTCCGAGAAATGGAACCTCTAACTCCTTTGCCAGCGCTTCACCTCCTCCTGCTGTCATCAGATCAAATGCCTTTTTACAGTGCGAGCAGGTATAACCACTCATGTTTTCAATTACTCCTAGAGTTCTAACCCCCGCCTTGGCAGCTAAAAGGGTAGCTTTCCTAGCGGTCAGCTGTGATATTTGAGTTGGCATAGTCACAGTCACAACCCCGTCTATATTAGGGATGTATTGCAGCAAGTTACAAGCGTCAGAACTGGTTCCTGGTGGAAGATCAACTATTAGGTAATCTCTCTCTCCATAAGAAACATTTACTAAGAACTCTTCAGTCAGATTTCTTCTTAATTCGTGAAACATTGTTATGACTTCATCTGGGTACACAAGACTTAAGCTAACAATCTGAATCCCTAAACCTAATTTATCTTCCGCAGGAATTAAACCTTCTACTCCATACTTTAACCTCTTTTCACCTTGAATTCCAAACATCTTAGGAATGGTTGAACCATCAAAATCTTGATCTAAAATACTTACTTTTGCACCGCTCATTGCATACACTGCGGCAAGATTGGCAGCTACAGTAGATTTACCAACTCCCCCCTTACCACCAGAGATAGCGATTTTGTATTTTATCTTTTCCATGCGCTCAATCGCCTTACTCATCCTTCTTCGATAGTATACCTTCCACTTCACCGGATCCTTACAATCGAAAAAGTTCTCACAGTCCTCACATTTGCGGTCACATTTAAATACTACATTAAACCGAATAACTTCTTTCTGCTCAACCATAATAACCTCCCTCCAACCTTTTATACGTTTAGGCTGCTTTGGGGCAACAGTGTAGCACGATAATCATTATTTGTCAATCTCGCTGTTGGCTTGAAGGAAGAATAATACCTTGAGTGATGGGTAGTATCCTCCAGACAAGGAGGTGCTATTCATGGAAGGGAAGTTACTCAAGGTGTTAGAGAGGCATCA
>SDBU01004996.1_pt1 | contig 16046 bp, 10 predicted proteins | sample 2277071 | NCBI WGS metagenome assembly SDBU01 (sample SAMN10397929, study PRJNA504765) | marine sediment metagenome | isolation source: marine sediment core GS08_GC12, 126 cmbsf | place: Arctic Ocean: Gakkel Ridge, Loki's castle | collected 2008
AGCAGCCATGGACTGCACATCGTGCCATTCCATTCATGCTAATCCAAAACCCTCTCTCCTGAATGAAGGCCCCACAAAGGGCTGCCTTGAGTGTCACGAAGACGTCTCTTCTCAATTTCAATTAAATGAAAGACACCGGCTTCAGGAGGGGATCCTCGAGTGCACATCCTGTCACAATCCCCATGAGCCGGCAGCAAGGACAAGGCTGGGAGGCTTTAAACATCAAGCCTGCCTGCAGTGCCACACTGACAAAGGCGGCCCCTTCCTTTTCGAACACGAAGCTTCCCGCGTGGAAGGATGCACAGCCTGCCATGAAGTACACGGCACGCCAAACCGCCACCTGCTGACACACCAGAGCACATCAGACCTGTGCTTCAGCTGCCACACAAGTGCCGTTTCCTGGCACAGCCGTTTCACTTCCACATCCACCAACTGCGCGGTCTGCCACTCTGCTCTCCACGGCTCAAACCTGAGTAAAATCTTTCTCAAATAGGAGGGAATGAATGCAAAGCCATAAAATAATATTACCCATTTTACTTGCGATTTTTGTCTTTTCCTTGGCGTTTTCTCTCCAAGCTCAAGACGAAAACAAGGGCCTCACCGGAACCTTCCAGTTTGGCTACCGATTAGTAGACACCAACGGAGCCTTGACTAAATATAAAGAGGACATCAATCTTGAAAAAGGTTTGCGGCTCTTCAATCTCAATCTGCACTATGCCCCGACAGAAAAACTGCAAAAACTGTTCGATAGGCTCGACCTGACAATGTACAACTTTGGAGGAGATCCCTTCGAATCATTCGGCTTGTCCGTTCAGAAAGTCGGCCTGTACAAATTCCAGTATGACCGGAGAAAATCCACATATTTCTATGATGACCAGGTCACTGCAGACGGCGCCATTTATGACAATCACACGTTCGACTTCATACGATATATCGACTCCGGTTCTCTAACAGTCAATGTCCACAAATATGTCAACGTTTACTTGAACTATGACCGATACACCAAAGACGGCAAAAGTGTCACGACATTCGACCTCAACAAGGTGACATTCGACACCAACAGGGTCAATTATGAAGTGAATAAACCGATTAAAGAGGAATCCAAAACGATGTCCATTGGTGCGGACTTCCATATCAAACGCTATTCCGTGTTGGTAGAAGGCAAGAAAGGCACGTACACCAATGAAAACAGCCTGTTCCTCCCCGGAGTCGCAGTGGGTGATGAAGGAGCCCGTTTTCCTTCTTCACTGGACTACTTTGTCATCAACCAGCCGTACGATCTCGAAACAGACACCTTCACCATCAAACTCAGTGCCAATCCTATCAACAATCTGATCATTTCCGGATCCGGCCAATGGAACACCCAGGATATGACCCTCAACTTTTCAGAAGGGGCCCGAGGCATCGATAATCTGGGTTACAAATTCGACAACACATATTCGGGTTCAGGAGACTTCGAACGTAAGTTCAGTCTTCTCCAGGCCGACCTCACTTACCTGCTCTTCAACAAATTGGCCATCGTAGGCGCTGTCCGCTACAACGACTTCGAACAGAGCGGCAGCATGACTATCGGCAGCTCGACGGAAAGTCAAGATATCGGCTATGACACTATCGCCATCGAGGGAGGACTTCAGTTTGCGCTTTCATCTAAATTTGCCATCACTGGCGGTTACAGATGGGAGGAAAGAGAGCTGGCCGGTTTGGAAACCGTTGAATATAAAGACGAAACGTCGAGGAGCGGCTTTTTCGGCAACCTGAAAGCGGATCTCTTTAAGGGTTTTAATCTGACTCTCGACTACCAGGACGGCAACGTTGAAAACCCGTACACGCTCATCGGCCCCACGGCCTATTCCCGATTCAGAGCCACAGCCAAATACAGGAGCAAAGGGCTCACCTTATCGAGCTCTTATCTCACAAAGAAATCCGAAAGTGATGTTTTCGGCAAGAGTGCCTGGGCATCCGACAGAGATCAGTTTAATTTCCGCATCGGATACCACAAAGAAGGTTTTAATATTTCACTTGGCTACAGTCTCATCGATGTTCGACACGATGCCACACGGTCAATCTGGTATCCGCCGGCATTTAGCGGCGGTCCGGGAACATTCGCATGGACCATCGACTATGACGGGAAGTCCAATATGATAGACGGTTCGCTGTCCTTGGCCATAACCGAAGACTTTAATGTGGGATTCTACTACAACAGCTACAAGAACGAGGGTTTCTGGGATATCCAGAGAAGCATGCTCAAAGGATATGTCGAGTATTCTTTCAATAACGGACTCATCGCTTCGGTTGGATTAAGATCTGTTGATTACGAAGGTAATTCTGGCGCGGAAAGCTACAAAGCCAATATCTTTGAATTATCCTTCGGATACCGATGGAAATAAGGAAGGAGGAGACAATGTTTAAAAAACCACAAATTGTAGGAATAATGTTCGTCATCGTAGTCTTTGCTCTTATCGCCACAGGAATTAAGTCTCCTGTCATGGGAACCAATTTCGAACAACTGACAAAAGAAGAAGCCACAAAACGCTGGGAATCGAGCGGTCACGGGGATGCATCAGGAGAACCCTTCAGGCATTGGGACGAATCCGATCCAGCAGTCGTCTCGACATCCTGTGCAAGGTGTCACAGTGCAGACGGTTTCGGAGATTATGTCGAAACCGGTGCTTCCTCTGGTACATATCCCGCAGTAGAAAATCTTGGGATTAAATGCAAAGTCTGTCATGTCGATCCCACAGGCGGCGGTCCACGAAGAGATATCACATCAGTAACTTTTCCCTCCGGCCTTTCCGTCGATAATCTCGGCGAAGAAGCTATTTGTATGACATGTCATCAGGGAAGAGAATCCAAAACGCGTATCGAAAGTGACATCGCTGCTGCCAAAGAGGCCGCCACCGGCACTTTTACAGACGACACCGTCAGTTCCAAGCTCAGATTCAGAAACATCCACTATATACCCGCAGGGGCCACACAGATGGGTACATGGGCAAAAGCTGGAGCCGAATACCCCGGAAAAAGTTATGATGCCCAATTCTCTCATGTAGACGGATACAACTCCTGTACAACTTGCCATGATCCTCACACTCTTGAGGTGAGACTGGATCACTGCAGTACATGCCACACAGATGCAGGCAACACCTCATACTGGGGTGGAATCGAAGATCCGAGAAACATCCGTTTTTTTGGATCCTGGCTTAGAGATTATGACGGAGACGGTGACTCAGCTGAGGGCATTTACTACGAAATCGATACTCTCAAACACATTCTCTGGGATAAAATTGCAGATTATGCAACCAACGTCATCGGATTAGCAATTGTCCATGGTGACGGCTACCCCTATTTTTTCATTGATACCAATGGAAACGGCGTTGCTGACGAAAGTGAACAAGAACGGGCCAACTCTTACAACCAATGGACAGTCCGTCTAGCGAGAGCCGTCTTCAATTACCAGTTCGCTTCTAAAGATCCCGGCGCATATGCCCACGGCGGAAAATATATCATTCAGCTTTTGTATGACGGAATTGAAGACCTCAATATTGGACTCGGAGAACATGCAGCTCCACAAGGAATATCTAGAGAGGGAATCGAAAACGATATGGCTGTCGGCGCCAGACTCAGAGATCGCCAACCAAGAGTCGCCGTAGCTACAAGCAGTTTGACACGAGGAGACGAAGGACATTTTGACGGTTCGGGAAGACCCTGGAGAAAGGATGATAATAGAGGCACTGTCAGCAGCAGCTGTGCCAGATGTCACTCGGCCACAGGCCTGGCTGATTATCTTGACAATGGAGAGATCGACGATACCCATTACCCCAGCAACGGCATGCTCTGCACAACCTGCCACACCTCGCCGCCAAATGTCAGATCCGCTCCAGTTGTGGAATTCCCATCCGGAGCACTTCTCAGTATGGGCGACAACAGCAACATCTGTATGAGCTGCCACATGGGCCGGAGGAGTATGGCTGACGTTGATGCAGAATTAGCCGATGATCCTCCATGGAGTCCTCCAAGTATACATTATTACCCTGTAGGCGCTATTTTATTTGGCTCAGAAGCAAATGGTGGGTATGAGTTTCCGGGTAAAACCTATATGGGACGCAATCTATTTCCCAACCACAATGGAAGGTTCGATACCTGCGTGAAATGCCATATGAGCTCAGTAGGCGCCTATGATGGAGCTCCTAAAGTTCAAACAAACCACAATGTGCAGAAACCTAATCAGGCTGACTGCGTTGGTTGCCACGGCTTTGATCCCTCACAGCCTAATCCAGGTAACGACCCAGCTAAATTCAAGTTCAGCGGCATCCGCCCAGGCTCGATTCCCGATTTTGATGCGGACGGAAACATGGACGAATCCATGAAGAATGAGATTATCGGACTGGAAGAAACCGTCGTGAATATGGTAGAAATAGCTGCGGGTACTCCCCTTGTTTTTTATAACGGTCGTTTTTACAATGATCTGAACAATAATGGACTAATAGATGACGACGAAACTGGACGCTCGAATAGGTACGCCTATACAGATCCACGTATATTAAAAGCTGCATACAATATGAGGTTGAGGTACTCTGAACCCCATGCTTACATCCACAATCCTTTTTACATTGCCCAACTGTTAGTGGATACCATAGAGCACCTTGGAGGAAGCATCGCTGCTTACACCTGGCGCTAATACAGAAGTGACAGAATTTCAAAGGGGCGGCACATGCCGCCCCTTTTTTTCTCCCCATGATTGCTGAGGCCGGTTTTCGTTGAAATAGTTTCATCATTCTTATATAATTAACCGCTAATATTTTAATAAGGTTTGGTCTAATATGAAAACTTTTCTACAATTTTTTAACTCTGTAAAACTGGCCATTGTCCTCTTGATTATCATCACTCTCGCCTCCATTATCGGCACGCTCATCCCTCAAGACCGTACAATGCAGGAATACGTACTTCACTACGGACAGCTCGCCAAAATACTCACAAGTTTGGAGTTCACCAGGATCTATCAGTCTTTCTGGTATGTCGGCCTTCTCTTCCTTTTTTCTATTAATATTATAGTATGCACACTTACCCGTCTGTCTCCCAAATGGAAGCGGGCGTTTAATCCAAAAATGGAAAAAGAGACAACAAATCTCACGGTGCTTAAAACCCAGGAAAAATTCAGCAAAAATTGGGATATTACAAAAACTAAAGATGAAATTCAAAAAGCACTCCAGGGAAGACATTACCGTGTTAGAGAGGAATCCGACGGGGAAAAGGCCTTTCTCCTCGCCAGAAAAAAAACATCAGGTCTTTTTGGCGCAGACTTTGTACATCTCGGCCTGCTCGTCATCATTGCCGGCGGACTTGTCAGCGGAATAACAGGCACAAGCAACTATATGGAATTTTATGAAGGACAGACCCTTCCCGTGATTAATGCCGATTTTCAAATCCGCCTGGATAAATTCGAAACGGAGTATCACGAGAACGGCAGCGTCAAGGACTGGAAAAGTACGGTCACAGTCATAGAGAATGAAGAAGAGAAGCTGCCCTACATCATCGAAGTCAATCACCCTCTCTCCTATAAAGGATACATGTTTTACCAGTCCAGCTACGGTTATGATTGGCAAAATACGACCGTCGAAATTTGGGCTAAAAAAAAGGATAATCCCGATTATATCGGGAAAGTCCGTCTGCACCTGGGAGAAAAAGTCGAACTCGAGGGGGAAAACCTCCAAATTACAGCACTCCAGTTCGTGCCGGATTTTATCGTCGGCGAAAACGGCCAGGTCGCAACCCGATCCCAGCTGCCCAACAATCCTGCGGTTTATATCGAAGGTTGGCAGGAAGAGACACAGGTTTTTACCGGCTGGATATTTGCCCAATTTCCCGATTATTCACGCATTCATTCCGAAGAAGAGACAAATCTGACCTTCGAGCTTAAGGGATACCAGGGCGGAGAGATATCCATACTCAATGCCGCCAAAGATCCTGGTACCAATATTATCTGGTTGGGATGTGCGTTTCTTATGGCCGGCCTTGGCCTGGCCTTCTACTGGCCTCCACGTGAGATTAAGATCATCCTGGAGTCAAGCCAGTCTAGAACCGAGATAACAGCGGGAGGGATTACACCCAAGAATAAAGAGGCCTTCCGCACCGAATTTGAGAATATTATGACCATACTGAGGAGACAATCATGAACGAAGCCACTCTGTTTACGATCACCTTTTTTGTATATATTATTACAGCCTTCTTCTATTTCTCTTTTCTTTTTTCAAAAAAAGAGACTTGGGCCAAGATAGGCTATAAACTTGCCTTTGTGGGTCTATTCACTCACACCGCCGCTCTGACATGGAGGCTGTTTGTCAGCGGTCATGCCCCATTTACAAATATGTATGAATCCCTGTCCTTTCTGGCCTGGGCATCCATTCTGGCTTATGTGATTATCGAAGGGATGTTTAAAATAAGAAAAGCCGGCCCCTACTTTATGCTGATTGTTCTCGGATTGATGGCACTGGCCTCCTCACCTCTTATGCCCAAGGATGCCGCACCTCTTATGCCTGCACTCCAGAGCTACTGGCTGTGGCTGCACGTATCGGTCACAATGATAGGCGAAGCCTTTTTCGCCATCGCTTTTGTGACAAGCATCATGTACCTTATCGCGGATTCGAAAGAGAAAAAGGGCATTAAGACAGGACTTTCCGCAGAAAAACTCGATGAGGTCTCCTACAAATGCATCGCCATCGGATTCCCCCTCTTCACACTTGGAGGAATGGTATTCGGAATGGTCTGGGCCTATAAAGCCTGGGGCACTTATTGGAGTTGGGATCCTAAAGAGGTCTGGAGCTTGATCACATGGTTTGTGTTTGCCCTCTATCTGCACACTCGGCTGGTGATGGGCTGGAAAGGCCGCCGCTCGGCCTTCATCGCCATATTGGGATTCCTGGCCGCCCTGTTCACCTATTTTGGAGTCAATTACCTCTTAGCCGGTCTGCACAGCTATGGTTGATCGATTAATTTTAAGCGGCTTGCAAATAACGTAAAAAAATCTAAGGAGTCTTGGCTTTTTCCCAGGGAGGCAGGATCTTTACGATAACATAGAGAATGATAAACGGCAGAACGAGAAAGGCCAAAGATGTCAGCAGCCCTTCAATCCCTCCGAGTGACATTTTATAAGTCGTCAGTCCCCGGAAACTCTTGGAGAATAACTGTCCTCCAATGACAACATTCCATCGTGTTGAAAAAATCCCGACCTGGATGAGGAGCGCGGAAACAAAATAGATATGCCGTCTCAACTCCGACGGTATTTTGAACATTTTGGTCGATGCCAGTGCAAAGAGTGGGACTATCATACCTAGTAAAAGCTGGATCACGACAAGACTGGCAAAGAGTTTTCCGGAAATCAGCTCAGAAATAATGCCAATCGATTCTTCAGATTCATAGATGCGGTGGATAAAATCCAAGGCTTCCAGGGAAAAGGCAACAATCATCGTATAAAACAAAAAACTTGCGAGTTTGTCCAGTGTAAGCATCTCCACTTTTTTCCCACGCACAAGTGTCACAACCATGTAGATGAGCAGCACAAGAGCCATTCCGGAAACCATCGCGGAGAAAAGGAACACGATGGGCATCAACACACTGGACCACCATGGATTCGCTTTAATTGAACCAAATATAAATCCTACATATCCATGGAGTAAAAATGCCGAAGGAATTCCGATTATCGTGAGTATTTTTACAGCTTTTTGATCAAACTTTACAGCCTTTTCCGAAATATCAGAAGAAAAAAGAGAGAGGATTCTGTGTATCCAGCTCAGAAATCCTTTCTTGTTTTTTGCCCAGACAATCAAGTCTCTCCTGTACTCAAACCAGACTTCAAGGAGTAAAACGGCCATCAGGTACCAGAGATATATATAACCAAACATGGCCATGGCAGAACTCCGGTTGGGTGTGAGAAAAATCTCAAAAGATCTTTCCGGATGTCCCAGGTGAGCGAGAAGAGGCATCGGTGCCACAATCAGAAAAGACAGGGCGGTAAGAAGAGACAACCGGTAGGTGGGCTGAAGCTCTTTGACCTTGAACACCTTTACAAGCGAAGCGAGAATAAAGGCGCCGGCAACGAGTCCGGTAATATAAGGATATACGACGATGAGTATGCGCCAATAAAGTTCAACCTCATTCGGATAAATATACCCTGTTACCTGCTGAAGTATGGGCCACAAATGTTCAACTATCTTCTCCACAATTATTTTACCTCCATATCAAGATCAGCATAGAATACCGTAGGTTCTGTGTTCAGGAATGGCTTGAGAACTCGAATTTTATTCATGCGCATAAACCTAATTAGAGGGCTGGCATTCTTTTTTGTATCACCAAAAATCCTCGCCTGATTTGGACAGATTTCAACACAGGCAGGAAGAAGCCCTTTGACAATCCTGTGATAACAAAAATTGCACTTCTCGGCAGTACGAGTCTCCGGGTGAAGAAACCTGGCTCCATAGGGACAAGCTTGAATGCAGTACTCACACCCAATACACCATTTGGAATCCACAAGAATCACACCATCATCAGTCTGGAAAGTCGCCCCGGTTGGACAAACTTGGACACAAGGAGGATGTTTGCATTGGTTACACAGCTTTGGAACAAAAAAACTTCTGATAATTTGTTCCTCATGAGAGAGACGCTTAAATCCATCCGCACCGCCATTGGGGCTGTCAACCTGGACTTCCCCGTCATCAAATACGACATATCGCTCTACCCATGTCCTAAAATAAAATGGTAACTTTGGAACGCCATTTTCATTTTTACATGCGGTGACACAACGGCCACATCCGATGCATTGCTCCACTCTAATCCCCATTCCCCATGAGTGCTCTTTTGGATCATAGGCTTTTGTTGTGTCAACTATTTGTTCCTTTTTTTTCTTTTCTGCCTTAAGAAATCCAGGCACAGACAAAGAAAGGCAGGTAAGGGCCATCTTTTCAAGAAATTCTCTTCTCAGAATGTTTTTCTTAGTCATTCACTTGCCCTCCGGTAAATGAGGATAGTGACACTGCCAGCAAATATATCTTTCACCGTGTGTATTCATATCAATTTTTAAAATGTCTGGAGACTCTGTCGAATTTTTATCGTGACACATTCCGCAAAATTCCCGCTCTTTTGGAATATTGGGACGGTTTTGCCGCGGCTGGATTTTGTGTTCCTCAGATGTTTCGTGACAGACGGTACAGGAAAGGTTCACGTGATGAGACAGAGCTTTCGTCCGGGCAATCTCGGCATGGCAGGCCTTGCACTCTTTAGGGACCTCAGGAGTTTTTGGATCATGGGGATCATGACAGCTTATACAGGCCTTTATTGGGTTATGGGATTCTGAAACAATTTGAGGGAAACCTGTCGGCCTCGGAGGAAGATATTCATGACAGAGCGGACAATATCCCCTCTCTCTCGGAGCCGGCAGGGAATTTCCACCAGGATCATCGATGTGTTGTGCAGCAGGTCCGTGACAGACTTCACACATGACATTCCTGTGATAAGATTTTCCGATCATCCCAGTGATTTCATCATGGCAGTCCACACAAACTATATGCCCAACATACTGAATTTCTTGGGACATGATTTCATCAACAGCCGAAGCCCGGTAGTGTCCGTTTTGGCCGAAGTCGGAGGGAACCAACAACTTTCTCGCAAGCACAAAGGCAGCTATAATCACCACAATCGGAACCATAAGACGCTTTATTTGATCAGGCATTTTTTTCCACACACCCTTTGAATGATTGACCATGAACGTGATGGATTTTTGAGAGAACTTTAGAGTTCGATTGAAAATGGTTGTCCATTTTTTTTTTGATTCATTCATATAAACGTTTTTAATCTCTTTAATATTTTATAAAATATTAATTTCGATTTTTTAAAGAGCAATTTTTATGCCATAAATAAGAGAAGTAAATACTTTTTATTTATATTGAATATAAAGGAGTTACATCTAAATAGATTTAGTTTAGCAAAAATATTTGTAGATAACTGGGGATTTTGCCCGAACGTGGGTTATATAACCCATAGGATAAATTAGGGTAATATAACCCATGTATTGTATATAATTAATATAATTTATAGGTTATATCCCCTCTTTTTTCACTGAAGAAACACCTTGACGGATGATTGGACTTCTCCTATAATCCGTTTTCAATTTATAATAATTATTCCCATGAAAATAAATTTATGGAAAAAAAATAAAATCATGCGAGATGAAAAAAGTAAAAAGCAAAAGATAAGAACCGAAAAACAAAAGAAAAGAAAAAAAAGGCTTATCATTGCCCTCTCCCTTCTTAGCGCTTTTCTCATCTTTATGGTTCTCGCTGTTAAATTGACCTCACAATCAGGATTTTGCTCCTCCTGCCATTACATGGGCCCTTATTTCGATAGTTGGGAAGAAAGCTCCCATGGGCAGTTCGAATGCAGCAAATGCCATTACCCCCCTCATGGCGGCATCATCTCGAAGTTGGGAAAAAAGATCGAAGGCCTGGTGATGCTCGGACGCTATTGGACAAAACTCTATGTGAAGTCCAAACCCTGGGCCGAGATCCGTGACGAAAGCTGCCTTCAGGAAGGCTGCCATGACAAACGGCTGCTTGAAGGAAAAGTTATGTTTAAGACAGTCGCTTTCGACCACACTGTCCATTTTGAAGATTTAAAAAGAGGGAAAAAGCTTCAGTGCACAAGCTGCCATTCTCAAATCGTTCAAGGGGAGCATATCACAGTCACCGAGAGCACCTGCTTCATCTGCCATTTTAAGGAGAGTGAGTTTTATCCTCAGATCGACGACTGTTCCCACTGCCATCATCAAGAGGAACTCGTCTCCGAAAAAACATCCCGGTATAACCATTCTCTTGTTTTCGAAAAAGGATATACATGCGACAAATGTCACAGCAACACCGTAATGGGAGATGGAGTCGTCCCCAAAGAAAACTGCTACAAATGTCATATGGAACAGGAACGTCTCGATAAATACGACGATACCGACCTCATGCATGATGAGCACATTGCTAAAAATAAAATTGAGTGCAATCAGTGCCATCTGGATATCCAGCACAAAATTTTTAAAGACATTGAAACAATCGCTGACTGCATAACCTGTCACACAAATACACATATGTCTCAAAAAATCCTGTACACCGGAGAAGGAGGGATGGGGATTCCCCATGCCATGCCAAATATCATGCTGGAAAAAGGATTGAGCTGCAAAGGCTGTCATATTTTTCACGAAGAAAGCAGCGGCCGAATTGTCAAGAGCGACACATCGACATCCACAGCAGCCGCATGTGAATCCTGTCATGGAGCAGGATTTGCCAGGATCATGAAAGACTGGGAAATCGCAACAGAAAAAAGGCTTGCTGATATTCGAGTTGTGTTTAACAGGGCTAAGAGTGAAATCAGAAGCAGCCGGAGCCGCCAAAAAAAAGATGCCCAGCTGCTCCTTGATGAAGCCGCATTTAACATCGATATCGTCGAAAGAGGGAAAGGAGTCCACAATATCGAATATTCTCAAGCGCTGCTTCAGGCCTCGTACGATAAAATAACAGAATCTCTAGGATTAACCGGATCATCCTATAAACCCACATTTAATCTGGCTGAAGCAGATCTTATCCCCACTCAGTGTTCTAACTGTCATTCCGGGATCGAGGAAATCAACGCTCAAGTTTTCGGTTTAGACTTCCCACATAAAAGTCATTTAATGGAACAGAAAATTCAATGTGATAACTGCCACTCCAATGTGAGAAGACATGGAGAATTTATCGCCACCAAGACTGGATGTGCCGTATGTCACCATAGAGATTCACACAAAGACTGCACCTCATGTCACAAGCTGCAAACCGCATTCTATAGGGGCGGCAGCATAAACGGTTCTAATGCGCCGGCAGACATCATGGCCGAAGCTGAAATCGAGTGCACTGACTGCCATCTCAACAACAATGATGCCATTTTTCGCCCGGATAAAAACAAATGTCTCGACTGTCATGAGAAAGGTTATGAAGAACTTCACGCAGATTGGCAGACAATCATCAGAGAATCGATTCAGTCGATCAAAACATCTTTGAGGGAAAAGAAAAAGTTGGGGCTGATTCCAGACCTAAGAAATCAAATCAGTGAGATTGAAGAGATGCTCCATAAGATTGAGATGGATGGGAGTTCAGGTATCCATAATTTTTTATTTATTGACGAAACCTTAACCTCCCTTAAAAAGAAACTGGACTCTATTGAGGACAATTATCTAGAATAATTCATAAAATCTGATTAGGCTAAATCACCCGGAATTGGGTCATATCCCCCACCGTGTTCAGTGTTTTCATCTGAGATAGAAGAGACATCACTATAACTTGTTTATTACCAGCTAAATATTTTGTTAAGATCATTCGTTTTTTGGCATGAAATTTGCAAATATATAAGTATTATGATAAATTTTCTTTTTAAAATAGAGGAGGCACTCATGAAAAAATTTATACTTATTTTGACATTGGCTGCAGCATGTATTTTCGTTGCCAATCTTTTCGCTCAGGAGTTCACATACATTGGAGCGGCTAAATGCAAAATATGTCATAAATCTGAAAAACAAGGTCTTCAATTTCCTATCTGGGAAGAAAGCATGCATTCTAAATCCATACAGGCTTTAAGCTCTCCGGACGCCGCTGCTAGGGCAAAAGAAATGGATGTAGAGAATCCAACAGAAAGCCCAAAATGTCTTAAATGTCATGGGCCACTTTCTGAAAAGACTTCAGATTTTAAGGATGAGGGTGTCACCTGTGAGGTTTGCCATGGCCCGGGAAGCGCTTACAAAAGCCTAAGTGTCATGAAAAGCCGTGAAGAATCTGTGGCCAAAGGCCTCACAGTGAAGGATACGCCAGAGAAGAAAAAAGAATGGTGTTTATCCTGCCACGAGAATGCACATGGCACTCCATTTGATTTAGAGGCATCTTGGGAAAAAATCAAACATGTTGTGCCTGAAAAACAATAATCTCTAGGAAATATTTTTCCAGTCTAATTAGAGGAATACCTTAATTTCGTCCAAAATGTTCTGCTTATAAAATGGAGTTAGTATCGATATTATTTTAATCCTTTTAACTCCTGAAATTATAAATTTTTAAAATTTAACAAGTTCACTTGTTGGTTAATCATTAAGGGTGAAGGGTGAATGGTGTTTTGAATGAGAATTAATAGGATTGTATTTCTTTTTCTTTTTCTCCTAATTTTTGTTGTTCCGCTTACGATGTCGGCTTCAAACGAAGACTGCGAAGCCTGCCATTCCGATCCTGATTTAACAGGAATGATGGGCGGCCGTTCAGTCTCCATGTATGTGGATTTTCAGAAATATGAAGGTTCAACCCATAAAGATCTTGACTGTGTCAGCTGCCACATGGATGCCGAAGTTGAGGAATTTCCCCACGAAGACCAGCTCGAAAAAGTCAGCTGCGGAATCTGCCACGATGTCGCCGAAGAAAGATTTATGGAAGGGATACACGGGAGAGCCCTCCAGCGCAATGCGCCCTACGCCCCCACCTGCAGTGAATGCCACGGGAATCATTATATTTTACCTCCCAGTGATGTGCAATCCCGCACATATAAAATGAATATTCCTGTTCTGTGTGGCAAATGTCACAGGGAAGGAGCCCCAGTAGCCAGAGTCTATAATATCCCTGAACATGATATTCTGGCCAACTATTCACAGAGTATTCACGGAAAAGGGCTTTTCGAGCAGGGTTTGATCGTTACGGCCACATGCAATGACTGCCACGGAAATCACCTCGTCCTCCCCCATACGTATACAAAATCCACCGTTTCGGCCGGTAATATTGCTTCAACATGTATGAAATGTCATGCCCGGATCGAAGAAGTCCACACAAAAATCATTAAGGGTGAACTTTGGGAACGTGAACCGGGAGCCATCCCTGGGTGTACGGACTGCCATCAACCCCATACCATCAGCCGCACTAATATCGTCATTGGAACCTCTGATCGAGAATGCCTCAAATGCCACGAACGTCCCGATATAACAAAAACCGTTGACGAACAGGCCGTCTCCCTAACCGTTCAAAAAGAAGACATTCAAAATTCTGCACACAAGAATATCCCCTGCGTGAAGTGCCATACAGACATCACTCCTCCTTTGCAGCGCCCCTGTGAAACAGTGCAGCAGGTGGACTGCTCCAACTGCCACGCCCAGATTGCCGAAGACTACTTTGCCAGCGGACACGGTGAAGCTTATACTCAAAAAAATGTAGACGCACCCTACTGCACAGACTGTCACGGCCAGCATGACGTTCTCTCCCATCTCGATGAGAGAGATGAGACATACCGGTCCAATATTCCTAAACTGTGTGGTGATTGTCATGCAAGGCTCGAAAAATCAGGAATCAAAGAAACACCAGCGGGCAACATCGGTTTCGATTACTCCAACAGCGTGCACGGTCAGGGATTGATCAAAAAGGGTTTGCTGCCCAGCGCTATATGCACAGACTGCCACAGCACACACTTCGTACTCGACCACGAGGATGAACGATCGTCGGTTCATGCTAAAAACCTGCCCGCCACATGTTCTACATGCCACAAGGGTATTTACACCGAGTTTGAACAGAGCATCCACAGCCCCACCGTTTCAAAAAGCAACGAAAAACTCCCCAACTGCGAAGACTGCCATTCCGCTCACAAAATCTCACAGATCGACCAGGACCAGTTCATGACTGAGATCACACATCAATGCGGCTCCTGTCATGAAGACCTCTCCAAAACATATACGGAAACTCTACACGGGAAGGCCTATACTCTTGGCTATCTCAAATCAGCCAGGTGTTCGGACTGCCACGGCGCCCACGACATCAAAAAAGTCGATGACGTCGATTCCCACGTAGGCTTTAACGGAGTTGTAGAAACCTGCCAGAAGTGTCATCCCGATGCCAACCGCCGGTTTACAGGATATCTCACTCACGCCACACATCATGATAAGGATAAATATCCTGTTCTGCATTTTACCTTTTGGGCCATGACTTTTCTTCTTATCGGGGTGTTCTCATTCTGGGGCCTTCACACTTTACTCTGGATGCCGCGGTCCTTTAAACACCTTAAAGAAAAAAGAAAACACAAAGTCATACACAAAAGGTATTACATCGAACGCTTCAATCTGCTGGAAAGGGTCATGCATCTTTTTGTCATCACCAGCTTTATGGGGCTGGCGATAACGGGAATGATGCTGAAATTCGCCCATATGCCCTGGGCAAAAACGCTCTCCTCTCTTATAGGTGGGGTTCAAGGGGCAGCGATCATTCACAGAATTGGCGCGGCCATCACCTTCGGCTACTTTGCCGTACATCTTTATACTCTGTTTTCCAAGAAAAAGAGGACAAAAAGAACCATGAAACAGATGATCTTTGGGAAGAGGTCACTGTGGTTCAATAAGAAAGATATCCAGGACTTTATCGGTTCTATCAAATGGTATTTCGGGAAGGGCCCCCGCCCCGACTACGGACGCTGGACTTACTGGGAAAAATTCGATTATATGGCCGTTTTCTGGGGAGTGGGGATAATCGGAATGTCAGGGCTTGTCATGTGGTTTCCGGAATTGTTCACTAAACTGCTGCCGGGTGTGTTCATCAACGTAGCCATGATAATCCACAGCGACGAAGCGCTGCTGGCCGTCGGATTTATCTTCTCCGTCCATTTTTTCAACACCCACCTACGGCCGGAATCTTTTCCTCTGGATCCGGTTATTTTCACAGGCGTCGTACCTCTGGATGAATACAAGATTGACCGTCCTGAAGAATACAAGTACCTCAAAGAATCCGGGAGATTAAAAAAACTGGTGACAATGAAAGAGATATCTCCCAAGAAAATGCGGCTGGTAAAGATATTCGGCTACTCTTTCCTCACGACGGGAATAATCCTGATCATGCTGATTATCTATAGTATGTTATTCGGCTACAAATAAACTTGATGGATTCATAAAACCAGCCGACTTATTTTATCTACAGGAAAACTTAAATCAAATGTCGGCTGTTTCTACCCCAAGGGGGCGAGCCGATTTCACCGCA
>SDBU01004997.1_pt1 | contig 16044 bp, 13 predicted proteins | sample 2277071 | NCBI WGS metagenome assembly SDBU01 (sample SAMN10397929, study PRJNA504765) | marine sediment metagenome | isolation source: marine sediment core GS08_GC12, 126 cmbsf | place: Arctic Ocean: Gakkel Ridge, Loki's castle | collected 2008
TTGAGCGGCGTGGGGTGGCGGATCTGTGTTGACGCTGAGGGGATTCCGTCGCATGGCCACGCAAGCGTGAGGGTGTCCGATAATTCAGGCGGCCCAAGGAACTCACGGTAGCCACGGGCGCGAGCCCGTGGAAGGCCGGCGACCCGCGGAACGGAGCTGCCGGAGGCAGCGATTCATGCGGGCCGGAGCGGTCGGCATGATTCGCCCCCTGCGGGGGCTCGTGGGTTCGGGGGGCGAGCGTCCACGGGCTCGCGCCCGTGGCTACCATGAAGGTCAACCGACGAAACACGTTGGCCCCCCCGAATTACCGGACACCCTCACGCAAGTGTGGCCGTGGCACGTGCTCCCAACACGTTCCAGAACTGGCCGGGGCGGATGCTAGCCTGCAGGCGGGGTGCTCTTGCGCGCGTCCAAAGCCGACCGGACCGCGACGAGCAACTGGTCGTGATTGAAAGGCTTGGCCAGGATATCTATCTGATCGCTCTCGATGCCCCGTCGCTGGAGATCCTCGTCGGCGTAACCGGAGATGTAGAGAATGGGCACGTCCGGGCGGGCGTCCCGGAAAGGCCCTGCTATGTCCAACCCGCTCCCATCCGGCATGACCACGTCGGTCACCAGCAGATCGATCTGATACTCGGTGTGCTCGGCGAGCCGGAGTGCTTCGCGGGCGCTGCCGGCCTCGATGACCCTGTAGCCGAGCTCTCGCAGTGAGGCCGCCGCTATCTGGCGCACGGCCTCTTCGTCTTCGGCCAGGAGGACCGTCTCGATGCCCCGCAGAGACTCCCCCGTGTTGGCATTCGGGGCCGCCGGCTCCGTGGCGGCATTTGCGGCGGGGAAACAGAGCCTGAAGGTCGAACCCTCGCCCGGAGAACTGGTGACCTCGACGAAGCCGCCGCTCTGGCTGACAAAACCGTAGACCATGGCCAACCCAAGACCCGTACCTTTCCCCGCCTCCTTGGTGCTGAAGTAAGGCTCGAAGATCTGGGCCTTCTCCTGCTCGTCCATACCCGAGCCGGTGTCGGTCACCGAGAGGCAGATGTATCGCCCCGGGGGAATGTCCGGTGCCGGAGTAGCTTCGGGATCAACGTCGACAGGCTCCACGGCCAGGGTCACGGTTCCGCCGGTCGGCATGGCGTCACGGGCATTGGCGGCGAGATTGAGAACCGCCTGATACAGCATGCTTGTATCAAGCAGGGCGAGGCACTCGTGGTCGCAGGGCCGGATTGTCAGACTGGTATCCTCGCCGATCATTTTCTGCAGGGCGCCGGTCATGTCGGCGACCAGCTCGTACACGGGCACGACCTTGGGCTTGAGGATCTCTTTCCGGCTGAAGGCCAGCAGTTGGCCGCTCAGGGTGGCGGAGTTTTCCCCGGCCTTGAGGATCTCCTTGACCTTCTCTCGCCCTTCGGCGGTCACCAACGACCGCCGCAAGAGCATCTCGGCGTAGCCCTTGATGACCGTGAGCTGGTTGCGGAAGTCGTGGGCGATGCCGCCGGCCAGGCGGCCCACGGCCTCCATCTTCTGTGCCTGGCGAAGCTGCTCTCCGGCCTGCTTCAGCTCGGTGATGTCGGTATAGATGCCGACCAGCACCTTGCCGTGGACGGGATGGTCGAACTCGGAGACACTCCCATAGCACCAGAAGGTCGTGCCGTCCTTTCGGATGCAGGGGATCTCGCCACGCCAGGAGCCGCTCAGGGCCACCGCGTCGATGATAGCTTCCGCCGTCCGCCTGGGGCTCTTCTCTGTGGGGGCATGGCCGATGGAGATGTGCTCACCGATCAATTCACCGGGCTGGTAGCCGAAGAACTCGTCGAACCTCTGATTCGTGTACACGATCATCCCGTCAGCGGATCGGATCAGGCTGACACCACCGGGCATATTCGCCATGATCTCGCTCTGCAGGCGCTGGGTCGCGTCGGACTGCATGCGATCGGTGATATCCTCGGCAACCAGGGTAACCGAGCATACCTGTCCCTCGGCGTCACAGTTGGAGAAGGCCTGAGTCCGGAGGTGGACGACGCGGCCGTCGTCGCGCAGCGCCTGGGTCTGGAGGAGAGTTGGCTCCCCCGTGGCTATGGCGTTGACACCGGGACAGTTCGGGCAGACGGTCTCTCGTTTCCTGAGGACCTCGAAGCACTTCCGGCCGAGGAGATCGGACGGGTCCTTGTCGAGCAGCTTCGCGATGGCCTCATTCACCATGGTAATGTGATAGTCTCGGTCCACCACGTAGACGCCGAACCGCAGGTCCTCCACGAGTCTGCAATACTTCTGTTCGCTGACACACAGGGCCTCATTGGCCAGCGTCAGTTCGCGAGTTCTCTCGGCTACAGCCTCGGCCAACTCTCTCGCGCGACGGCGCATAGACATTTCCAACGCCCTGTGGGCCTGACGTATGAAGTCCACCGGGCTGTCGCTCTTGCCCGCGGCGGGGGGATCGCGCAGGTCCGACGATCCCTTGGCCGACTGGTAACGCCCGAGGCGAGTGTAGATGATGTACCTTGCTGCCTCTTGGCCCTGCAGGGGCTTGGCTGGCGGGGCGGACCTGCCCGTCTCGGCGTTGCCGATATCGGCCACCACCAGGGGACCTTCGCCGCGACGAATGTGTTCGAGGGCGTCGGCCCTGCTGGCACACATGATGGCCGTGAACCCCGCCTTCTCCATGAAGGTCGTCAGCGCCTGAAACGCCGCCGCGTCGTCCTCCGCCGCAAGCGGCTGGGAAGTCGACTCATCCTTGGTTTCTCTTGGCACGGCCAATTCCTTTCCACCGCGTGCGCCCGAGCGCTACGGCCATGCTGCCGACGGCTTCACGGATCGCCGTCGTGGTCCCCTGAGACCTCTTGTGAGGTCGGCGGTCCGGGAGACGAGGCACCATCGGACATTGCGATGAACGTCTCCCGAGCCCTCATCGGCCGCCAGATGGGCCGGCGTGTTGGTCAGTGAAGAGACTTCGCCATCTCGGCGATGGGGTGGCGACCCCGCCTTCGGCGTGGCACTCGATGCGCGGGGCGAGACCGAGGGCGAGAAGCTGCCGAAACGAACCCCAGAGACATCCCTGCCACTGCTGCTCATGACACACCCCCAGGCGCCACTTCATTACCGTACTACATGTCGGATGCGGGGTCGCCCTGTGCCCTCACGTGCCGGTGACCCCAGGAAAGGCAACGTCCGCGAATCGTTGAGGGGGACATGCTTCCGGATTCCGCGAGCGGCGGACCCGGGAAAGCTCGGACCTTGTGGGCCCTGACCGAAACGCCGGACTCTCCCATTCCCCGGACGTGCCATTATTGTGCCTCAGTGCTTGCCGCACTTCCCACTGAAGACTAACACGACCCACCAGTCCGTCTGCCACATTCCATCGCGCAACTCTATCGGTTGCTTGAAGGCTAGAGCCGTCAGGCGGGCGTGTCAAGAAGATTTCTCGATAAGCGTTCCCTTTTTTTCCGGCGGCCCATCCGGGCCCGAGGAGCTTCCCTGGTGGGTCTCGACGCGGTTCCGTCCGGCCTGTTTGGCTCGGTACATGGCATCGTCGGCCAGGCGGATCATCTCCTCGGCGGAATCGGCATTCGCGGCGTCGGCTACGCCGAAGCTGACCGTCGGGCTTACCGTTTCGGAGCCGACGTTCAGGTGGACCGCCTCAACGGCTTGGCGGCACCCTTCGGCCAGTACGGTCGCTCCGGGTATCCCCTCGTCGGGTACGACGATAGCGAATTCCTCGCCTCCGTACCGGCTGGGCAGATCGATCTCACGGCACCGGCCGCCGATAGCGCCGGCGATCTCGCGAAGCACGTGGTCGCCCACCGCATGCCCGTGAGTGTCGTTGACCCGCTTGAAGTGATCCACGTCCGCCATGACGAACGACAGGGCGACGTCATGCCGTTGGCGGCGAGCCCATTCCTGCTGGAGCCGCGCCATCAGCCCCCGCCGGTTGGCCAGACCCGTCAACGGATCGATCATGGCGTACTCAATCAGCAAGTCCTGCAGGTGTTTCGTCCGCAGGGCGGCGTTGGCCCGCGCCCGCAGTTCGAAGGCATCAAACGGCTTGGCGACGTAGTCCACCGCGCCCAGGTCAAGGCCCTTGACCTTGAATTCGGGGCTGGCCGAGCCGGAAAGGAAGATGATCGGGATCATACGCAATTGGTCATCGGCCTTCAGGGCTCGGCAAACGTCGAAGCCCGACATGTCGGGCATGTCCACGTCCAGGAGGATCAAGTCCGGTCTCTCGCGACAAGCCATTCGCAGGCCCTCCCGTCCGCCATTGGCACAGACCAGTTCCAAGTCCTCCCTGCTCAATCGGGCTTTGGCCAGAGCCAGCATGTCGGGGCTGTCGTCGACGATCAAGACCTTATTCATTCCTTGCCCTCCGAGGCCGTTTCCCTTGCTCGGCCGGCAGCGACGGCATGAGCCAATGCCTGCAGTTGGTTCAGAGCCAGCCTCGCCGCCTCGACGTCGGCGGCCTTGGCAGCGTCTTCCAGTTGCCGGGCCTGCTCGGTTAGCGAGGGATAGCCGAACCCCCCTCCCGCCCCCTTCAGTTGGTGGGCCAACCGTCGCAGGTCCTCGTGGCCGTTGTTGGCCAGCGATTTCGACATGGCCGCCAACGTGTCCGGCAGGCGGTCCACAAACCCGTCGATCATCTCGGCCAAGTGTGCCTCGTCGGCGAACTCCGACTGGATAGCCCCCTCCGGAAGTGCCCGTTCAGGCGTCACCGCGGGGGCCGGACCATCGCACTCGGCCGCCGGGCAGCCGATCAACCGCCCCAACATCCGCAACAGGCCGATACGATTTACCGGCTTGGTCGCGTAGTCGTCACAGCCGGCGTCAAGACACTTGCGCTGGTCTCCGGCCATGGCGTGGGCCGTCAGGGCGATGATAGGGCCCTCGTAGCCCGACTGCCGCAGTTGTCGCGTCGCTTGGTAGCCGTCCAATTCCGGCATCTGCATGTCCATGAGGATCACGTCGTAGGGCGTGCCCGCCGACCGCGCCGACAGGGCCTCCTCCACGGCCAGCCGGCCGTTGGGGGCCACGTTGACCTGGGCCCCGGCCTTCTGCAGAATGGCGGAAATGAGCCTCTGGTTATCGCGCCCGTCCTCAGCCAGCAGCACCTTTCCGCGAAGCATCATGGCCGAGGACGGTGGCGGCCGATGCGATGGCCCGCGCGCCTCCGACAGGTCGCTCAACATGTGGACCGATTCAGGCAGTTCCGTCTCCAGCGTGAAGGTGAAGGTGCTCCCCTCCCCGGGCCGGCTTTCGGCGTCGATGCCCCCGCCGAGCACCTCGGCCAGTTTCTTGCTGATCGACAGCCCCAGGCCGGTGCCGCCATACCGCCGCGTCGTGGAGGCGTCCGCCTGGACAAACGGCTGGAAAAGCCGATGGAGGTCCTCGGCTGTCATACCGATGCCAGTGTCCTTAACGGCAAAGCACATCGTCCCCTTCCGCGCGCCGGCGTTGGTGACGCAGCGCACCGCGACCTCCACCCGGCCACGGGAGGTGAACTTCACGGCGTTGCCCAAAAGGTTCCTGAGCACCTGGCCGATCCTGGCCGGATCGCTCTGGATCGTCTCCGGCAGCGGGAATTCGTATCGGGTCTCGATGGCCAAACCGCTGCCCGCCGCACGGACGCGCATCAGAGAGACCGCCTCTTCCACGACCTGCACGGGGCTGCACGCGACACGCTCGGTCTCCATCCTGCCCGCTTCGATCTTCGAGAGGTCCAGGATGTCATTGATGAGCGCCAACAGATGCTCGCCGTTACGCCGGATGATCCGGATATATTCGGTGTTCTCGCTGTGGATCGTGCACGTCGGGTGGCTTGGGCACGTGTCGCAGCAGTCGATGGTGTCCTGGACCACCTCGGCAAAGCCCAGGATGGCCGTCATGGGGGTGCGGATCTCGTGGCTCATGTTGGCCAGGAACTCGCTCTTGGCGGCGCTGGCCACCTCGGCCTGGCGGCGTGCTTCGACCAACTCGGTCACGTCGATTACATTCAGGAGCACTCCATCGTAAGCACCATTCCGGTAAATCGGCTGCATCCGAAGAATCACTTCGGCATTGGCCATGGGCCGCTGGAGCACATACGACTCGCAGTCACTCCCCTGGCGGAACTGGCGGACCCGGTCCAGGACGCTCTCCAGCACTTCCCCGCAATTGAGGCCCTCGATCCGCCCTCCGAGGATCTCTTCCCGGGGCTTGCCCACGAAGCGGCAGAAGTAGTCGTTGACCTCCACAACGACGTCGTCGGCATTGGCGAAGACGACGCCTTCCTCCATCCCGGAGATCATGGCCGACAACTTGGCGGCTTCGCGCTTGGCCGTTTCTTGAGCTTCTCTCTGCTCGGTGATGTCACGCACCGTGGCCTGGAGCATCACTTGTCCGGCCAGCTCCAATCGCGTTAACAGAACCGAGGCCGGAAAGGGCTCCCCGTTGAGGCGCTTGTGGGTCCACTCGAACAAGTAAGAGCCCTCGCGCATGGCCGTCTCGATCATCTCCTTGGCCTTCTCGGCCGAAGGGCGTCCGTCGGGTTGAGTATCCGGGGACACATCCCGCGGACCCAAGGTCATGACCTGGGCCTCGTCTTTGACGCCGAACAACTCCAGGGAGGCTGGATTGCCCGATGTGAACTTCCAGGAAGGCGGCGCCAGGGTCATGAGGGCATCCCGAGAGTTCTCGAAGAGGGCACGATGGCGTGTTTCGCTCACCCGCAGTTCATCTGCCAAAGCTCTATGTTGCTCGGCCTTGCGGCGCCAAGCCGATATGACCCGCCACAGAGCGAAGGACCATAAGCTCAGAAGGAGGATCGTGACCGCGACATCCACGATATTTGAGACCAGGAGGCTTTGGCGCCTGGCATCCGAGCTTCTCTGCAGTTGGGTCTCGACCTCCTTGACGAAATCCGCCATCCCCACGGCGTAGATCCGTTTCTGGTGCTGGTACTCGGGTCCGGTCAGCAGTGCCCATGCTTCCTCTCCCTTGCCCTGGAGGACCAGCGCGAACGACGCCTCCTCCATGCTGACCAACTCCTCGTTGGCCTTCTCAGTCGCCGAAGCGCTGTTGAGCCCCTGGGTGGTGGGCGTCAGGGATCCCACCTCCTTGATGAGGGCGGCCAACTCCGGCTCGTGCTGCCTGTAGCGATCGATCCAGGCCTTCTCGCCCGTCGCGGCGGCTATTCGGGCCGACATGGTCAGCACTTCATCGAGGTGAAGGATGCGCGCGGCCCCGGCGGACGCTCTCCTGGCACGACCGAACTCAGCAGAATCGCTGACGGCATGACGATGGTCGGCCCACGCATCGATCAGCGATACGCCCAGGGCAATCGCCGAGGCGATCAGCACCAGGCCCAAAGGGAACCCCGGGTCCTTGCCCGGACTCGTCGCGGCCGGCTTTGACAGTCGCATGTGTGGGCCCTCCTACGCGGGAACAGGTCCCGGCATCGCATCCCTGCTCGGCAGGATGAGCCCGCCGGCCTTACGAACCGACACGCACAGTTGCGGTTCATCCTCGACGACCAGAATGCCCGGTGACCTGCCGTGCATGAGAATGCTCCCCCGCTTGGGTTACGCCGCGGCAGGATACTGTCACCACAGGAATGACCGGCTGATGTACCACAACAGGGCCACGGAAATGCCTCCGCTGAGCAGGTAGAGAAGGAGTATAATAAAAACGCGTATGGACTGCGGCAACAAAGCCTGGCGACAGCCGGGCCGTTTGGGCGAGGGGGCCGCCGAGCCCGGACGCCCGGCTCCGGTGACCGGCCCGCCACGACCGTCCATCCTGCGTTGACTCGCCTGCGCATTCCGCACTTTGCCTTCTCCTGCACAATTTGGCAGCCGTGCTGTCCGAGCGATCCCTCGACGGACCGCCCTCAAGACACCCTCTGGCGCCAGGGTGGGCGCCCGGCGCCAGGGCTGAGCAGGACAACACCACTACGATTCTTGCCAGACACGTGACTCCTGGCGGCGCCTGAGTTGCGTGGCCGTGAAGCTCCCGCGGGTCAGACGGCCCCAACACATACCGGATTACCACCGACAATTCCCTGACGCCGGGACGGCGCCCGACATCAGAGCTGAGCAGGACAACACCACTACGGTTACGGCCGGGAGCGTGACGCCCGGCGGCCCTCCACTTGCGGGGCCGTGAAAGCCCCGGGGATCAGCTCTCTCCAACGTCCCTCGTCATGACCGGCGGGGGGACCCGCCTGCTACGGGAAGCGGCCCTGCTGAGCCGCTGGTGACGAGGCTTGACGATCACCTTGTGCTCCTTCCTGGCATACTCGAATACACAATGGCTAACGGGCTTCCTGTTGTGGTGCACAGCGTTGCCGATGCGGACCGTAACGCCAGGGAACACCTTGCCACGGACGTCAATACGACCGGTTTGATCCTGCACGCCCTTCTCCAGAACGGCCTCACGGCGGCTGCCCAGTTGGCGGAGCTCCTGCCTGCAGATCAGTTCGGTCTTGCAGAGCTGCATATACAACTTCAGTTCAGCAGCGGGTAATTTCTCCGGCTGCCCGACGGCTCGTCGGATTCGATCGGCCAATTCGGTGGCGTCGTTTCGGCGCCGTGTGATCGCGGCGATCTCTTCATCAATCTCGGCCACCGCGATCATCGCCTCCGGCGACAGCCCGACGCATAGCTCTGTGGGCACTTCGCCGGGCGAACCGAGCTGGCCGACGTCGATCCGTTCGCCGGCGAGCGCCGTTCCTCCGATGATCCGTCCCATGCTGCCGTCGAGCATGATGGTCGAACCGGCTACCAGCCTGCAGTTGATGGCGCCGCCATGGATCGTGATACCGCTGCCCGCAGAGATCGTCACGTTCTCAGCGAACTGGACGACGACGTTGCCGTGGGCCCTGACGACTCCGTGCCCTCGGCCGACCAGGCCTCGATGGATGATGACGTCCCCCTTGCGGGACTCGATGGTCGCCCCCTCGACGGCGCCGTCGATGGTCATGTCGCGGTGGGCCTTGACGTCGGTTCCATCTCGCAGGGCGCCGCGGATGTGGAGTTCCCCGTGGAAATCGACCGGAGAGCAGTGACCGGTAATGTCGTGACCGATCACCATCAAAGGGCGGACCTGGATCTTGTAGCCCTTGCTGTTGACGATCACACCATCGATCTCGGCGAAGTAGCCGTTTCCCTCAGCGCGGACGTTCTGCCCGGCCTCGATGTGCAGCATGGCCGGCTCAGGCGGAGGCAGCTCGTTGCCGTGGGCGTCGTAGCCGGCGATCCCCGGTGTTGCGGGGACCCGCAAGAGGATCTGGTCGCCCGCCAGGCATGTCCAGGGCATGTCGAGGGGAGAGGCCTGATCGGTTCGACATATCTTGCGGAGGGGCTGGTCCGGACCACGCCGACCGAGGAACACGCAGGACTCATCCTGCCCCGCCTTGGGGGGCTGGCCTCGAACAATGACCGCTTCCGACACTTCCTGTCCGTCTGCAGTGGCCCCGACCGCCTCCCGAATGGCCTCACTGTCTATCCCTTCGGTTATGGACCGGTTCTGCAGCCAGTCAAGGATCGCCTTCACGTCGAGGGCCTTGCCGTTGGCAAGGGGCGGGTCCACCGAGAGGCAGAGAGACATGCGGTCCTCGGAGGAGGTGATCTCGAACGCCCCGTCTCGGCTGAGCTTGCTCAAGGCCGGCGTGTCGCCCTCCATCAGCGACATCAACTCCGACAGTTCCTTCAGCTTCTGGCGTTCCTCGGGCGGCAGAGAATCATAATTGGCCGTCAAGTCATTGATCATACTGTCGAGTTGCTCGAGCTCGGGTGTTGAGGAGAGGAAACTCGTTGCCCGCCTCGCCCACGACTGCGTGCTTGCGGCCACCGGTTCGGTCTTGTCTGTTGGGGCTGCTGTGTCCATGTTGCTCTCTCCCCGAGCTAACCCCGGCTTCCAGGGCCACATCGGGCCACTCGACCGGGAGATAGCCAGAGGCGATACTGCGCCTGATCCGGCTGGGCCAACAGGCTGGCGGCGCTCTCGACGCCCGGGCGACCCGGAACGGTGCCGGGGTGCCGCAACTCGTTCTTGCCAGTTCTCGACGGCATTGTCTCTGCTTCCGACATCGTGCGTCTAGGTTTCTGTAAATGCAACATTTACAGTCGGTTGAGCCCTGTCTGCTCGCTTCCCAAAAGCTCTGTAATCTCCATCGGCGTGGGAATGGTGCATTATTTAGTAAAATCTACGTATTTAGGGTATTTGGCGATTCTAGCGTATCTCTGGCTAGGGCCCTGCAGGTCCTGTCGTACAATGGTTACCTATTGCCCTTTGACGTGGCTGGACAACAGGGGGCCACGGCGGAACGGCGATGACGTGATGGGCGCCCACCGGCGTTCGCCCGGCCGGCGGAATGGGTCAGCCCGGCCTCCCCCGTCGGTTGCGGTAAGATAGCAGCGCCAACGCGGCAGGAGTGTTGACAAACCGCAGAAATGCGGTATATGTTCAGTGTGATGGGCGTGGAGCGATTGGCGCCGAGTCCAGGGCGGCCTGTTGTCGCGGGGGCCGCTCTCGCCATGGGATCTTGAGCCAAGTGCTGAAGTAGTGAAGTAGTGAAGAAGCTCCTTTCCACATCGTCAGTGGCGAAACTCGTCGGCGTGGCGCCCGCTTCGGTCTCCAACTGGATCGATCAGGACCACCTGAAGGCGGGTCGGACCCCTGGGGGCCATCGACGGATCGAGGCGAAGGATCTCATCGAGTTTCTGCGCAAGCAGAATCTCCCTATTCCGAAGCAGCTTAGCGTCTGGACGGCGAGGATACTTGTCGTGGACGATGAACCGAATACCGTCAAGTGGATCGCTGACGAGCTTCAGGCGGACCGGCCGGATTTCCAGGTGTTGGAGGCCTATGACGGCTTCGCGGCCGGGGAGATCATCGGATTCGAGCGCCCCGATGTCGTCATCCTGGACCTGAAGATGCCCGGCTTGGACGGTTTCGAAGTCTGCCGGCGGGTTAAATCTCGTGACGATGGGCATGCCATCGCGATCATCGCGATGACCGCCTACCACTCGCCGGCGGCTGAGCAGCGCATCCTTGAAGCCGGAGCCCGGGTCTGCCTGCCGAAGCCCATCGCCTGGGAGGTGCTGCTCAAGGAGATTGATGCCGCGCTGGCCGATCGGGGCTAAGCCGGCGGGCAACGGCCAAGTGGGCACGGAATCGCCGGAGTGGCGGAATTGGCAGACGCGCGGGATTCAAAATCCCGTGCCCGCAAGGGTGTGAGGGTTCGAGTCCCTCCTCCGGCAGTTGAGTCAGGGGAAACCTATCTGGACGGTATACGTGCTGCGCAGCCAGAGCAACGGCTGGTTTTGCATTGGTATCACCAAGGACGTCGGGCGATGGCTGCGCGAAAACAACCGGGGCTACCGCCGCTCAACGAAGGGCAAGGTGATGCAGGACAAGAAGGCATTGGCGGCGATGGCTGAGGCCTGGATCGGGCTGGAGCCCTTGCTGGGGTTCAGCGTGAAGGGGGTGAAGTAAACGGAGGGGCGAGCCATGTTCGCTCTGGCGGCCAAGGGTTGAGCGTCCCCGTCCGCTCCCCTGGGCCGGGAATCCCGGCGACTTCAGCCGAGGTCCTCTTCGGGCTTGGCTGTCGTAGTAAGAACCAGCATTCGGAATTGGCCGCCTCGACCATCATCAACGCTCGAGTAGTCGCGCCACCTCAGGGGATACTGTCCCTGCAACGCAATCGAAGCCGTGCGTCCCTTCGTTGTGCCAGAAGATGCATGGCCGGCGCAGCTCAATTCGCCTGCCAACCTGCGGCCGTCGTGTATTCGAAATGAGGCGTCGTTGGTCCCGGTACGAGTGCTCTCTCGCCGTGCCGCTTGGCTAGGGTCTCATCTGTATCGCCGCCAGAACACGGGACAACTACAACGCGTTGTGCCTGCCGCTTCGACGGATTCCTCCGTCATCACGAGAAGGCTGGCCAAGAAGTATCTAGCGCAGACGGTCTAGGCGATTGGCGAGGATACACGCGAGACGATCGCGCAGCACGGGGTTCAGCGTCGAATCGGTGATCATCTTTGTGAAGTCGTTGCGCAGGCCGAGCAGGTCAGCAAGCTTGCCGTTTGCATGGGTGGCGGCGAGGCCCATGTGGTCAGCGAAGGCCAGGAAGTCGGTTCGCCCCAGGCGGTTTCGCCGGCCGTTGACGGTCAAGGCAAGTTCTTCCTCTTCCTCAGGGATCACCAGCCGAGATGAGAGGAGGTCGTAGGCCGGGCTCAGGGCCACGGTGCCTTCCTCGCCGGTCAGCAGGGAGAAGTTCTTCCGGTGAGCGTCGCCGTTACCGATGGCGAAGTTGAAGATGGTCATCTCGAACAGCCGCTGGAGTTCCAGCGGAGCGAAGCGGCAATGCTCCTTGATGATCTTGGCGATATGCTCATGGCCGCCGGCGTACTTGTTCGGGCCGCCGAGAATCTGGTGCATGTCCTCGCAGGCGAGTTTCTCGATGCGTCGGCCTTTCCTGAATCGGTCAAATCGCTTCACCAGATACGCCGGCGAGCCGTCGGCCAGTTCCAGCAACAGGCACGGCGCGGTGTCCAAGCCAAACTGCCGGCCCATCTGCATGCAGAGGTACTCGTTCTGCGGCAGTTCGGGGAAGTCCTGCGTCTGTGGCTTGAGGATGAACTGGCCGTCCCGGGCCACGGGATGCAACTCCTCGCCATCCAGTCGAACGGAAAGCTTCGGCTGCACGCCGGAGATACTGAGCTTGCCGGCCAGCTTCTGGGCCTCGATGGAGATTTCATTCAGCGAGATGGGGATTGCCGGCCTGATCGGCTTGCCGAACATCGCCCGCAGCGTCTTGGCGTCGTAGTCAATCATCGTCATCTTCCACCTCGGCCAGGCTGACAGCTCCGACGCAGTCGCCGCAGGTGCGCATCAGCAGGCCGAAGGTGTCGCGCTCGTCCACCTTGATCGTGGGAGAGACGATCTTGAGATACCAGCCCTCGGGCACCAGGCCGGCAAAGAAGGGGAACAGCGTATCCGATTCGAACGGCTCGGCCTGGAGAGGCAGCGTCAGGGAGACGCCTTCGCCGTCAGGCAGATACGCTTTGTCGTAGACGAACCGATAGCCTCCCTCGGCGAGTTCTGTGAGCCTGCCCGCCAGGCGGTCGCGGTACAGGACGTCGGCTTGGCGGGTCATGATCTCGTCCTTACACCGACCTCACAGCCGAACAGCGTGAGCACCTGATTGACCTTGTCCAGCCGGACGGTGGGCTTGCCCTGTTCCAGCTCGCGCACGAACCGCAGGCCCACGCCGGTCCGCTTGGCCAGCTCAGCCTGGGTCAGCCCGGCCGTCTTCCTCATCTCTCTGATTTCCTTGGCCAGTTCCATGTGTGACGTCCCTATCGGGTATAATACTTGACGCCGCCCCATTATCTTCGGTCTTCTGCTCCGCGTTGTACAGTTTATTTATACCTTATAGGGTATAATTACGCATGGCGAGAGCGAATAGTAGGCTTCATAATGCCATTGGAAGGATATATTATACCCTATCGGGTGTATTGCGTGACATATTGGATGCGTTTGCCAAAATACGCGCCATTTCCCTACGTGCATGTTGTGCAGAGCGTGGATGGGGTCCAAAATCCCGTGGCCGCAAGGTCGTGAGGGTCCGAGTCCCTCCTCCGGCAGTTGAAGGCGGGGAAACCTATCTGGACGGTGTACGTGCTGTGCGGCCCGAGCAACGGCTGGTTCACCATTGGTATCACCAACGATGTTGGCCGACGGTTGTGCGAACACAACCGGGGCTCCATAGGTCGCCCAACGGCATCGCGGCGTAACGGGGAGCGACACCACATTCCGCCCCGGGGGTTACATTGTCGCCGGCGATAGGGCCCCCGACGGCGTGCTCTGCTGCCGGGGCCGCTGATGCGGTGTGTCAGGGGCACTCAGGTTGACAGGCATCCAAGTCGCGACGCCGGCCGAGCTCTCGCGCTCGGGCTTGGGCTGATCGATGTGAGGTGGCCGTGTGGAACTTGTCTGGAACAGAATCCGTGATCCCCATTTGATCGCGCGGCGGCTGACGTTGGGGGACTTGGGGTTCACTCCCGACCCGAGCTTGCCGGAGCGGTGCAGCTCTGGATTCGCCTTCTATCACTACACGTGGGCGGACAGGATCGATGCCATTCTGGGCGAAGGGCTGCGTGCCAGCCGAGCCCTGAACTGTCCGCGTCCGCCGGGCAACTTGGCGGGCAAGTGTGCGATCGCGGGCTTCCTCGTCCCTCTGCCGGCGTGGCTGGACGCCTGTCCGTACTTCGGGGACTTGGGGCGGCGGCTCGCGCGACAGTACGTCGGGGATACGTTGCTTCGCGCGGTGGTACCGGACGCCTCACGGTACTACGTCGCCGATTGTGCCCACCGGCTGCAGCGGCGGCATTACCAAGACATGGGGGAACGGGTCCTCACAGGGCCGTACGACCTCAGCAATCCCGACGACGTTCGGCAGGCCTACGTCGATTCGTACATCTCCATCGGGGACTATGACGGTGGCCACGTGGCCCCCGTCTGTCACCTGGTTCTTGATGCCCCCGGCATCGCCGTGCCGCCGGGGCGGATTGACGTGTGCCGGCGACAACCGTTCCGGGAGCACCCCTGTGGCGGTTTGGCCGGCCTGGCCGGTGCCGGAGGGAGGGTCATTCCGCTTCGCCCTGGCTCTCGCGGCCACAGCGATTGACGCCGAAGGCGGCCAGGATGTCTTCCATCAGGCACCATCCCGTCAGGGCCGACTGGAAGAGGTCCGCCCCGCAAAGGCCGTGAAGAGGAAGAAGCAGTGGCTGACCCAGTATCCCAGGGCGAGGCCGGCCAGCACGAACACCCCGGCGATCAGGCGAATCATTCTCCCCATCGTCATCTCGGCTCTCCTGCGGGTGCATGACGTGAACAGTGCCAATGCCACCATCGTCACCCGAGCCGTCGAAGGGCCACGGCTCACAACCCCGGGGGCATGTCCTTTCCTGCAGCCGGCAATGCGGCGTATAATCCTGTGACGCGAGACCGCATCAGACGCGGCACGTCGCTGCCAGCGAGAGATGTTGATCCCAAGGGATGGGAGCTGTCATGGACAAGCAACCGGCCGATGTTGGCGAAGCCGAATTGCAGGCCCTGCGAAGCCAGGCCGCCGCGCTGACGGCTACTCGGAAGCGACTTGGGGAACGGTTGACGGCGGCGGAGAAGGAGCGTGACATGCTTCGCGCCCTGATCGACAGCCTGCCGGAGAACATCTTCATCAAGGATCTCCATGGGCGTTTCGTTGCCGTCAACAAGGCGGAGGTCGCCAACAACGGGGCCACTTCGGCGACCGAGGTGATCGGGAAGACGGACTTCGACTTCTATCCCCACGAGGAAGCGTCGCGATACGCCGCCGACGAACAGGAGGTGTTTCGCAGCGGCAAGCCTCTGGTCGGCCATGAGGAGGGCCATGAGGATGCCTCCGGGAGGCCGAAGTGGATGTTGACCACGAAGGCGCCTCTTCGCGACCAGAGCGGGCAGATTGTGGGCCTGGCCGGGATTAGCCGCGACATCACCGCGAGGAAACTGGCTGAGCAAGGCTTGCGGAAAGCCAAGGACGAGTTGGAGGCCCGGGTCGCTGAGCGGACGGCGGAACTGGACGCGGCGTACCAGGAATTACGGAAATCGGAGTTGTGGTTCCGGTCGGTGGCCCAGACGGCTAGCGAGGGGATCATCATGACCGACGCCGCCGGTCGGGTGATCTTCTGGAACGCCGCCGCCGAGAAGATGTTCGGGTACTCCGCGGAAGAAATGGCCGATCAGCCGCCGACGTGCATCATACCGGAGCGATTCCGGGTGGCCCATCAAAGCGCGATGGCCGAGGTGGTGGCTACGGGACGGACGCACGTGATCGGGAAGACCATTGAACTGCCCGGGCTGCGGCGCGACGGAAGCGAGTTTCCGACGGAGATATCCCTGTCTACGTGGACCACGAGTGAAGGCCGGTTCTTCGCCGGGATCGTCCGCGACATCACCAGGCGGAAACACGCGGAAGACGAGCTTCGCCGGCTGGCCGGGCGATTGCGCAACCTGACTCGCGCGGCTAGCGAACTC
>SDBU01004998.1_pt1 | contig 16041 bp, 27 predicted proteins | sample 2277071 | NCBI WGS metagenome assembly SDBU01 (sample SAMN10397929, study PRJNA504765) | marine sediment metagenome | isolation source: marine sediment core GS08_GC12, 126 cmbsf | place: Arctic Ocean: Gakkel Ridge, Loki's castle | collected 2008
GTATATATCTGTTCAAGATGCTGAAGGGGAAGTTTTATTAGATAATCTCAGGATATCTGACCACTCTGTACGTCCCGGCCAAAAAGATTTATCATCAATTATTATAGATAGTCCTGAATGGCAAAGTCGCTTAGATGAAGAAATAAAAAAACTTCAAGCCCAAGCCCAGCCCCCCACAGAGGGGAAGGTGGAAGTAGATTTCGTTTTTCATACGAGCTTTCCTCAGAACCTCGAATCAATCACTGAAAAAGGTCTTATTCCAGAAGGCGAAAGACCCGTGTTTTTTGCACAAAGCGTTAAGACAGGCTTAAGTTTTGGTAATGAAGGCGACCCATTATTTAGAGTTCTCAAGAGCAATATTCCAAAGTTACAACAGCAACGCGGTGCTTTTGAAAACTTCTTTACTAAAGAGAAAATAAACCCTGATTTGATAGAGGTGTCTTTAGATAAAGGAAAGACTTGGAAGCCCTTAGTCCAGCCCCCCACAGCCAAAGAGCCTGTAAAGACCGTGCCTGAAAGGGTAGCTGAAGTCAGGGAGAGTTTGCCTGAAGCGAAGTTATCTCGCAAGCCAGTCAAAATAGATGATAAGGTTTTTCATCCGGTATCCCTACCGACCGAGAAAATACGAGTTGACGCCGCCAAGTTTCAGTTCAAGCTGGGTGCAAGGCTGGCTGGCGGAGTTACTGAGGCCTTGAAGGGAGTAGAAAGATTCGATCCTGTCAAGGGCGGGCAGATTCTTGTATGGCAGGATAAGGCTGGCAAGTTCTGGGTAGTGGACGGCCACCACCGAGTAGCACTTGCCAAAAAGACTGGAGCAAAGAGTCTTGACACATGGGTAGTAAAAGAATCTGAGGGCGTTACTGCCGCAGATGCCAGGGCGATAGGGGCATTAAGAAACCTTGCGGATGGCAAGGGCACGGCGGTAGATGCTGCGAAGTTGTTCAGGGACACAAACATATCGCTAACCGAACTCAAAAAAGAGGGCGTCCCGACCAATAGCACTCTCATTCAGCAAGGTCTGGATATGGCTGATTTGTCTGAGGAAGTATTCCGGCTGGTAATAGATGAACGGCTACCATCAAATATGGCGGCGGCCATAGGCAAGCGGGTGAAAGGGGCTGCGCAGCAGAAACAGGTGGCCGACTTAATACTTGAAGGCGAAGTTGATACGCTCCGGCAGGCGGAGTTGCTGGCAGCCACGATAGATACCGCACCCGTACTAACAAAATCAGAACAAACCTTGTTCGGCTTAGAGACTACAGAGAAAAGCCTGTTTGCCGAGCGGGCGAAAGTGTTGGCTAATGTCGAAAAGAAACTAAAAGTAAACAAGAAGGTCTTTGGTGTACTTGCTACGAGGACTGGTATTATCGAGGCAAAGGGCAACATCTTAGCGAAGATAGAAAACCTTGCCGCTAAGGAACAAGCTGAAGAAGTCCTCTTTATGCTGGAAAAACTTGCGAATGCCAAAGGCCCAATAGCGGAGGCTTTGAACAATGCCACAAAACAATACGCAGAAAACCCGACAAAAGAAAACCTCACAAAAGTTACAAGCGACCTTCTTAAAGCATGGACTGAAGGCCCCGGCAGGCTCAGGATTCCGGGGGGGGAAGGAGTTCCTAAGCTACCTCTTGAAGGGGCTGGCGGATTCATAGACGTTGAACCCCTGCAAAAGACCTTCGATGCGGTACTCAAAATCCTTGAACCAAGCAAGCTGACTGAAATAAGTCTCGGCAAGGACGTATCGGCCACAGTAATAAGGGGCATACACAAGCCTGATGTCGCCCGGATAGAGTTTAACGAGAAGGAAATAGAGAGCCTTGACGGCACACTACAGGAGTTCGGCCAGAAGTTGAGCCAATACTCCAATGATATTCTCGAAACACTAATGTTATCGAGAGGCAAGCCATTTAGCAAAGCAGCCATATCTATACAAAGAGAAGCCCTTGAAAAGCTGGCAAAAGAGGCACCTGAGCTCGTCGGCACGCGCAAGATGATACAACGAATAGCCGACTTCAATTATAAATTCCTGACAGATGTAGTCGGCGATGAGATAACTTATGTAGAGGACTACTTCTATGGCATTTACAAGGATGCCAAGAAGGTTGACAGGTTCCTCGATTTCTGGAAAACCACCAAGCGGTTCACAAAAGAAAAGAAACTCCCGACCGTAGCCGACGCCAAAGCATACGGGCTCGACTTGCGCGACCCGAACCCCGTCAATAATCTCCGTTCCGAGTACATGGCAATAGCAAGACTGGACGGTATGATATGGATGAGAGACGAGCTACTGAGGACCGGCGAAGATGTATATATTACAAAGAATCCCGCCCTGATAAAAGACGCAGAGAAGATACAGGAGCCAGTCTTTAAGGGATTATGGTTTGAGCCTACCCTTGCCAGAGAGATCAAAGGTTTAATATCAACAAACAAGATTGCACAGGTTCCGGCATTAAACGCCTTGCGCAAGACAAACAATTTCCTGCGCTCTATTAAATTTGTATTCAGTGCGTTCCATCATCTTGTCATTGCCAAGCAAGCCGTAGCCGACAGTGGTTATCTGGGATGGATATACAAACCCACAGCTCTGCGTGGCGTAACGCTCGGATTCAAAAAGAGCGACCCGATATTCAAGACAATAGAATACAAGGATTACATCGAACATGGCGGCGGACACAGGTTCAGTATTGACTCTGAGGCGCAACGTACATTTACGAGGGCCATACAGAAACTAACGAAACACGGTCAGTTGGCAGTCAGGGGTGTTACTGCCCCACTGAGGATTCCTGAAGGTTATGTCCGCTGGCTATTTGAAAATTATATTCCCAAAGTGAAATATTCGAAGTACCTTGACACTGTTAATGAGATGCAAAAGAAACTCAACAGAGAACTGACATCGGCAGAAAAAATAGACGTTATCAAGGAAGGCCAGAACTTCTATGGCATGATGAATGAGAGACTATTCGGCAGGTCGGGTACGGTTACGACGGTACTCAGGCTGAAATTTATGGCCCCCGGCTTTGCTGAAGGTAACTACCGGACGATGCTTAAGGCCATCTCACAATGGGGACAAGAGGGTACATGGAACGCAGGCAGGTCAAGGGCTAATATCGTCAACTCACTCATACTCACAGCAATAGCGGCTACAATCGGCACATTAGCATTTACAGGCAGGTGGCCTCAGAAACCACAAAAAGCTGCGGACGTAAGGGACTTGTTCAAGGTTGACACCGGCAAGGTAGATTCCAAAGGCCGCAAGATAATGATAGACATGATGACCTACGATAAGGACTACTGGGCGGTGTTTGGTAAGCCACTCGTCGGTCAGGCTGGGGAGGTTCCCGCAGAGGTTATCCGCAGGCTCGGCGGGATGACGGCTACCACGTTTGAAGTTATATCTGACCTTAACCAGTTGTCTATGGGTAAAGCCTTGTATGACTGGAAGGGCGACAGGATTGTCGAGATAACAGACCCGTTCCTGAAACGTGCTGCCGGCCTCATAGCCCATGAAATACAGAAGGTAGAGCCGATCTCAACTAATATCTACAGACAGTCGAGGGATAGAGGTTTGACCCGGCTGGCCGCTGCAATTACCACCCTCGCAGGTCTTAGACCGACAACGAGCGAAAAGGACAGGCGCGAATCACAGATAATCAGCAGGATATTCTCTCTCAGGGACAGGCAGGAGCGGTTATATCACTTCTTAGGCTCGATCAAGAATCCCCGCAGGCATATAAACGATTACAACAAGATAGCCCAGAGCGTACTCGATAACCCGGTGACTACGACCGACATGAAATTGAAGTGGGGTAAGAATCTTGTTATCGATACCGAAAGGCTCATATCAAACAAAGTACATACCCTTGAACTTGGCAAGGTATCCGACAAGCCGGAGCCCGACAAGATCGAACGGGATAAAAAGTGGCTCAAAAACTTCGATGTTCCCGATAGTGACTTCCGCAAGCAACTGACAATTTACGAAATGAAACATCGCAAGCTGATACTCGAAATGAAAAGCGGCGACGCTGATGAAATGCTCAAACAGGAGATAGCAAGATTCTATGCTGACAAAGGGATATTTAACCGCAAGGTGAAGGGCGGCACGGCAGATGACAAAGAAAAAAGGTTGTCAAGGCGATTCGATAAAATAGCTGATGGGATTTCTACTGTATCAACGCGATTACACAAGACCCTAAATACATCGGACCGCAAAAGAATGTACGAAAGAATAAAATCGCTCATAGAAAGGAGCATTGAGAAATGACCTTAGCAACAACAACCCCACAAGTAACGGCTGATACAGATGGCTCAAACTTAGCTTTTGACTTTGAGTTTAAGATGTGGCAGTCAACGGTCGAGGATGAGATAGCCGTAATCTTTAACGAAGGCGAAGATGACGAGGCCACGCTTACGCTCACTACCGATTATACATTGAGCGCCCCGAACAACAACTATTCTTCCGGTGGTACAGTAACATTAGTAGCAGGCTCGACTTACGCAGCGACCGGCAATACTATCACTATAAAATCAGATTTGTTGCGTAGCCAAGAGTACAATTTGGAAACTGGCGGAGACCTGAACGTAATTACATTAGAGGAAGTTCTCGACCGTTATGTTAGAATGATCCAAGAGGCCGAACTTCAGGGCACTATCGAACAGACGGCGATAACGACCTTTTACAAAACGCAGTTGACAAAGACAACAGCGGCTGAAGCAAGAGATAGTTTATTGATTTACCCTGTAATCCAGTGCTACGAAAATGACGTACAGTGCTACGAGAATGAAATACAGACTTATGTTTAAGGAGCCCAGACAATGGGAGACGTTAAAGAAAACGGGATTATGAGACTGAGTACCACGACCGGCGTTGACATGAACGCGCAGGCGGCCAAGACGATACTCTACACCGTGCCAGAGGGGAAGCGGGCGATAATTACGCACGTTATTATCCGCGACCCGAGCGCTACACTGGCCGGTTGTGATGATGTGGACTTCGGCACGGGTGCGGCCAGTGCAACTCAGAACTTCCTGAACAACGAAACCGGCATTGGCGATATGACGGCGGTTACTGACTTTATGACCTTAGTGGCCGTGAGCGACGAGTACACCATCATCGACGGCGATGCGGCTGCGGCCGTGGACAGGGAGTTCGGTATCTATATCGTGAACGGTGCTGACGGTGCTGGTACGGCGACAATAGACGTATTCGGTTATCTATTCGACAGTTGATATGAAAGTTGAAGTCATACAAAGACAGGTCAAGCCTGCAACCATAGAGAAGTTGCGGACAGATGTTACGCGCAATAAACAGGACACAGACACAGACAAGCTACAGGCGGGTACAGATGCGAAGGCCCAGAACACAGAAATTGCAGAATTGAAAAAGGCGTTAAAAATCCTCGATGATAGAGTTAGTTTATTGGAGCAATAATGGCAAAGAATGGTAAAGCACCTATAGTGATTGGCGGTAGTTTTTTAACGCTTATCGCTGCCGGCATTTTGGGTTGGGGCGACCTGAGAACCCAGCAGAAGGTCAACACCGAGCAAATACCCCTGAAGGCCGACAAAGAGATGGTCCAGATGCAGATACAGGCCCAACAGGAACAGCTTCGCGTGCATACGGACAACCAAAAAGGACAGTTTGACCGCATAGAAACTGACATGAGAAGTATGGACGGCAAACTTGATAGGTTGCTGGAAAAATGAACAAACGATTGGCTGAACTCATTGACGAGGCAAGGGGCGTAATTGCCAAGATGGAGCCTGAGCTAAACTCATTAAACAACGGCGACAATTTTAGAGTCTGTACGAAATTAAAGTCAATCCAATACAATCTGTCAAATATTATGGAGATTGTCGATGGCAAAGATGGCCCTGATTAGTTTGGTGCTGATGGTGCTTGGCTGTGCCCATGTCCGTTGCGGCCCTTGCGAATACTGGCGGCTCGGCAAGCAAGAGGTGGCCGAGGCACGGATAATCGCCCCCGACGGCACCACGGTCGTCCTGAGCGGTCTGAGGGCAGGTGAGAACATCAGCCCATCCGTGGAAGGAATGTTGTTTGAGTAGCTTCACAAAACCGCTCGAATGGGAAAAGATTCCGAAAGAGCATTTTTGGCATCCTCAGTTATATGTCATCACCGCACCATTCGAGTACATAACAGAGGCCGGAGAGAAGATTGAGATTGAGACTGGTTTTGTTCTGGACTTCGCCTCAACCCCATGGTTTATTCGCTGGCTATATCCCGCAATCGGCTGGTACGCTAAGGCTGTTGCTCTCCATGATAAAGTTTATAAAGACCATGGTGGAAGAACGAAAGAATGGGCTGACAATATAATGGTAGAGGCCATGAGGGTCATAGCCCGCTACCTAACAGGTAAAATCACAAAGAGGTATAAAAGGGACATAGCCATATTCTACTGGGCCGTTGACAGGTTTGGCGGCAAGGCTTGGAATAAATGATTTTCTCAACTCCTCCTCCAAAACCGGAAGCCGTCCTGATCGTACGCGGGGCGGTTTCTTTTTCAGAAACATTAAAGATTTTGGCCTGAGTATACCGAAAAGGCAATATGGAAAAGGATTTAGCCTATTGGAAGGGCGAACTTCAACTTACCAGAGAGATATTACAAAAGCGCAGAATGGACTTACGGCGCGGCCACACCACAAACAGGCAAATAGTAGATTGCAATGAGGCTATGTTTGAGTGCGAGGAAATGGTGGCGATGATTGAGGCTGGAATATTGTCTCAAAATTGTTGATTTTCCCGGCCAATTGCTCAAAAACGATGTTTTTGGTGTCCTATTTTACCAAGTGTCCGATGCCATTTTCAGGCCAAAATTAAAGAAAATTTGACTTTCTGCCGATACTTCGTATAATAAGGTAGCAGTAAAGAAGTTAAAATTGTCGAGAGGTTCCAAAATGCAAAACAAAATCAATTTCACCGAAGCATACAATCCTAAAAACCTCTCGACAAGGAATTTAGGTTGGGGCCGGAACTACAGCCGTGGAACCGGCCCAATTTTTAATTGGAGAACGAAATGAAAACATATGTAATATTATTGTTAGTTCTGTTTTGTGTTGGTTGTAGTGAGCCTGTAGAGCGGCCATGGCAATCGTCTTTTCCTAATGAAAATCTCGACATGAATTACCCCTATTACCGCAGTTATAGCGAGATGATGCCGACCGACAATTCTTACTTGTATGACTACACTCCCCGAAGAACCGCCCCCATCAAGACCTATAACGAGACTTTTCCAGTGTTAGAATGGGAAGTAGAACGAAACAGAATGGATATTGAAGAAATGAAAAGAGATCGTAATCGCGAAGCGTTTATGGAATCCATTACCGGGTGGAAGGTAGGACAATGACTAAGGTTTGCACAAAATGCGGGGTAAACTAAAGGTAGGTTATCGGTCGCTTTTTTGAAAGGAAGAAGATGAGTGAGTTCGCTGATTACGTCTTAGCTTGTGCAGTTCGTGGAGCGTGTACTTGTGGAAAATGTATTGATTCCTCTGGAAATCCCGAGGAAAAGCAACCAGAAGGACATACTGTAGATTTGACATTTTTTAAAGTTGCAAAGACTGATGGTACTGATGCGGAGGTTTTCAAGACATTAGTCGAAAAACACTATCCTCACTGGCTGGATGGCAAAGAACACAATTATCTGGAATGTGGAGGGGATGTCGGCGACCAAGGAATAGCTCTTATGGCTTTTGGATTGGGGCATTTACTTGGAATATGGAAGGTTCTCTCACCTGAGACAATGATGCCTTTTTTGCCTCCTGATTTGAAACAACAAATGGCTGGAAGTGGAATGATTTCCATAAATTCGCAACCAGAAAAAGCGAAACAGGAAGTAGCAAAAGTTTTGAAGGCTTAACGGTTCTGGCCGCACCGTAAGCGGCCTCTGGAATTATAGCATTTTACAAGTTCATAGTGCCAGTGGCGGCGTAAGCCGAATACCTGTAGGTGCAAGCTACAAAGAGGCTCGGGGTTGCAGGGGTAGTTGCCTCTATCCTCCTGCCCACTGGCATTTAACAAGTTCATAATCTGGCTGGCGGCGTGCCGTGGGTTCAGGTTCCCGGCAGGTGCGTGATGGTGTCTTAATCCCAAAGAACTGGCCGGTTAGCTACCGGATATGTCCTGCCCAGCCAGATTTTATATAAGAATAATGGGGCAGAGGTAGGTAATTTTGGTATTGGCATACCTCTAAAAACTCCGGCCTACTTCTACCCCACCTTTTAGAAAGTAGAGGTGTTAGAATGAGAAAATGGACTGTTGATGGCACAATTATCCAAGATGGAACTGGCTACACAGTCGCCCAAGTCTGGCCTGATGCCAGATTGTCCTCAAAGGAAAGTATAGCAAGGATGGAATCTCACGCCTGTCTTATCGCAGCAGCACCCGCACTACTGGCAGCGTGTGAGTATGCTTTAACTGCCATATCTCTGAGCCAGACGATGAGAAAACAACTCAAAGCCGCTATCGAGGCGGCGAAAGGATAGAACCATGAACGACAACAAAGCAGTATCAGAGCTAACAGATCGCGAAGCGGCTGCAAACCACGAAGCCAACAAAGTACAATGCTACAGTTGTTGCGATCTGCACCACGAAGAAGACCTTATTTTATGCGAATTCTGCAAAAAGAAAGTCTGTATCATTTGTTTTGACAAGCCAGAACACCGCAACAACTGGGAAGATACCGGCTGGACAGTATGCACTCTTTGCAATAATGACCCCGAAGTGATCCAACGTGAACTCTTAAAGCATATCGAATATCTAACAATCAAGCTAATGGAGGCGGGTATATCGTATGGTAAGGATGATTTGATAGCAGCGGCCAAAGAGCAAGTAAAGATAGCAGAAAATGGAGCCCGGCCCTTATAGGAGATAACAATGGAACGAAGTAAAGGGAAAATACATATCCACGAACCAGCCTCGTGTTATATGATAAAGATTTACGACAGAGACGGCAACGTGCTGGCAAGGGTGTTTGGGGACACAACAAAAGCCGCCGACGCTCACGCCGCTCATCTCGTCAAGTGCTGGAACGACCAAGAGGAAGGTGGGCTGGTGGGAGAGTTGGTAAGCGTTTTGAAGTGGAATTTATATTGCATGGAATTGGCCGGATTTACACAAGATGCAAGAAAAGGTTCATTAGTCGAAAAGCTCAAAGCAGTCCTCGCCCGTGCTGCGGAGGAGATTGACAATGCCTGAGACTGAGACATGCGAAAAGTGTAGGTTTTGGGATAAAATGCACGGTGTGAAATTAGAGAGAGTTTTGGTTGGAAAATGCAGAAGATTCCCACCACATGAATCTAATAGAGAGCGTATTTGTGATGTTTTCTCTGTTACAATGCAAAGGGATTTCTGCGGCGAATGGGAGGCCAAAGAATGAGTGAGCAAGCAATGAACCAAATCCAAGCATACCGGCAGGCGGCAGAGGCGAAGAACGGGCTTTTACCATGTCCGTTTTGCGGGGGCGGAGCAGAATTAGGCGATGGACGTTTCCATGACTGGAAAGTTAACTGCGAAAAATGCTGGGCAGAAATTACACATGTTGACCACGACACAGTTATTAAGCTCTGGAACACCCGCACTCCCGCTATCCCTGCCCTGTGCGAAGCGCTGGAGTATGCACTTAGATTTAAGGGTACCCTGTGCGATATACAACCAGAAATCGACAAAATACTGGAGGCGGGATGAGTGATGTCGTTCAAATAACTGATTATGACTGGATTGATGTTACAGATGAAAATGAGATTCAGTGCTGCGATTGTGGCTTAGTTCACAGAATAGGATTTCAAATAATTGATGGAATGAAGGGCGAACGTATCGTTAGACAAGTTGTCCGGGATGACCGTGAAACTTCTAAGCAGCGGCGGGCAATGAAAAGAAAAAAGGAAGGAATTTTCGCATGACTGAACCCCGTAAATATCACGACAAGGAGGCTGAGTAATGGCTAAGACAGTACATTATGCAGAAAAAGGCCGATACTCAGGAAGGTATTACAGAGCCTGTAATTGGAATCTGGGTGGACGCCGCATGAGTCCTGTAGAAAAGCCGAGTAAAATAAACGCCACAAGAACCAAATCCCGCGTTACCTGCGGCAACTGCAAAAGAACAAAGGCATGGAAGGAATCAAAATGAAAACAATCTCAACAATACTCTGGATGATATTCGCGGCATTTTGTCCTATGGCGAAATCGGTAAAGAAAATATGCGGCCGCTTAGAGCAGACGACGGGGCAGGTTCGTCGCGTAGACCATGGCCCAAGGATGGGCCAGCCTGCCCCATAACGTAATAATAACCTAAAAGGAGATAACCAATGGCAAAAGCAAAAAGTAAAAAGGCTAAGAAGGCAGTAGTCAAAAAGGCCAAACGGAAAACAGCCAGGCCGGGGAGAAAGAGGCCGGTCAAGGTTAAACCGGCCAAGCTGAATCCAAACCGGGGCTTATTCGTCAAGGTGCTTGAGATCATGGCAGAAGTTCCGATTATGCCCTGCTCGTTAATCGGCAAAGACAAGCAAGGCCACGACTTCGCTTATACTCGGGCGGAGGAGGTCTTTCAGGTGTACTATCAGAAGTGCATTGAGAAGGGATTGAAGATCACTCAGACCGGCGGACACACCGAGAAGGGTGTATTTATTGACGAGTGGTATAGTTCGGATGGGACAAAGACACAGAAAGAAACGGCGTGTGCAAGGTGGATCGGCACATACAAGATTCAGGACGTAGCGACAGGTCAGACAGCAAGCTTTGTAGGTGCTGGCGATGGCGACAACGATATATGGTCTTTGGTTTCAGCACAGACAATCGCCATGAAGCAAGCCTTGCTGCTATTCTTCCAGACAGCTTGGCCGCAACCCACAGATCTAACGAAAGTAGTCAAGAAAGCTCTGGCCGAAGTGCCGAAGGAGCACAGGTTAGCGATGATGGAGAAAATACTCCCTGCCGAATCGTGGGACGTTCTCACGTCAACGGGTGCGGTCGAAGCGTTAAGAGAATTGTATAAATAGAAAGGAGCGTCTAATATGACGACGGCGTTAGCAGAAAAAAGAGTTGAGATCAAGGTAGTCCGTGAAATCCACGATATCATCGGCGGTGCGATACTTGATATAGCCAAGAAGGACCTTGCTGCTTTAACGAAAGAGACTAACCGCCAGATCGAGTTGGGTGCCGACAACGAGAGAGATGCGGAAAACGTGAGAAAAGACGGCTTCGATTCTCTCAAAGCAGCCAACGCGATCCGTTTACAGTTCACCGATCCGGTAGTGAAGTTTCAGAAGATGATGATCGCCGAGGTAAATGATCTGATGAAGCCGCTTGCCGATGCCAACGTTCGGCTCAAAAGCATACTGAACGCCAAGGAGCAGGCCCGGAGGGATGCAGAACGGAAAGCCCAAGAAGAACATGACCGTAAAGTGAGAGAGGCAGCAGAGGCCGCAGCCAAAGAAGAAGAACGCCGCAAGAATATATCGCTCGGCAAAGGTGGCACCGGTGATGTAAAACCTGTCGAGCCGGAAAAAGTACCGGTCAAGATCACATATCCGACAACGAAAGTAACATCGGCCCGGAGTTTGCCTGACAATGAAAAGATTCAAGCCGCCATCGATTCAGGCATTCACTCAATTCCCGGCGTCGAAATCGAGCAAGTATGGGTTTTCAAAATCATCGAAAGTAAACAGGTTCCCGAAAAATATCGTTCACTCAAATAAGGAAAATGAAATGAGGACTAAGGAAAAAATCACTGGTTTATTATTAAGTACAGGCCGAGGTGGTATGGCAAAGTTGATTCATTGGCTGGAAAAAGATGGCTTTTTTGAATCGCCCGCATCAACACGGTTTCATGGTTGCTTTGCCGGAGGTTTGGCAGAGCATTCATTGAAGGTTTACGAGTTGCTTTCAGAAATGGCCCTGAAAGTAAAACCGGATCAGGTTACAAGCCCCGGTCAAAAACCACTATCACTCAAGCAAGAAAACTTTGTTATCGCAGCTTTGTTACATGATATCTGCAAAATAGGTGCTTACATTGGCACCGGAAAACCGTACAAGTACAACAAGAAGAACCCCAAAGGCCACGCTCTACTTTCAATCGAGCGGATTAAGAAATTTATCGAACTGGCTCCGGTTGAGGAACTGATGATCAAGTATCACATGGGCTTATATGGCTTGGACGAATTCTACCCGGACAAGACGAAGTGGGATGCTAAGTTCGCAGAGTACCCGCTTCATGGCGATCACTCCAAAGATGACACAATGACCAAAGAGGAAAGCCAAGCGGCCCGGCATGGTAAGTCAATGGCAAACGCATGGTTTCATAACCCGATATGCAAGGTGATGTATTTCTGCGATGAGTTGGCGACGCTCGAAGAGAAAGCAAAAAGTGATAACTAAAAACCAGCTAAAGACCGCACAGTCCATCTGCAAAGCAATAGCCAAGCTGCGCGCAATGGGCCGCTGTGAGTTCAAATGCCAGAAAGAAGCTACAGATGGACATCACGCATTCTTTGGCCGCCGTTGGCGATGCTGTTGGGAGTTGCTGGTAAACGAAAACTACTACATAGCCTTCTGTCATCACCATCACTTGTACGATAAATGGAGTCCGCACCAAAACGACGAACGATTTTGGGGGCTGCTCAAAGAAGAACGGAACAAAGAGGTCGCTACAAAAAGGCTGTGTAGAATCCCACCGGAGCGGGTAGCTTTATTGTTATCTCAGCGGGCCCGGCTGTTTCAGCAGGATTTTAAGTCAGACCGAGAGTGCGACGGCGACGCTGAACTACTGAGGCTGAACGAAGAATTCAAGCGGCAAAAAAACATATACGAAATTGATATAAATGCAGTACAGACCCAAGAATACTAATTTGAAAGGAATGTGAAAATGACCCAAAATGGAATGAAAATTTTTGTTGGAGTAATTTTGATTGTGGCTGGTTTGTTTCTGGCCGCTTATCTCAGCCTCTATGTTTTGCTATACGGAGGCATTATGCAGGCCCTCAATAACTGGGGCGGGGATAATTCTGAAATTGCATGGGGAATCATTAAGGCTGTGCTCTCTGGCCTTGGTGTGGTGCCGGGCTATCTCTTGGCTGCTCTTGGCTGGGTGAACCTAACAGGATAACTCCGGTCTGGCCGTACCGCAAACGGCCTGCAATAATAACTTAAACTGTAAAGGAGCATAATGGAAAAAGTTAATTGTAAAAAATGTTGGCATTTTAGTCCTTATTGGAGTGACAGGTTTGTAGGTAAGCTTGAAGCTGCCTGCTTTCATCCCGATTGTTTTGGCCCAGAAGTTAGGCAAGAGCCCCATGGCGACATAGTAGGTGTTAGGTCTAAAGATATAATAGACTTCAATAGAGCTGGTGATTGTAAACGGTTCTGTGGATTCCATTACGAGCGAAAGGGATTTTTCAGGAGGAAAGTAAAAGTTAAAGATAGCTGTGAATAAGATTTCCAAAGTAGCTAATCATCATCGGGGCCGTACCGCAAACGGCCTGCAATAATAGGAATATAATATGAGCTTAGTAAACGTAAACTGTATAAACTGCAACGCCGAGTTCAAGATAACAAAAGAGGCGGCTAACTCATCTGTCACTGGCCTTTGTTTACCGGCTGAGGCCAAGTACAAAGTGGTCGTTACCGTGTCCCTAAAGGCCCTGCCAGCCGAGGGGGAGTTGTGTCCCCGGTGTGCCCTGGCGGCGATGAGGGTTGTATTGAATAGTTTTGAAACAGAGATCCCGAATCTAATGGCCGGCGAGCACCTGAAAGAACAAATAACATGATATACACAACAGTAAGTAACAGAAGTAACAGGCCCACTAACAGGGCATGTGAGGTATAAGCGTATATGGCCGCGGAATTTATGAAAGATTTAACAAAGCAACAGGCCATATTACTTCTACTGATAATTAGAGTTATTAACATATTAGTATTATTATAGCCTGTTAGATTGTGAGGAAACGATGGGCGATTACGGCAACAGACGCCCCCAATACGAAACCAAATCAGACCGCGACAACGAGGAGCGGGTAAGGTCTATGCTCCGCCGCATCTACGCTACATCGGAAATCGGCAAATGCCCGCCCGCCCACGCTTTCGATACAACAATTCGCTACGACGGCAAAGAAGGCTGGTTTGAAATCAAGGTTCGGCCCGAAATCAAGCCAGACAAATACCCGACTTACATGATCTCCAAAGCAAAATGGGACACTGGTAAAATAGCTATAAAAGAAAAGCTCATCACAACATTTATGATAGCCGTACATTACCCGCTATATCACCAGTTACTCATATACACTTACAAGCCGGAAGACGAGGGCCCGAACGAAAACGGCGGCGAACAAATATATGAAGCGATGGGCGGCCGCACAGATCGCGGCGATTCACAAGATCAAGAACTCTGTATGTATATCCCGATCTGGATGTTTGAAGTTCAAAAGATTTGAAGGAGTAAGAAGCATGAGTAAAAAAATTGAACACGAAGATTTTCCAATCAAAGTACCCGTAGAAGTAGCGGTGGCGTTTGACGTCAACAAGGCTATTAAGCAGTCGGCAGAGGTTTTGGTTGATGCTTTGCTTCGTTCATTACAAGACAAATTGCTCAAGCGAGAAAGTCCTTGGCGGACTGTAGAAAAACTCGTGCCAGGCATAGCGGAATGGAGGCTGGAACATCCAGATACTATTCTTATTTATGATGAACTCAGCCAAGCAATAAGGGTAAAAGATTGAAAGGCCCCACCCATGAACGCGATTGAGAAATTGCTGGAAAAGTATTACGACACACTCGGAGCAATAAAACAGATTTGTTTAGCACTCGACAATACAAAAAAAGCATTATACTGCGACGAAGAAAGAGAAACTGTAGCTCAGGCCCTCGCCCTGTCCCGTGCCAACCCCACCCCAGCCGATGAGCCCGACTGTGCCGATGAGCCTGCGGAGTTTGTGAAATTTGAAGTTATAACTTCTCGGTGCGGAGTTTGTATCGCCATTGATGGGTATAGGGTGGCAGGTTCCAAGCCACTTGGAGGTGGCACAGTTGAACGCTCTATGCGAGGGAAAAGAAGTGATATTATGAAGGCACTTGAAAGGAAATGAAGATGGAATTTCATGCAAACGAAGATATTATTGAATTAGCTAAGAGTATAAACAGAATGGCGGATTCGAGAACTAAGCCCTTGGACGCAATCATAGAACAACTCAGGGCCAAACTTGAAGAGGCTTATAAAAACCAAGCACCCCTCCGCACCCAACTCGCCACGGCACAGGAGAAAAATAGGGATTGGGCTGGTCAACTTGCCAAAGAGATGAAAGCACGGGCTCCATTGTTGGAAGAAAACGACAAACTCCACGACCAAATCTTTACATATGAAGAAGCCGAGGCACTGGTCTGTCCTGAAGATGTAGGGTTTGTTGAATTTATTAAATCCCTCCGCACCCGCATCGAGGAGTTGGAGGGGGAAAATGAAAATTATACTCTGGTTATGTTGCGAATCGATAATTATTGTAGAGTTAACGACATAGACATCACCGAAGCTATAAAAGGAGAATAGAAAGATGGGATTGATAGATTTGCCAAGTTATGAAGAATTGCAGTTAGAAAATAATAACCTGAAAGCCAAGGCCAAGAAGGCAGAGGCATCGGAGAAACAAGCAAGGGGCGTGGCTTTCAGGTGGCAGCAAATTGCACAAGAAAGATTAGAACAAGTTGCTGAGGGGACGAGTAAGGGGCGACCAATATGTCCAGATTGCCGAGATCAATGTTTAGAAAAGGCAACAAAACATTTCGAAGCCCAACTCGCCACGGCTGAGGGAAAAAGCAGAGATTGGGCCGGTCAACTTGCCAAATGTATAAAAGCACGGAACCCATTATTAGAAGTGAACGATAAACTTGCCGAGCAATTAGCCGAGGCTCGAAAGAAAAGTATTGAATGTCTTGAGCTAACAGCAAAATATAAAGCCAAACTCGCCTCGGCACAGGGGGAGGTGGAGAGGCAGAAGAAAACAATAAAACATATTAGTAAAGAAGCCTTACATCGCTTAAGAGAC